>Ga0315909_10004774_pt1 | contig 15832 bp, 12 predicted proteins | sample LakEriMetagenome_11_FD_203527 | JGI IMG/M metagenome (GOLD analysis project Ga0315909, IMG submission 203527) | Freshwater fungal communities from buoy surface, Lake Erie, Ohio, United States - Buoy 2 MA125 | ecosystem: Environmental > Aquatic > Freshwater > Lake | place: USA: Lake Erie, Ohio...
CCCCCGTTGCTTCCGCCGGCATTGGAAGCGTCCACGTAACCGGACTCGCCCGGCCTCGCGAACGGATTCATCCCGCTCGCCAGTTCATCGGCATCGAGATACCCGTTTCCGTTAGTGTCCACTTGGTACATCGCTACCCGGAAATAGCGGACGACGAAAGCGGAGAAGGGCTGCCATTCCCGAGCGCAGGCGGCAATCCCAAGGGCAGCGTTGCCGCGGCAATGAGTTGCGGCAGGCCCGCGAGAATCGCATCAAACTCCTGCTGCTGCTCAAAAGGCAGTGCCGCCCGGCCTGGCTCCGTCGCTCCGATCGGTACCGTCACCACCCGCGTCGAAAGCGCCGTGCTGCGCACGCCCGTCGCCGTCGGAAGATCTGCAAACCCCTCGAACATCACCCGCGGAAATGTCGCCGCCACCACCGCCACCCACGGACTCGCGCCATCCACCCGCAACCGCACGTGCGTCCCCTGTGACTCCGCCACCTCAATCGTCAGCGGCAGCAGCACCGTGCCTCCAGCAGCCGGTGGCGAAGCCCCAGCCGAATTCCATTCTTCTTCAGCCCCCACCACCGTGCCCGACACCTCCAGCGGCCACCTAACTGTATCGCTCTGCGCATAAACCGCCGTCCCCGGAACACCCGCAAATGTCATCCCACCCGATCCATCCGGAACCTCAAGGAGGTAAATCAGCCCGGGCCGCGCCGGAACCTGAATCAGATACCGTTCGCCTTCTTTGATCACCCTGGCAGCGAAAGGAACCTCAGCAATCACCGGCACAGCCGCCATCAAAGGAGCCACCACACCGGCACAAAAGCCACGGGAGCAACTAAGGGGGGGCAAGCGAAAACATCGCATGTCTTGAAGAGATCTCAACCAGCCGCCTTCGGCGAGCCACAAATTCAGAATCCTTACTTCGTCAATTTCCAACCAAATCACCCCCGCCTGGACTGCCGCCACTCCGCCACTCCAGCCTGCGCCTCAGGCACTTCCATTCACCGGAAACGCATCCTCAAACAGGGGATCGGTCTCTGCCACCCGGTAGCTGATGAACGAGTGCCTGAGGGCATTCTTGCGCCATCCGCCGGTGATTCCGGCCCTTGCCCCCAGATCACCGAGGGTGCCGGCGTAGTCGGAGATGCTCACCACCCGGCCAGTGGCACTGCGCCACGGGGCCAGCCATGCCTGAAGATTGGGTGGAAGAATGGCCAGCCGTCGCGCAGCGGTCTTCGCCTTGGAAGCCGATATCTCGATGAGACTCCGGTCCCAGCGGATGTCCGACCAGTTCAGCCGCAGGATCTCTGCGGACCGGATCCCTGAGAATGCTCCGATGGCCACCAGCGGCAGGATGCGATGCCCTGCCAGCTCCAGGATGCGCCGCATCTCCTCCGGGGTGAAGATCTCAATGGCGCTGTCGGGGACGCGGAACGCTTCGCTGAGTTCGGCTGCCGTCTTCCGGTCCGGGTGAAGGTAGCCCTGCTTCCGGGCAAAGATGAACAGAGTCACGAGGTGACTCCGGATTCCGTTGCGCGATACGGCATGCATCTGCGTCAACCCTGTCAGGTACGCATTGATCTTCCCGGACGGTGATGCCGGCGATGCTTCCAGGGAATTGCTCCGCGAATTTCTCGAGACTGAAACCCGATCCACGGATGTAGGCACGGGAGACGCCGCTCGTTTCCTTCGATGACAGGAACTCCCGGACCACCTGAGGCAGTGTCCGCTCTTCCACGGCCTCCGGACGGTTGGCAGCATAGAAGCGGACGGCATCGGCGATGGGGAGACCGCCGGCGGCCTGCCGGGCGCTCTTCCATTCGTCCATGGCAGCCGCCAGGCTCACCCCGAAGGACGCAGCCAGATGCTCGCAGTGGCGCAGCAGCTCGATGTCGCGCCGGGTGGCCTCGCTGCCGATTTCCAGCCCATTGGTGAGGCGGACTGTGATCTGCTGGGCGATGATCCTTGCCTCCTCGGCGCAGGAGACGCCGCGGGTCGTCCGCCGCCCTCCTTCCTTCCATGCGAGGGTGAACTGGCTGTAGCCGTCCTTCCGGCGGATTGTGTAGATCCTGACCCGGCTGGGCCCAGATCCCACCTCGATGATGCTGCTGCGTCGGGAGGGCTTCCTCGTCATAAGACCCGCGGTCCGGGTCAACTTGTGTGAAATTCCGTGTGGGATTTCTGGCCCGGGCGCCCCGGAATCGGCTTTACCCCTTGATTCCAAGGGAGTTTCGGGGAGAGCCCCGAAACGTGGCGGACAGAGAGGGATTCGAACCCTCGGTGCGGTTTTAGCGCACACACGCTTTCCAAGCGTGCGCATTCGACCACTCTGCCATCTGTCCGTAATTGGTCTTCCGTGGGAGGTGACTGGGGTGGGATACCCTGGAACGGGAGGAGTGCAAGGAAAAGAACGTGGCGGCGTTACTTTCCGATGAGGCTGAACATGAGTTCGCCTTCGCTGGTGGTTTCGCCGTTTACGGTGCAGCGTCCGCGGGCGACGCCGATGTTGCGTTTCACCTTGAGGATTTCGGCTTCGATGAAGAGCATGTCGCCGGGGACGACGGGGCGGCGGAATTTGACTTCGTTGGCGCTCATGAAGTAGCCGATTTTCCCCTGATTTTCCGGTTTCCGGAGCATGAGGATACTGGCGACCTGGGCCATGGCTTCGACCTGGAGGACACCGGGCATGACTGGGTGGCCAGGGAAGTGGCCCTGGAAGAAGGGTTCGTTGATGGTGACGGCCTTGACGCCCGTGCATTTGGAATCGCCTTCGAAGCCGACGATGCGGTCGACCATGAGGAAGGGGTAGCGGTGGGGGAGGATGCGCATGACCTCATTGATGTCGAGGACGGCTTCTCCGTGGGGGATGCTGACGGACATGGGGACCATGCTGAGCATGCGGGCGTGTTCCGCCTTGAGGCGGCGGGCCATTTCCGTGTTCGGGCCGTGGCCGGGTTTGACGGCGATGACGTGGCCCATGATGCGTTTTCCGAACAGCATGAGATCGCCGACGATATCGAGGATCTTGTGGCGGACGAATTCGTCGCGGAAGCGGAGGGGTTCCTTGCTCATGACGCTGTCGTCGCGGATGACGACGGCGTTTTCGAGGCTGCCTCCCTTGATGAGGCCCTTGTCGAGAAGGCCTTTGACATCCTCGTAGAAGACGAAGGTGCGGGCTGGAGCGATTTCCTTCTCGTAGGTTTCCGGGGTGATTTCCGTGCTGAAGTACTGGGTGTAGCGACCGTCCGGGCCGACCTGGGTACAGGAGATGCGGAATTTGCGGTCCGGGACGATGGTGATGAGGCTGCCGCCGGCGGTTTCGACGTGGATGGGTTCGCGGACTTCGTAGACCGAGCGGAGCTGGTCCTGCTTGAGGATGCCGGCTGCCTTGATGCATTCGACGTAGGGAGCGGCGGAACCGTCGCCGATGGGCGGTTCGTTGGCATCCATTTCGATGAGGGCGTTATCGACGCCCATGCCTGCGAGGGCGGAGATGACGTGTTCGACCGTGTGGACCTTGACCGATCCTTCGGCGAGGGTAGTGGCGCGTTCCACCATCTGGACCTTGTCGACGCTGGCGGGGATGAACGGCTGGTCTTCGAGGTCGATGCGGCGGAATCTGATGCCGTGCCCGGTGGGGGCTGGCTTCATGGTGAGGGTGACACTGGCTCCGGTGTGGAGGCTGGTGCCGGTGAGGCTGGCCGGTTTCGCGAGGGTCTGCTGGTAATCCATGATGGGGGAAGCGTGGGGCGGGAGCCCCGTGGGTCAGTGGGACGGGCCTTGGACCCAGCGGCGCAGGTAGCAACCCGGCGTGATGTCCGCGTAGACGCCCAGTTCGTGCAGGAGCGTCCAGAGGGCGTCGTAATCCATGGCCTGCGGCAGGCCGGATGGCGAGGAATTGTGGCGGTGGCAAGTGAAGCAGATCTCCATGCAGGCCACCGGGCGACCGGCGGCATAGAACACGAAGGCATGGTGCGGCACGTAGCAGGCCGACCGGTTCGTGGGCTTCACGTAGCGGCGGCCCGCGGCGAGGAGACGGTCCGTCTGCGCGCGGCTGAGCAGCACGCCTTTGCCATTGAGCACGCCCGGGTGGAGCGAGCCATCGGGTCGCACAAACGTCTTATTCTTATCCGCCTCGCAGGCATAGACGAAGGCGCGGACTGAATCGAAGGCCGTGCCTGGCCATTGTTCCGTGGGGACTTCCGGAGTGGAGGAACAGGAAACGGTTCCTCCCGCTCCGGCGAGAGTGGCGAGTCGGCAGAATGCGCGGCGCTGCATGGGGTGCGGGCCCTTACATGTGGTCGATGATGTTCTGACCGAAGGCCGAGCACTTGACTTCCGTGGCCCCGTCCATGAGGCGGGCGAAGTCGTAGGTCACCTTGCGGCTGCCGATGGCACCGTTGAGGCCCTTGAGGATGAGGTCGGCTGCTTCCGTCCAGCCCATGTAGCGGAGCATCATTTCGCCGCTCAGGACGACCGAGCCAGGGTTGACGACGTCCTTGTTGGCGTACTTCGGAGCGGTGCCGTGGGTGGCTTCGAAGATGGCGTGACCCGACAGGTAATTGATGTTGCCGCCCGGGGCGATGCCGATGCCGCCGACCTGGGCTGCGAGGGCGTCGCTCAGGTAGTCGCCATTGAGATTGAGGGTGGCGATGACATCGAAATCCGTGGGCCGGGTGAGGACCTGCTGGAGGGTGATGTCGGCGATGGCGTCCTTGATGATGATGCCTGCGCCCGGTTTGCCATCAGGGATGCGGCACCATGGACCGCCGTCGATTTCCTCGGCTCCGAATTCGCGTTTGGCGACCTCGTAACCCCAGTCGCGGAAGGCACCTTCCGTGAACTTCATGATGTTCCCCTTGTGGACGAAGGTGACTGATTTCCGGTGATTGGTGATCGCGTACTCGATGGCCGAGCGGATGAGGCGGTCTGTGCCTGGCTGGGAGACTGGCTTGATGCCGATGCCGACGAGTTCCGGAGATTCAGCGCCGAAGCGGATCTTGGAGAATTCCTTCGGGAAGGAAGCCTTGAGGAATTCGAGTGTCTTCGTGGCTGCTTCGCCGCCGGCCTGGAAGTCGATGCCTGCGTAGATGTCCTCCGTGTTTTCGCGGAAGATGACCATGTCCACCTTTTCCGGGTGCTTCACGGGCGACGGGACGCCGGTGAAGTACTGCACCGGGCGGAGGCAGACGTACAGGTCGAGGAGCTGGCGGAGGGCGACGTTGAGCGAGCGGATGCCGCCGCCGACGGGTGTGGTGAGCGGGCCCTTGATGCCCACGAGGAATTCGCGGAAGGCCTCCACGGTGTCATCCGGCAGCCAGTTATTGAAGCGCTTGAAGCTTTCCTCGCCCGCAAAGACCTCCATCCACGAGATCTTGCGTTCCCCCTTGTAGGCCTTTTCGACCGAAGCATCGAGGACGCGCACGCTCGAAGCCCAGATATCGGGACCCGTGCCATCGCCGCGGATGAATGGCACGATCGGATTCGCAGGAACCGTGAGTTTGCCTCCGCTGATGGAGATTTTCCCGCCGGACGGAACAGTGCACGTTGTGTAGGCCATGGCTGATATCGATGGTGTGAGGTGAAAGAAAGAACGGGCGCTTACCAAGGGAGCACGCCCCTGTCCACCGATTTCCTGCCCCCTGCCCTGCGGGTCAGTCGGTGGGGGTGGAGGCGAGGAGGCCGGTGAGGCCTTTGTGCCAGCGGGTGCGGACCCAGAGGACGAGGAGGGCGGCGAGGATGGCGAAGAGCCATGGCCATGCGGGCATGGCGAGGGAGAGGAGGCGGACGTCCGAGGCTTCCTTGGTGAGGGGGGCGAGTTCCGGGGCGTGGTGGTGGCGCAGCCATGCGGTCTGCGTGCCGAATCCCCACATGGCGGCCCCGTAGGCGAGGTTCATGGCGAGGCCTTTGAAGCTGATGACAGTGGCGCGGTGGGCCGATCCGGTGACGCGGTGGAGGTACTGGCTGAGGAAGTAGTGGAGCGAGCGCATGCCCAGCCAGAATGGGACGACGAAGAGGACACCGGCCCAGCCGTGCCATGCAGTGATCTGGAGGGCGATGCCCGCGAGACCGGCGAAGATGCACACCGCAACCATGCCGAGATTCTGGGAAGGCTTGAGCGATCCCGCGAGTTTTTCGACCACGACGGCCGTGCCGATGCCGATGAGGGAACTTCCGGCGAGGATGATGCCATTGCAGGCTTCCGGGATCCCGAGGAGGCGGTAGTAATTGCTTCCCACCGTATAGAAAAGGCGCATGAAGCCATCGTAGAGCATGCCCGTGAGGATCAGAACGAGGGCAGCGGGCGACCGCAGGATGAAGGCGGCCGCAGAGGCCATCTGACGGAAGCTGCCAGCAAGGACTTCACCAAGGCGGCGGCGGCCGTCTGCGATCGGGTGGGTATCGCAGAAGCGCAGACTGACCGCCACGGTCGCGAGCGCCATGCCGAAATTCGCCCAGAGCGGGAGCCGCATGTGGGCTTCGCGGGAGAGGCCCGTGAGCCATTCCGGCCGCAAATCCCAGCCACCGCGGGCCGGGGCCGGATCGTAGAGGACCGCGCCCATGAGGGCCACCAGCATGAATGTGATCGATTGCCAGCGCATGAGACGGGCCAGCACGCGCGTCCATGCCTGTTGGCGGCCGGCTTCCGGCAGAGAATCGTAGACGAGCGATTCGTCCGCTCCGCTGCAGCAGGCCTCCGCCATGCCGCTGACGATCCGGTTCACAAGGAACAGAGAAAACGTGAGGGCACCGCCATTGATCGGCATGAGGCAGAGCAGGAGCATTTCCACCACCATGAGGAAGGCCGAGAAAATGACGAGACGGCGGCGGCCCATGCGGTCGGCCAGCGCACCGCTGGGCACTTCAAAGACGACAATGCTGGCGGCCCAGACGAGATTGAGCAGGGCAAACTGTTCGAGGCTCAGTCCGAAGTCGAGGAACAGGATCGTGTAGATCGGGTAATAGAACCGGGAATTGAAGAGGACGCGGAACCACAGGAACGCCCGGATATTGCGGTCGGCCACGGCAGCGGGGGAATCGTTCATGCGCGGCAGCGGCGGCAGTCTGGTCCCGGTTCAGCGGTCGTTGCGCAGGGCGCGGGCGGGAGCCATGCGGCCCACGGCGAGGGCTGGGGGCACGGCCGCGAGCGTGCACAGGATGAAGGCAATTCCGCAGATGATGATGACATCGATGGCGCGGAGGTCCGCCGGAATTTCCCGCAGTCCGTAGATCCGTTCATCGAAGATCTTCCATGCGAAGTGGTCATTGATGAAGCGGCGCAGTTCATTGCGCCATGTGAGGACAGCCATGCCGAGGGCGTACCCGAGACCGACGCCGAGCGTGGCCACCACCAGTCCCTGGGCCACGAAGACGGCGACAATCTGGGACGTGCGGGCCCCGAGGGCGCGCATCATGCCGATTTCCCGGCGCTTCTGGACCGCCATCGTGATCATCGTGTTCATGATGCAGAAGGCAGCGACCACCGAGATGAAGCCCAGCACGATGTACATCATGCCGCGTTCATTGGCGACCGCGTCGAACAATTCGCGGTGACGTTCCATCCATGTGACCGTCTGCCAGCCCGGCGGAAGGAGTCCGGATTGCTCGATCGACTGTGCCATTTCGCCGGCGCGGAAGGGGTCGGCGATATCGACCATGAGGCCATCGACGGCCGAGCCGGAACCTGCGAGACGCTGCGCTGTCTTCAGCGAAACGAAGCCGAGGCCCGACTGTTTGGCATCGGAATAGATGCCGGTGACGGTGAGTTCTGCGGGCAGAGGGTATTCGCGTTCCTTCTGATCGACGGCGGCTTCCCGGGCGGCGTCGCCCTGAGCCGCCCGTTTTTCCTCGCTGTAGCTGACGACTTCGTTGATGTAGCTGGGGCCGAAGACATTGACGCGGCTTTCACCGGCTGTGAATCCGGAATCGGTGCCCCTCAGGAGACGGTCGACCAATTCAATGCTGAGGACGAGCGATGTGCCCGTGACGTCGAAATTTCCGTCTGGATTGCTTTCCGAAAAGCGGCGCTGGAGACGTTCCATCTGGACCGCATCGTCCGGATCGACGCCCACGAGCATGGCATTGGCGACCGGACGTTTGGGGTCGGGTCCGCCGCCATTTCCCGGGGCATCCGGGACAGGGTTTTCCGACGGTTCCGGCGGAGTGGCTTCTCCGGTATCCGGTTTGATTTCGATGCTGGCGGCGTCGAGCGATCCTGCCTCGGCCAGCTGCATGAGCGTGGTGACATTGAGGTATGGCGAGCAGGCGGTCACACCGGGGTGCTGGATGACACCGGTAAGCAATTCCCGCCAGACCGGCACGCTGTCTTCGTCCGGGACCTCGGTTCCGGCGAAGAACTGCCGCGTGGTATCTTCCAGCATGAGCGGAGGTTCCACCTTGAGCCATTCCTCCTTGATGCGCTTTTCGAAGCCGCTCATCACAGCGATTACAATGAGCAGGACCGCCACCCCAAGGGCGACGCCCACCACCGAGATCACGGTGATGATGGAAATGAAAGTGCGCTTCGGCTTCAGGTACCGAAGCGCAAGAAACCACGGAAACTTCATGGGCCGCCATCCTGCGGCTCACCCCGCGAAAGGCAATCGCCCATTCCGCCCGAACGCGCCATCACCTCAGCGTCCCAGCGCCGCAGGCGGCAGCGGCACCGGGCCTCCCTCGATGGGCGGCTCCGAACCGCTCACTTCATCCACGACCGCCCCGAGCCGGGCCAGCCATTCCCGCACCCTTGTCTTTCCGGAAACCGACCATGGCAGGCGGCGTCCCACGTAGGCCGTGGCCTTGATGCCGTGGCGGTCCGCCAGCCAGATGGCCCGCGGGAGATGGAAGTCGTCGGAAATGATCACGCAATCGGCGACCCCGAACTTCCGGCGGGCCCGGATGACGGAGTCGAGTGTCCGCAGGCCAAGGGGGTCGAGCGTCATGATGTCAGCCGGCACGCCCATTTCGACGAGGGCATCCTTCATGTCGCGAGGTTCATTGTAATCTGGCCGCTGGTTATCGCCGCTCAGGAGGAAATGCCTGACTTTTCCGGCGCGGTAGAGTTCGGCGGCGGCGTCGATGCGGACGCGGAAGTGGGCGTTTTCCCGTCCACCGACCATGCGGCTGGTGCCGAGGACGAGGCCGACCCCGCTGGGCGGGACGGCGGCGGCGTCATAATGCACGCGGTCAGCGCAGCGCAGGGTCATCCATGCATTGATCCCGATGCAGAGAACGATCCCAGCCAGCAGCAGCCGGCGCAGCAGGGCGGCAGTTCTCGCAGGTTGATGGTTCTTCCGTTGCATTCAGAGGGTCGGGCGACTTACTGCCGCTTCAGCTACGCACCGCGGGCTGTCAAACGTCCCATGAAAACGATCCTGAGAGTGCTGCCGTGGCTGCGTCGTCATCCGTGGCTCGCTGCCGCCCAGATTCTCTTTGCCGTTGCCGGCACGCTCGTGGTCCTTGTGCCCCCGAAGGCCGTCAGTGTCATTATTGACGATGTCATCAAGGATGGACGGGGAGAACTGCTGCTGCCGTGGGTGCTGATGGCGGCCGCCGCCTACTTCGGCCGCGATTTCTTCAATGCCCTGCGCATCCGCTGCAACAACACGCTGGAGCAGCATGTCATCTTCGACATCCGCAGCGACCTGTATGAGCGGCTCCAGCAGCTGCCGCTCCCGTGGTTCGATCAGAAACCGACGGGTGACCTCATGACCACGGTGGCGGAGGATGTGACGAGCATGGAGCGGGTGCTCATCGACGGGGTCGAGCAGGGACTGGTGGCCATTCTGCAGATTGCGGTCGTCAGTGCTGCCATGTTCTGGAAGGACCCCATGCTGGCGGCCGTGGCGCTCGTTCCGATTCCGTTTCTGGCGGCTGGAGCGCTCTGGTACACGACGACGGCGCGGGGTCGCTACAAGCACGTCCGCAAGGCGACCAGCGAGATGAACAGCATGCTGCACGACAACATCAGCGGCATCCGCCAGATCAAAGCGTTTGGGATGGAAACAGCCGAGCACGGGCGCTTCAATGAATTCAGCGACCGGCTCCGCGCATCCACGCTCCGGGTCATGCGCGCATGGTCGCTCTACCGTCCGTCCATGAATTTCCTTGCGGCCACGGGTACGATTCTGGTCCTCTATTTCGGTGGGCAGAGGGTGCTCGCGGGAACCCTGTCGCTGGGCGATTTCACGGGGGGATTTCTGTTCCTCATGCCGTTCCTGTACGAACCGATCGGGGCCCTGCACCAGCTCAATCAGATCCTCCAGGCGGGACGGGCAGCGGCCGACCGTGTCTTCGATGTGCTCGATGCCGAACCCGAGAAGAATGCGGCGTCGGGGGAACCCCTGCGGCTGACGGCGGGGCATGTGGAATTCGACCGCGTCACCTTCACGTACTCCGGCAAGCAGGCCACCCTCAAAGGCGTCTCGCTGGAAGCCAGGCCTGGTCAGGTGGTCGCCCTCGTCGGTCCCACGGGTGCCGGGAAATCGACGATCATCAATCTGCTCACGCGCTTCTATGAATGGGACGGCGGCGACATCCGGATCGATGGTCAGAGCCTGCGCGGCGTGGACAAGCGCAGCCTGCGCGGTCATATCGGCTACGTCACGCAGGAAAGTTTTCTCTTCAATGGCACGGTGCGCGACAACCTGCGGATTGCGAAGCGCGATGCGACCGACGCCGAACTCTGGAGCGTGCTGGAAGCCGCCAATGCCCGTGGGTTCGTGGAACGTCTGCCGGAAACGCTCGACACGCAGGTCGGGGAACGCGGGGTCCGGCTCAGTGTCGGGGAAAAGCAGCGGCTCTCCATTGCCCGCGCCCTGCTCCGCAATCCGCCGATTCTTCTGCTCGACGAAGCCACCGCGAGTGTCGACACGGAAACCGAGCGCCTCATCCAGCAGGCCCTCGAGCGCCTCATGGTGAACCGCACGTCCTTTGTGATTGCCCACCGGCTTTCCACCGTGCGCCATGCCGACCGCATCTATGTGCTCAATCTTGGTGAAGTGACGGAACAGGGAACTCACGCGGAATTGCTCGCAGCGGGCGGTCTGTACGCCGAACTCTGCCAGACGGCCTTTCTGGCTGACGAAGCGGAAACGTCGGCGGCCCCCTGAGTGCTGCCCCGCATCGCGGAGGCGGAATGCCCCTTGACCTTCGTGCGAGCGATTCAATCGTCTCCACCGTATGATTTTCCCTCTCCGGTTCCTCCTCGCGGTGTCGGCTGCCGCCGCGCTGAGTTCCTGCAGCACGGTCACCAATGCCGTCAGTACGGCCGCGGACAAAACCATGGGCATCTTCCGGCCGCGCAACGCTGCCAGCCCGGAGGAACTAGCCGGAGATCCCGCAGCCCCAACCGGCCCGCTGCGCCCCGGCACCGCCTACCGCAATGCCGTCATGGTCGTCGACATCAATGGCAATACGCGCAAGATCGTCATGGAACTGCGCCCGGACATCGCCCCGAAGACCGTCGCCAATTTCCAGAAGCTGGTGCATGCGAAATTCTACGATGGCCAGGCCTTCCACCGGGCCATGCAGGGATACCTTGTGCAGGCTGGCGACCCGGCCTCGCGCGACGATGGACGACGTTCCGAATGGGGACTTTCCGACGCCGGCTACCGTCTCGCTCCCGAACTTTCCGGAATCCACGACAAAGGAGCCATCGCCATGGCGCGCCAGGGACCCATCGATTCGCCCGACAAGCAGTCGAGCGGCAGTCAGTTTTACGTGATGCTCCGCTCGGCCAAGGCCCTTGATGGCAAGTACACCGTCTTCGGCAAGGTCACCTATGGCATCGAAGCACTCGAAGCGATCGCTGGAATGGCCGTGGACACGAACGACTGCCCGACGCGCCGCTTTGAAATCCGCAGCATCCGGCTCGTGCCGCCGGACAGCCCGGAACTGCAGCCGGAACGGCTCAACCAGCGCGCCACGCAGAAGTATTCGGAAAAGGGCCCGTTCTCGAAGCTCATGGAGCGCTTCTGGTGATCCGCGGGGCATTGTCCCACGCCTCCGAGACTTCCACCACGGGACCGTCCCCGGTTTCCCGTACAAAAAGGGCGGCAATGCCCCTGCGGTCGGCCAGCGCGATCCCGTCTGACGTGCCGAGTACCGCGAGGGCTGTGGCCCAGCCGTCCGCGAGCGAGGATGAGGCATGGCGCACGGTCACGCCTACGGTATCGTGTGACACCGGGCGGCCGTTCCGGGCGTCGATGAGGTGCGACCGCTGACCACGGCGGGCGCGGCTGGTTCCGCTCGTCGAGAGAGCGGCGTCGGTGAGCACGGTTGCGTGCCCGGTGGATTCGATCCGGACGTTCCAGCGGCCCCGGGCCCGCAGTTCACCACCGAGCGACAGCAGCCATGGACCGCTCACGGATTTGTCGAGAACCGACGCCATGGCGTCGAGCGCTTCGCCTTCCCCGAGCGGCGTGAGGTCGAGGCGCACTTCGGGATCGTTGCGCCGCAGGAATCCGGGACCCGCCTCCACTTTCCACCAGCCGCAGCGTGCCCGCAGGGCATCGATTTCCTGAGCTTCCGGTTCCCTGCCCTCCCGGGCCCCTGCCCCGAAGCCCCATGCGGCCACGATTGGCCCGATGGTTGCATCGAAGGCTCCCGAACTGGCTTCACTCAGTTGCCGGGCTTCCCTTGCCAATTCCGCAATCCATGCCGGCACGGGAAATTCCTGTCCGGCCCCGCTTCCGTGAAATGCCGAAAGCACGGAATCGCTCCGCCACGCGGAAATCCCGTGGTCCACCCGAGCCAGTTCGGCCTCGAGCTGGCTGCGCAGCCCATCGGGAACCGGGGCACGGAGCTGCAGCGACCAATTGGTGCCGAAAGCGGTGCCGCTGAGGCGATGCGGTGCGGATTCGCCCGCCGCCGCGGGCCGATCCCAGCCAGCCTGCAGCCGCAGCCACGGAAACCAAGCGGCGGCGGCACAGGCCACCGCCATGGCGTCGCTCCAGCCCCATCCCCGACCACCCGAGCGCCTCAGGAACCGCAGCAGCGCACCCGTCGGGCAACCGTAGCGGCAGTACGCCTGAGGAATCACAAGGGCCGCCCCAAGCCCGAGCACGGCGAGCACCCATGACGCAACCCCCGCAACCCGCGGGACCCATGCATCGAAGGCTTCGAAATCCGCCAGCGGCCAGCCCCATGAGAGCGCCACCGACAGGAACGCCAGCACCAGCAGCAATCCGGGCACGCGGCGCAGCCACCGATCCCAGCGCGCCGGAACCGCCCGCGTCCTCAGTCGCCCGCCCAGCCATTCCTGCAGCGCCCCGTGCGGACAGATCTGATGGCAATAGACCTGCCGGCCGGTCGCCACGGGCATCAGCAGCGCCACGGCTGCGAGCAGAACCATGCCCGGCATGACCCGCCAGCCCACGCCATGCCGCATCCAGCCCTCGAACAGCGGCAGCGCCAGCAGCGATCCGAGCCAGACACCCGGGACAAGCACGAGCACGACCTGCCACGTCCGCCGCAGCCAGCGCCGCCCGCGCCAGCCACTGAATGCCATCCCCACTCCCCCGAGCGCCACCAACCCCAGCACAAGGTCAGCCAGCGGCAAGGCGCGCACCGCCCGCTTGCCGGCATCGCCGCGGGTTGCCTTGCCCGCTTCGGCACAACGCAGCCGCACACTCTCCGCCACCGCAAAACTCGTGAGCGTCGCCCCGCTTACGCCTTCAATGCCCGCCTGCGCAAAATCCATCGCGGCCACCTCCTTCACTGTCTTTCCCCTGAAGGCCTCGAGCCATCCCGTGTCTTCCCGCACATAGCCCACATACGGCTCGTTGTCTTCACTCCGCCGCATTTTCACGCCAACCACCGTCTGCCCGGCCGCATCCAGTCCGATGAGGACTTCGGTCGCTCCCTGATACCCCCGCACCCCGTCGGCCCACGGAGCACTGCGCAGCACTTCGCCGAGAATTTCTCCCGTCCCATCCAGCACCCGCCAGCCATTCCCCCAAGCCGCCAGCGATGCCGCCGCCGGAAATAATTCCCGCACTTCCTCCAGCGTCACGGGCTCAGGAAAACGCACGGATTTCCCCTCAGCCACGCCACCCAGCCGCCGCAGCAGCGATTCCCGGATCGCCCGCGAGGTCAGGGTCGATCCCGCCACGGCCACATCCGGAACGTCCCCCCCGCGCTGCCAGCCATCCAGATGACCCCGGAAGGCCGCGTCGGACCGCACCTGCGCCACATGTTCCTCCGTGTCCGCACTCGCAAGAATCTCCCATGCCGCCAGCCGTCCATCCATCCCCATCCCCGCCACCACCTGCGTCGGCCCCGCATAGCCTTTTACTTCCCGCTGATCCGGCTGCGTGAGCAGAACCCTGCCCAGCACGACGCCGTTGCCGTCACGCACTTCCTGCATGCCCGCACCCGGCTCCCGCAGTCCCACCAGGCCGGCCTCCGGAAAAACCAGACGCGCCTCGGCCAGTGTCACGGCCCGGCCATGCTGAGCCTCCGCCCAGCGCAGCGACTGCCGCACACCGGCCGCCGCCAGCAGCACCAGCACGGCCCTCAGCCATGCCACCAGCCACTCTTTCCTGAAAGCCTCCATGCGACACCATCCAAAACCAGAGCAACGCCCGCGCGCCACCGGAATCTCCTGCTGATCAGCAAACTGCAGGCACTCCCGCCTTGCCAACCCCTGGAGGCACTCTCAATGTTCCATCAGTCATTTCATCCGCTCCGTGATCACGTCCATCTTCAACTGGATCAGCAGCCTCCCCATGTGGGCGGCCGTTGCTGTCACCGGGCTGACCTGCGCAGTTGCCACCTGCCTTTTTCTCGCCGCTTTCTCCCCCATCGCCAGCCGCCTGCTCCGGGATGACAAGGACACACGCGAACTCTTCGGCTACACGCTCCTCGCCTTCGGGGTCTTCTACGCCCTCCTCGTGGGCCTGCTCACCATCGCCACGTATTCCACCTTCAATTCCGTCCGTAACATGGTCGGGCGCGAAGCTGCCTCGCTGGCTGCCCTCTACCGCTCGGTCTCAGGATACCCCGAAACCATCCGTCCCGCCCTGCAGGGGGATCTCCGGGAATATGCCGACTTCCTCATCGGGGACGCATGGGAACTGCAGTCGCGCGGCATCATTGCTTCCGGCGGCGTCCCCATCATGAACCGCTTCCAGCGGAACCTGACGTCCTTCGAGCCATCCACCAAAGGCCAGGAAATCCTCCATGCGGAAACCCTCCGCATGTTCACCGAAAACACCCTCTTCCGGCGGGAACGCATGCGCAGTGTCGTGGCCGGCCTGCCATCCCTCATGTGGTTCCTCGTCGGCAGCGGAGCGGTTCTGCTTCTCCTGCTCATCACCTGCTACCGCATCCGAAGCGGCATCAAGTACTTTCTGGGAGCCAGCATCGCCTTCTTTCTTGGCATCATGATCCTCATCATCTCTGCCCTGGATCACCCCTACCGTGGTGTCCTCAAGATCGATTCCAGACCGTTCCAGCTCGTCCGCGAGCAACTCATGCCGCCGTAAGGGGAGAGGGAAATTTCCACTCCCAGCCAAAAGCCCGCTTGCACGCCGGGCCCGGCAGCCCTCCTTCCCACTTCACTTTCATGGATTCTCCCAACAACGCCCTCACGATCGACCTCCAGGCGTTCGGCACCAGCGCCCTCCATGCGCGCATGGCCGAACTCCGGAGGTATCTTTGACTTGCCTGCCCTTGAACTCCGCTTTGCGGAACTGGAGCAGAAAATGTCCGCACCGGACTTCTGGGACAATGCCTCCCTCGCCCGCACGGTCGGTTCCGAACGCTCAGCCATCGGACAGAAAATCAAGACGTTCCGCGACATCGAAGGACGGCTCAACGATTTCGATGTCCTCCTCGAAT
>Ga0315909_10004775_pt1 | contig 15832 bp, 16 predicted proteins | sample LakEriMetagenome_11_FD_203527 | JGI IMG/M metagenome (GOLD analysis project Ga0315909, IMG submission 203527) | Freshwater fungal communities from buoy surface, Lake Erie, Ohio, United States - Buoy 2 MA125 | ecosystem: Environmental > Aquatic > Freshwater > Lake | place: USA: Lake Erie, Ohio...
GTTTAAGGTCATATCCAGTCCTGGAAGTTCGACGGTTACCCGCCATTAGACCGTTTACACAAAATTCAGTACACCCCCAATTTCTCGCAAGGTGGTTGACGTCTTATGCTCAACCAAGGATTTACTGGATCAACCGTTGATTCGCACTGCACTTCAAAATATCAACCAAATCAACCCAAGCGAACTGATGTCCATACTTGGAATACCGTTGAGCTTTGATCCACCCGATCAAAGCAAACCCTAACCTGTGTAGGCTTTCTCCAAACAAGCACAACTCTACAACGCAGTGGTCGTTGCCAGACACAACTGTCATCACACACCTACCCGTACCCTATACGTTCAACTGCCTCTATGCCATCCCCAACAAAGCTGCCGTGCTAGTCACAGTTAAGGGGAATATTTCAGAAAGCACTGTAACAATGTTAGACATTAAGCCCACATTTGAAGATGTCGCCACCTAGGGAATTAGGCGTTTTTACCCCAGCACTACGGCGACCCATCAATCCGACAATAAAACGGCTCCTAGGATTTGCGTGGCTGCTTCTAGGGGTCTTTCTAACTTAGATTAATGCGTACTTGCCGGGCAAACTTGTGGAACATTCAGGCATGTTGACGGGCAACAGACAATTGCAGCCCTGAGGCGCCCAAGACAGCGAGCAGGGTTTTGACTGTGGGGTTGCCTTTAGGGCCTAATGCCCTGTACAAGCTCTCGCGTGGTATTCCTGCGCGCTGAGCTATCGTGGACATGCCTTGAGCCTCTGCGATGTTTCTGAGAGCAGTTAACAGAACCTGCTGCCCTCCGGGCTGATCAGACTCCTCAAGCGCCACGGCAAGGTACTCATTAGCAAACTCGGGGTCTGCTTTCAGCATCTCGATCACAGCCTCGGCATGGGGGCGGCTAGTTTTGCGAACAGTCATTTCAATTTCCTCCTGATTTGCCAATCGGCCCAATACTCTTTTGCTGTCAACACGTCAGCATTTTGTTTGCGCTTATCTCCACCAAGCAGAAGCAAGATGATTTTCTTGCCAGCAATCGCGTAGTAAACCCGGTATCCCGGCCCCCAATCAATACGGGCCTCCCAAACACCATCACCAAGCGGCTTGACATCCCCAAAATTACCGCCAGACATTCGGTCGACCCGAACAACTACTCTAGCTTTGGCCTGACGATCTGGCAACTTAGAGAGCCATCTCGCATAGGGATCTTGCTCTGTTTCAGTGAGGTAGTTATTGATTTCGTACATGCTTGGTTGTGAATTATAAGTTACAGACAAAGTATCAGTCAAACATTAAATTTACAAAGGCTCAAGGGGTGCTGTGCCTCTCACAAACACCCTATTGACACCCAACGCAAGTTGCGTATACTTCACGTATGAAAGCATTATTCGTTGAGTTGCCAGCTTTTGAGCGAAACAGGTCGGATTACCTGACTGACGAGGCATATCGAGGCCTACAAAATGACATGCTGAAAGACCCAGAAGCTGGTGATTTCATCACTGGCACGGGCGGCCTGCGAAAGCTCAGGTATGGCGATGCAACTCGCGGCAAGGGTAAGCGCGGTGGGCTCAGGATCATCTACTACTGGTGGGATCCACAGAAGCAGTTTTGGCTTTTCACGATTTACGACAAAGATGAACTGTCTGACTTGTCACCGAAAGAAAAAGCCATATTAAAAACACTCTTGAAGCAAGAGTTGGAGGAAAGAAAATGACCAAACGTAATTTATTCGCTGAGATGACGGAAGGCTTTGATGCCTTGGCTGCTGCCCGTAAGGGGAAGAAAACGCTTCGTACAACAGAGGTGACGTTAAAGCCAACGGTTGAGGTCAGTGCGAATGAGCTTCGGGCCATTCGGGAAAAGCTGAATCTGTCACGCCCTGTATTTGCCAGCTACCTTAGAACCAACCCCCGTACGCTTGAGAACTGGGAGCAGGGCCGCGCTAAGCCCAACGCACAAGCAGCATTGTTGATTCATCTGGTGTCGCGTTACCCAGATACTGTTAGCCGGTTGTCTGCGGTTTAGTAACTATGGGCAAGGGGGATCGGCATGGACGTTACCATTCCCCTCTTTCGTATTTCACAGCCAACCGAGAACCCATTTAAGGCGCAGGTTGCCAGACTTCTAAAAGAATGTAAGGTACTGCATGGGCTGAAATATAAAGAGCAGAGCGGTGTTCTCTACCAGCGGAAAAAATTGTGCAAACTGGTGATTGATGCGCTATACCAAGCGTACCGTAGTCAGTTACCCAATACGGGCGTAGCGTTACCTCTTAGCCCGACGTACTACACAAATAATGACTCAAACAACACGCTGTCATTTTCATACAGAGAAACTCGACTAGTTTTTAACTCACTTAAATCCCTTGGGTGGATCAAGGCAGAAAAGGGCTATCTTCCGCTAGGTGGCAAGGGCGTTCCTACCGCCATGAGAGCAACCGGTGAACTCGCCAAGGTCTTCAAATCAAACTTTGAGCCTTGGCTGCGTGTCTATCCATCCGGTGATCCGCTGATTCTGAAATCAAAGAATGCCATAAAGGCTAATAGAGTGAAGTTACCCATTCCAAATGGGGCTAAGCCACGGTTGATGCGTACAAACTTGAACGCCATCAATGACTTATTGAGTGAACAAGCCATCTTTTTGAATTTAACAAACGATCAACTTAAAGCCATGTGCCAAGAAATGGCCGATCGCAACTACAAGATTGATAGATACGACTCTCAAGAGGCAAGAAAACCTAGAACTTTGAATTTCAGCCATGTTCACTTGCGCCGAATATTTGCACGTGGTCAGATGAACCTTGGTGGGAGGTTCTATGGGGGGTGGTGGCAAAACATCCCCAAAGGCTATCGTAGGTACATCACCATTAACGGCTGTCAAACTGTTGAGGTCGATTTCTCAACGTTGCATCCGACCCTGCTTTTTCTGAAAAATAAGCTGGATCCACCAGAGGATTTCTACTATCTTGGGCTTAAGACGGAAGGTAACCCTTTGTTTGAGCCTGAACCAGAGAAGTATGAAATCAAGAGAAAGATCATCAAGGGGTTCGCAAATGCACTTATCAACGATGAACGCGGGGTTCACAAACTTGATGATGAGGCCGTTAAAACACTTGGGTTAGATTCGGCAGCACTAAAGGATCTATTGATCAAAACGCACCCCGTCTTTGCTAAAGCGATCAAAAGTGACGCTGGAGTCAGATATCAGTTCATTGATTCCTGTATTGCAGAACTGGTCATGATGAAGTTGTTAAAGCAGAACATTGTCTGCCTGTGCGTTCACGATTCGTTCGTTGTCATAGATGCCTTCCAAGACGAACTAGTGACCGCCATGAAAGAAGCATTTGCGGAGGTGGTCAAAGCAGAAGCCACACTAAAGCCTGCGGAACTGCCCATAGATGGCTTTGAAGTGCACCACACCAACATGCAGAAGCTATCAGAGGAAACTCTGTCAGCGTTCAGCAGAGCCTATAACTTGTCGTGGTACAGACAGAACCTACACAACACAGGTAGAACGAACTCGATCTTTGAGCCAAAGTACACACTACCAGAGTTAGACACCCCAAGCTAGGGCCAAGGCCAGCACGGGAGCAAGATCACTATGTGTAACAAATGTTTCTAGGGAGTCCCTTGGAAACCCGCATGGTTATTGACTTGCAAGAGATATACGTTTGTAAAAAATTACGTACTAAGTACCCCCCACCCCTTGTCAAATCCTGCCCGGCGCAGACCCACCGTACCCCCACAGCCCGATTGCTGGCTAGGAGTCCCTGATCTGGGTTACACAGTGTTTTGCTCAGGGGATGGCACACTTGAGTTGTGCGGGAGAAAAGAAAAAGCCCCGCAGGCTTGTGACCTGCGAGGCTGGAGAAAGTCCCAAGGCTGAGACCTTGAGCTAAGAATTCATACACATGTTCATAAACTCTCATCAGAACTGCTTTGAGTTTCAAACTTTTCTACGGAATATATATTCTGCTACGCCCTCAAAAGTACCGGTTTGTCTCCTAGCTTTAGCAATTTGAGCCTCGTCAGTTTTGAATCCAAGATCGGTTAGGGTTTGAATCAAGCCTTGATGTTCTTTCAAAGCTGGGTTAACTTCAATGCTAAGAGATTTGACTGGATATTTCTGCAAGGTTTGCAAAGCACCTGCAATTACTTTGTGTTCGAGTCCATCAACATCAAGTTTGATGTGATCAGGAGGAGGAATAACTCCATCTTCAACAAGTCTGTCCACGGTGGTTGAAAAACAACCTTGATTGAAAGGGAACTTCTTCGGCTCTAGTTTGAAATCTACTTGCTCACCTACGCTGTGACAGGAACCACCTGCGCGTGAGTCAGAGATATAAAGCGTCTCAAACTTAGTCACGTCTGTGAGCCCAATAGGCCAACACTGGACGAAATCTTGAACCTGATTGAATCTAATGTTCTGACAAAGAATATTGAAGTTTTGAGCCTCTGGTTCAATTGCGTTTACCCTTACTCCCCTTACCTTGGAAGCATAAATCGTGTATCCACCCACGTTAGCTCCAATATCAAGCAATTCCTCTCCAGCACTCATGGAGTCAAGCCACTCAATCGTCGTTGGTTCTTTAGTCATTAGCGTCTTAGCACGCCACAAAACAAAAGAATTGGGAACATAAAACTTCAGCTTAGTCTCATTAACTAAAATGCGAGCTATTGGTTGCAATTTTTCATATTCAGATATATTCATTTTTTATAAAACCTGATTTTTTCAAAAATTTAATATTTGTCTCTCCCTTGAGTAACAAAAAATACTCATGGTCTGGGTTGGAACTGGAAATAGTTAAATCTTTATCGTCCTTCACATACTTGCACAACAAATCACAGAGCAATAAATTTCGTTTTTCAAATTTGCAAGGAAAGAATCCATGGGTGCCGTGTTCTTGGAAGAATTTTGTTCGCTGCGACGAAAATACGAAATCATTCAGAGGATTGTGTATTGCAAGCAATTTTCCAAACGGGACATTTAATTGTTGTTCATCGTATTTGTATACTAACAACTCTTGTTCTTTTTGAGACAGCATCCAAACGGATCTATGTTCATCCCAAGCCAAGTACTTTGAGACGCCGAATTGATTGTCAGTTAATTCAAAATTGGTCTTTGAACCGTACATATCATTTAGAAATCCGCCGACTACATTTTTAAGGGTGGCTTTGTCCTCATTTACAAGTAACTCGTTTTTTACTTTGTAAAGTGATGGATTTCTGTAGAACAGACTGGTAGTTGGATTTCCTTCAGACAGTTGAAGTAAAAATGCTAATAAAGTGTCTTCACTATCCTTATGCGGTGCTAATGAATAGCCATTTCTGTCTTGCAAAACCCTAAAACGTAAATACATCCTTAGATGTTCTGGTTGGTTGAATACAAAACTTGAGTCAGAAACGGTCTGATTTAAGTGACTCAGAAAATCTGGAAGATGTTTAAGCACCCATTCGCGCAGAAGTGTCGCGATTGGCTCTTCCCTAAATATTCGAGCAAGGGGGACTATAAATCTAGAGTTTTCAGCATAAGCACTCTTTACAGATTTAAAACCGAATGGCTCGGGTTCGTATTGATCAATCTTCTCATTTACGAGCCTAATCAACTTCGGATAAATATTATCCGAATGCGTTAAAGCTAGCGGAGTTTTACTAAGGTATCTGTACATAGAAAAATGCCCTCGTACTTGCGCACGAGGGCATCCATATGACGCTAAGACTTAGACAAAGTCGAAGTTAACAGCGTTCAATGCACCTGGTGTAACACCAGAGATTACCGCAAGGGTTGTAGTTGTAAGTGTATGTCCACCACTTCCCAAAGTAGTTGCGCCTGCAGAGCCAGCATCTGCTGCATCAAGCAATGAAACATAAGTATCTGTTCCATCAGTCCATGCAACCAAGAAGTTAGCTGATGCAATCGCTGCTGATCCAAGGATAATTCCTGTATTAAAGAAACTTTGCATAGCAGCAGTGTTGGCGAATGCTGTTCCCAAAACAATCAGATTGTCATCGACAGCCAATGTAGCACTTGATCCTGTGCCGTTGATAACAACAGAAAGGTTAATGTCAGTGTCTGCAACTTGAGCAGAACCATCACCATCGACAAATGCTGCACTACCGATAGTAACGAGAACTTCAATTTGGTCTGCGCCTGTAGATCCAGCAAAGAAGTTAATGATATTGTCTGTGCCTTGCGAGCTAACGGTGTATCGGATCACATCATTGCCAGTTGCAGCGGCTTTCAATGTAATGACATCATTACCAGCACCTGAAATAATGGTATTGGTACCAGCACCTAGGTTTACCTCAACTGCATTAGCAACCCCACTCAAATCAATTGTGAACGAGCCGCTCTTAGTCAATTGAGTTGCGTCAACGGTTCCAACAGTATTTGTCGTAATCGTGTCAAACGTAACGTCCAATGCTCCAGAGACTGCGATTGCACCAACTCCACTTGCATTAATTGTGCCGAAGGTTACACCACCAGCAGATACACCACCGAGTTCTATGGAGCCAACATTTGAAGAAGTTCCAGCGGCAGCAACAGTTGTAATGTTACCAAAATTGGCTGAAGCGCCACTGTCAACATTAACCGTAAACGTTCCTACTGCAGAAGCAGCAATTGCACCAAAGGTTGCGCTTGCCCCAGTTGCTGCAACTACCGTGATTGATCCAACAGAACCAGCAGTCGTTTCAATACCGCTACCTTTAGCAATTTCCGCAATAGCTGATTGGCCAAGAGTAATGTTGAGTGCTTGAACATCAAAATCACTTACCCCTGATGCCGCCACACCGCCCGACCAGAGGCCAAGTTCTGCTGACACACCCAAAACCACATTGCTAAGTACCAGTTGAGTTCCGGTGAATGTAGCCGAGCTATTTACTTCAGCAAATCGAACAATTGCGTTATTTCCGATTGTTCCTGCTGAATAAGTAATTGTTCCGCCGGCAGCACTTGCTGTTGCGATGCCTTGGAGCAATGTCATATCACCAATGTGGACTGTAGAGGATGCTTGAGCATTGACGTTAACGTTAACACTTGCAGCACCCGTCGTTGTAACAATAATACCGCTGCCTGCAATGGCAGCAGTACCGACGACTGAGCCATTTTCTGCATCTACACTGATAGTATAAACGCCAACTGTTGCTGAGGCACTGTTACCAAATGTCACTGCACTTGCAAAAACATCAGCACCAGCGTTTGCATCAATCACGATTGTTGTGAGGCCAATACCACTTCCCAAATCATTCAGGGTGATGTCAGCTCCCGTGCCACTTGCAGCTAAAGTTACCGTGGATAGTGCGGTTGCAGAGTCAATAGCGCTTTGCAGAAGGAAACCAGCAGAGCCGTTAGTAGTGATACTCAGTGAAGTTACCCCTCCAAGTGCCATAGCAGTCATTTGCAGATCTGCATCACCGCCATTGGTCGTGATAGCAATAGACTTGGTATCAGAGTCAAATGTTGCACTGCTGATGACGTTAGTTCCTGTTGTATTTGCAATGGAGTTAATCGTTACAGCTGCAACGTCAGTCACGGTTAATCCGGAAATGCTTAGTCCGCCTGAAGCAGTTCCCAGATTAATTGTCATCGTTGCGGCACCAGATACACCATCAAGCGACACATCATCAAGCCCACCTGCAGTTGCGCCAAGAACAATAGTGGCACCGTTTGCAATTTCAGAAATCGAAGCATCGGCACTGGCACTTCCAGCATATACGTTGTAAGTTGTAACGGTTGAACCTGATGCATTTACTACGCCACCGTTTGCATCAGAGAAAGTGATGCTAGCAACTTCTACGTTTGTTGTATTCAAGTTACGGCTGAAGCCGCCAATAGTAAGGGCGACAGTATCCGAGCCTTCACCACCATTAACGGAGTCATTATTGGAAATCGTAGTACCAAATTGGAAGGTGTCAGCACCAGCGCCACCTTTAGCGACAACTTCTGAAGCGCCAGCAAAAGTAATATCAATATTTCCTGCTGCGGCAGACGCATCAAAAGAAGTGATCTTATCGTCAGTAACCAAGGCAGCATTACCTGTACCTGTTACAGTGAATGTTGCGGCGCTGCTACCGGCTTCAATACGAGCCAGATTTAGAGAACCACGCACATCGAGGTTGACAGTAGTTACAAGACCTGAGTCAGCTTGGTCGAAGTCAAAGTTTGCCGTATTTGTGGCCGATGCAGATGCAATTGTTGTAGCTGTACCCGCGCTACCTGCATTCACCAAAACTGCGCTAGCCGTTGCACCTGTAGTTGTATTGTTGTATGCAACATTGATGTCTGTATTGCCATACAAAACGATAGTGGTGTCATCTGTAAGACCACTGACATCCAACTGCGCATTCGCCAAAGAACTCGCATTTGACAGAGTTGTAACGCCAGTCCAATCTGCAGCATTCAAAGAGACTTGGTCACCAGCTGAAGCATAAGCGGTTGTCAAAAGGCGCACATTGACAGTTTCAACACCATTCACAGCAACCAGGCCACCATCAGCATCCGTTCCAGTTACTGCAATGAGGTTCAAAGTGTCTGTACCAGCACCACCCATGATGTTGTCGCCAACGGTGTAAGTGCCTGAAGTACCCAACAATCCAGAGATAGTGTCGTCACCAGCACCACCAGACACAGCGTCCACACTAGTAGTGAGCGACCTAATTATCAGTTTTGATATATTATTGATTTTAAACAGTTTTTTATCAATCTTATTAGATATAAAACGTATCGCCTACGATGCGCCTATTCTCAACTTCAAATCACGTTGATTGCATGTCGGTCAAATCAATGTTGTGAGTGGTACTTGCTGTACCGAGAGACAAAGGCGCGCCTACACGCCGCCTACTTGATCACTTGCGCTTCTTGGTCGGCAGCGTTGCAACCATTCCAAATCCGTTGGGATGCGTCCACGTATAAGCGATCCCAGCGGACTCTATTGCGCCGATCAATTTGCTGATCGTCTCCAACTTCGGATTGTTCACCCCAGTCTCAATCCGCGCAACTGTGGGCAATGAAATCCCAGATTTTTCAGCCAATTCAAGCTGTGACCAATTGAGCGCAGATCGCCCAGCGCGTATAGCTGCACCTAGGATGGAGGCGTCTGACAAAGTGATCATGAATTTATTTTACTTGAAGTATTATTTGTATTTAATGATTGACAGTTAACTATTAGTGATATAAAATCAATCATACAAGTTAATTCGGGTGTATTTAATGGCTAAAATCCTATTCACCAAGGCGTTTATTCAGTCTGTCGTTTGTCCAGAATCCGAGACGAAATCTGCTTATTTTGATATGGGTTGTCGTGGTCTAGTTTTGGAAGTTCGTCCAACAGGAACAAAGGTTTTTTCTCTTCGTTACGTTGATGGTCGTGGCAAGCAGCGTCAGCACAAAATTGGTAACGCTCAGGACATTACCTTAGATCAAGCGCGAAAACAATCAGGCAAATTACGCGCAAAAATCACAATGGGTGAGGACTTGAATGAAGCTCAGAAATTGCTTCGTATTGTCCCAACTGTTTCAGACTTTATCCACAAGGTTTATCTCCCCTACGTTGAGGGTTACAAGCGCAGTTGGAAGTGCGATCGTGGCTTACTGAAGAACCACGTAGAACCGTACTGGGGCAACAAGTACCTTGACCAAGTCACCAAGTCTGACCTGATCAACCTGCTGGCTAATCACCGCAAGACACACGCTCCGGGTAGTTGTAACCGACTGATCATTCTGCTTCGTTACATGTTCAATATTGCCTTGAAGAACGGCGATGTGGGCATTACCAAGAATCCAACAGTTGGTTATCCCTTGATGAAAGAAAACAGGGAGCCAGAGCGTTTCTTGTCAGCTGAAGAGGCCAAGGTGCTGTACGAGCATTTACTGGAGTCAGACAACAAGATGCTCCAGTACATCATTCCAATGCTTATTCTGACTGGCGCCCGAAAGCGTGAAGTTTTAGATGCTCGTTGGGAAGACTTTGATTTTGAGCGAAAGTCATGGCGTATCCACACTACCAAACTTGGACGACCACGCCATGTGCCTTTATCTGATGGTGCGATCTCCATTCTCCAATCAACACCAAGATTTGGTAATTGTGTGTGGGCTTTCCCTAACCCTAAAACCTTGAAGCCATATGTCTCCATCTACTACGCATGGAACACCGCTAGGAACGCTGCTGGCCTACCCGATGTGAAGTGTCACTCGCTTCGTCATTCATACGCCAGCTTCTTGGTCAACGCAGGCCGAACGCTTTACGAAGTTCAGCACCTTTTGGGCCATACCCAAATTAAGACTACTCAAAGGTACAGTCATTTAACGAAGGACACGCTCCTTGATGCGTCTAACGCTGTTACCCGAGCAGTAGGACATCTTTTCACACCAACGCTCCCCTCGCCACTGAGTGCTGGTTTATTACCCTTGGCGCAATAGAAGGAAAGATATATGAGCAAAGTGCAGAAAAAAACGGTCTTGTCCGTTTATTTGGTGGCCGACGTTAAAACAGCGGCTGAAAATGATTTGATCTATGACAGATTTGGCATTGACAATGAGGATGACTACGCGCTTGTGGATTCCATTAGGCAGCATGGCATTCGTGAGCCCTTAGCAATAACCATTGATGGTTATGTTGTAAGTGGTCACCGACGCTTGGCAGCAGCAAAACGCATTGGCTTAAAAGAAGTACCGGCAAGAATTATTCCCGTCCACTTTGAGCTTATGGACTCTAAAGAGCGGATGGATCTATTACGTCTACATAACTACCAGCGAAGCAAATCTGCAAGTGAGCGTATACGTGAAAAAATGCTTGAAATTGATCCATCGCATGCACACAGTGAAATGGTTAAGCGTCGCATCAAGAACCGCAATAGGAGCGATCCAAGCTGTGTAGCCGTTCGTTTGGGCCGTGTCAAAAAGCGTCCAAAAATTACGACGTTGCAGTTTCTTGCAAAGGTCAAAGAAATCATTACAGAGAACGAACCATATTGGCCGTTAACTGACCGCCGCATTCATTACCTGCTTTTAAATGCTCCACCCCTGAAGCACGACAAGAAACCTGACTCAAAGTATCAAAACGACAAAAACTCCTACAAGGCGCTGACCCATTTGTTAATTAGGGCTAGGCTGTCAGACGAAATTCCGATGCATGCCATTGAAGACAGCACACGACCTATTCAATTGGCTGGAGGCTTTCAATCCTTGGAACAATTCGTTGGGCAGGAAGTGTCCAACTTCTTAAATGGCTATTCCAGAGAGCTAACGATCGGACAGCCAGATCACATTGAAATCATGCTGGAAAAAAATGCTCTGCGCTCAGTTGTTGAAGCGGTGGCTCGCGATTACTGTATCCCAGTAACTACTGGACGTGGATTTTCTTCACTTTCACCGAGATATGAACTTCAGCAGCGATTTCTTAAATCTGGCAAATCTCGTCTTGTATTGTTGATGCTTACCGACTTTGACCCTGACGGTGAAATGATTGCCTCCTCGTTTGCACGTTCCCTCAGGGATGATTTAGGGCTTGTAAATATCGTAGCGGTGAAAGTTGCATTGAATGCTGACGATGTGATTAACTACAACCTGCCAAGCGATATGGATGCAAAGCCATCAAGTCCTAATTATGAATCGTTTGTTGAGCGTTTTGGAACCAAAGCAGTTGAGCTTGATGCCATTCCAGTTCAGTTACTTCAACAAAAATTGCGAGAAGCAATTGAACAGTACTTGGATATGGATGAGTTCAATGCCCAACTCAAGCTGGAGCAACAAGATGCCGTTGAAATTGAGGCTTATCGTAAAGTTTTGATGGAGACCATCACCCCCATCAAAAAAGATGATTCAGAAGACCCACCACTCCCCGTACCCGCAATTTGACCTGAGGAGTCCCATGATGGCTACGCATACGAATCAGCTCAAACAAAGCCGCTCAGAAATCCGCCGGTGTATCTGTAATATGCCTGTTTCTCGACAGCAGGTGCGTCTGATGCAAAAGGTGATCGCTGAGCTACGCCGTGAAAACGCGCTTCTGACTTACATGCTGTCAATTCGGTAGATGTCATGTGTGGCATATCAGAAGACTCTAACATTGGTAAAGTTGAATTAACGCTGACCACCGCTGGCGGCAAGATAGTTTGCCGGCGGTGTGATGCCATGTCTAAACGTACAAAACTTCAGTGCGGTGGGCCAGCCATGCATGGCAAAACTAAGTGCAAGTTTCACGGTGGACTTAGTACTGGGCCACGCACAGATGAGGGGAAACTGAGGTGTGCACAGGCCAAAACCATCCACGGCAAGGACACCCGCGCAGACAGGCAAGTTCATCGCCTATCAATGAAGCGCCTGAGGCTGTATGCCCAGCTTCTGGGGGTTCCGTTCAGGTCTGACGCAGGGGATAAGAGGCTCTGACATACGATGTAGGGGGTCTTTTGAGGGCCCTCTGGAATTAGTGGCGCAGCACCTCTTGAGCCAATTCCTTTGCTACCCCCTTGATTTACCGATTATTTGCCCATACAATAAATCATGCAATTTATCTTTGACCCCAGTAAAGACGAACTTAACGTAAGAAAGCATGGGATATCTTTAGATCAGGCCAGTGTAGTTTTTAACCATCCCAACAAAATTACATTAACCAGCGTTCGTGAGGGCGAGGACAGATTGGTCGACATCACGCTTGTAGAGATTCATGGCGTGGTGTTGGTTTTAGTTTATGTAATACGAGGTGAAGATACGGTTAGACCTATCTCACTGCGTAGGGCCTCAAGAGCAGAAAGGACTTTGTATGCCAACTCGATCCAAGTCAACAAATCGTAAAAGTGCCGTAAAGGCTAATGATTGGGAACTTGTGAAAAAACAGGTTGAAGCTGACGAGCCTATCGCTTTTGATCCAGAGGTTGACCCATACGATCCCAATGATGAAGCTGCGGTTGAGGCATTTTGGGCAAGTGCAACTATTACTCGGGGCAGAGGTCGCCCACCTGTGGCAGTTAAGCGTCCAACTTTAAATATGCGGGTTGACGCAGAGATTTTGGAAGCGTTCAAGGCAACAGGGCCGGGTTGGCAGACTCGTATTAACTCCTTGCTGCGCGATGCAGTTAAGAGTGGTGCAGTTCGTTCTTGATGTGCTGTAAGCAAAGAAAATGACCAAACGTAATTTGTTCGCTGAACTCACAGAGGGCTTTGATGCCTTGGCTGCTGCACGTAAGGGTAAGAAAACGCTTCGTGCGACGGAGGTAGATTTGAAGCCTGCGGCGAAGGTTAGTGCGGATGAGCTTCGCGCCATTCGGGAAAAGATAAATCTGTCTGCTGTTGGCCGGTCGTCTGCGGTCTAGTAACTATGGGCGAGGGTTATTGGCATGGACGTTACCATTCCCCTCTTCCGTATTTCACAGCCCACTGAGAACCTATTTAAGGCACAGGTTGCAATACTTCTAAAAGAATGCAAAGCATTGCATGTGCTGGCTTACAAAGAGCAGAGCGGTATCCTCTACCAGCGGAGAAAATTGTGCAAACTGATGATTGATGCGCTTTATCAAGCGTACTGTAGCCAGTTACCCAATACGGGTGTAGCGTTACCGCTTAGCCCAAGGTATTACACACTAAACGACTCAAATAACACCCTGTCGTATCCATACAGGGAAGTCCGCTTAGTGTTTGAATCACTCAAATCACTTGGATGGATCAAGACTGAAAAGGGCTATTTACCGCTAGGTGGCAAGGGCGTTCCTACTGCCATGATTGCTAATGGTGCGCTTACCAAAGTCTTCAAATCACACTTTGAGCCTTGGCTGCGCGTGTATCCAACGGGTGACTCTTTGATTTTGAAATCAAAGAATGCGGATAAAGCTAAGCGGGTAAAGCTACCGATTCCAGATGGTGATAAGCCACGATTGATGCGTAAAAACTTGAACGCTATCAATAACCTATTAAGTGAGCAAGCTATCTGTTTGAATTTAACAAACGATCAACTCAAAGCCATGTGCCAAGAGATGGCAGATCGCAATTACAAGATTGATAGATACGACATCCATGAGACACGGAAACCGCGAACATTGAATTTCAGCCATGTTCACTTGCGCCGAATATTTGCACGTGGTCAGATGAACCTTGGTGGGAGGTTCTATGGGGGGTGGTGGCAAAACATCCCCAAAGGCTATCGTAGGTACACCACCATTAACGGCTGTCAAACTGTTGAGGTCGATTTCTCAACGTTGCATCCGACCCTGCTTTTTCTGGAAAACAAACTAGATCCGCCAGCAGATTTCTACGATCTTGGCCTTAAGACGCAAGGCAACCCAAGATTTGAACCTGACCAAGAGAAATATGAAGTCAAGCGAAAGATCATCAAGGGCTTTGCAAATGCCCTAATCAATGATGAGCGCGGGGTTCACAAACTTGAAGAAGATGACGTCAGAACACTTGGAATGGGGTCGGCAGAACTGAAAGATCTACTGATTAAGACTCACCCCGTCTTTGCCAAAGCAATCAAAAGCGACGCAGGTGTCAGGTATCAATACATTGATTCCCGCATGGCAGAACTTGTCATGATGAAATTATTAAAGCAAAACATTGTCTGCCTGTGCGTTCACGACTCGTTCGTTGTCATAGATGATTTTCAAAACGAACTAGTTACAGCAATGAAAGAAGCATTTGCCGAGGTAGTCAAAGCAGATGCAACGCTAAAACCTGCCGAGCTGCCTATAGACGGGTTTGAAGTGCACCACACTAACATGCAGAAGCTATCGGAGGAGCTTCTGGCTGCGTTCAGCAGAGCCTACAACTTGTCGTGGTACAGACAGAACCTGCACAACACAGGTAGAACGAACTCGATCTTTGAGCCAAAGTACACACTACCAGAGTTAGACACCCCAAGCTAGGGCCAAGGCCAGCACAGGAGCAAGACCACTATGTGTAACAAATGTTTCTAGGGAGTCCCTTGGAAACCAGCATGGTTATTGACTTGCAAGAGATATACGTTTGTAAAAAATTACGTACTAAGTACCCCCCACCCCTTGTCAAATCCTGCCCACCGCAGACCCACCGTACCCCCACAGCCCGATTGCTGGCTAGGAGTCCCTGATATGGGTTACATAGTGTTTTGCTCAGGGGATGGCTCACTAGAGTTGTGAGAGAAAAAAGAAAACCCCGCAGCTTTTACCCTGCGGGGTTTAGATCACTTCAATTTAAATGTTATACGATGCCATAGAACTTGAAGTCGGCTACAGCAAGTGCACCAGCTGATACGTTACTCAGAACAATGATGTCTTGGTACATAGTCGCTGCGGCATCGTCGTCAATATTGGTACCTGCATCAGCACTTCCAGAGTAGAGGGTAACGTGAGTATCGCTTCCATCACTCCAGACAATGATCATGTTTGTGTCAACAGATGCAGATCCAAGAGTAATTTCTGCTTGTCCAGCAGATCCGATATCAGCAAGAACCTCACCGAAGTTAGCGAAATTAGCATATGACACAACGATCATTGTTTCGCCAGCGCCGTGAGCTGTTGCTGCCGCTGCAGTTCCAGAGATCAATGAGAACACTGCTGCAGTAGCGTTTGCTATGCCGTTGCCACCGGCCATTGCAATCACCTCACCAGCGCCGTCGGTCAAGTCAAATGCTGTAGCCGCAATGTAGATGGTGTCATCAGCAGTACCAGCTTCGAATCTGTAAATCGTATCAGTACCCTGAGCAGTAGAGTTATAGATTAAGGATTCTGCACCCAAACCTGTCTTCAAATAGAACTCGTCGTTTCCTTTGCCGGAAGTGATGGTTGTTGTACCTTGTCCACCGTCTACAACTACTCCATTTACTACACCGCTTAAGTCGAAAACTGAAGTACCAGCAGTTAGTTGG
>Ga0315909_10004776_pt1 | contig 15831 bp, 19 predicted proteins | sample LakEriMetagenome_11_FD_203527 | JGI IMG/M metagenome (GOLD analysis project Ga0315909, IMG submission 203527) | Freshwater fungal communities from buoy surface, Lake Erie, Ohio, United States - Buoy 2 MA125 | ecosystem: Environmental > Aquatic > Freshwater > Lake | place: USA: Lake Erie, Ohio...
GTGCGATCTGGTGCTGCGGGCCGACCGCGAGGAGGGCCGGACGCCCTGGGCCGGCGTCTACCGGGTGAACGGGGGCGCGCAGTACGTCGGCAAGGACCGGGACGCGGGCACGCCCGACCCGGCGCCGATGAACCTGGGCGAGATCCTGCGACACAACGGCTATGCCGTCCAGCGTCTCGCCGGCCTCGACTGGCAGGAGGACGTGGTAGAAGACCTCGCCCTCCGGCTGTTGGCCGAGCCCGCGAAGAAAGAGCAGGATCGCATGGTGGAGGCGACGTACTCCGACCTGATGGGCCACGGCATCGACCACCGCCACGCCTATTGGACGTGTCGGGATGGTCTCGACCGGGCGATGCTCCGCCGCGCCGCCGCGGCCCGGCGGTCTACGTTCTTCGGCCCGAAGCCGACCGGCGCCGCGGGCCTGCTGGCTGGCGGCGCGGCCTCGACGCCGACCGCTGCGACCGTCGCGGCGCCTTCCAAGACTTGATCTGCCCGCAAGGGCTCAACCGCCCCGCAAGGGGCACCACCGGCCCCGGAAGGGGCACCACCGCAAGCAGAGAGACAAGACCATGATCTTCCTCGATTTCTCCGATGTTCCCCTCAGCGATGCCGCCGGCGGCGCGCTCCCCGATGGCGTGTTCCCGGTCCTGGTGAAGTCCGCGGCCGTCGTCGCGAACGAGGGCAAGGCGCCTCAGATCGAGTTCATCCTGACGATCACTGACGAGCGGTACGCTGGCATCGAGCGCCGCACCTGGATCGGGCTGGTCCCCTCCGACGAGAGCAAGCGCAAGGGCTTGATGCAGGTCTGGGGCGCGGCGCTCATGTCGATCGGCGTGGACGCCGAGCAGATCAAGGCGATCGGGCGCATCGACGCGAACGAGATCCCCGCGATCTTCACCGGCCGGGAAGCGTACATCGAGCACACGGCGGGCAACCAGGACGCGGGCACCAAGACGCGGATCAACCTGATCAAGCCGTCCGCCTACGAGGTCCGCCGCGCCGCGCAGGAGGCGAACGGCGGGCCCGTCGCCGCCGCCCCGGCCGCCGCGCCCGTCGTCGCCGCCCCGGTGATCCCCGTCCAGCGCACGGTCCAGGTTCCGGCCGCCGCCGCTCCGGTGATCCCCGCCGCCCCCGTCGCTGCCCCGGCCGCCGCCCCCACCGCCGGCAAGCCGGCCGGCGGTCTCGCGGCGCTGCTCCGCAAGAAGTAGCCGCCCGGGCGTGGCCCGTCCCGGCCGAAGGCCGGGGCGGGCCCACCGCGGCCCCCCGCCTCACTCGCACCACCCCCGAGCCATTCCATGCAAGACCACCCGTACACCCTGGGCGGGGCAAGCATGATCCCGGCGAGCAAGGCGGCGGCCGCGGCGGCGGGGTGTCGCTGCGAGGATTGCCCGCTGCGGGACGCGGCGGGCCCGATCTGGCCCGAGCAAGGCGCGGGCGCGCAGGTTGTCGTGCTGGGAGATCACCCGGACGGCGCCGACGTGGCGCAGGGCCGGCCCTTCGTCGGGCCCGCGGGCCGGGTGCTGGACGATGCGCTCCGGTCGGCCGGCGTGGGCCGTGGCGGCGCCCGGCGCGGGTTTGCGGTGCTTTGCCAGCCCCCAGACAACAACATGAAGCGGCTGGTCGCGCAGGTACGCGCGCAGAACACGGCGCGCATGAAAGGCAACGCAGCGCGGGCGGAGCGTGGCGAAGACCCGCTCCCGCCGATCCCGTTGCCCGTCGATGCGTGTCGGGGTCAGGTGGCCGCGTTCCTCCGCGGGGGGCCCGGCTACGTCCTGGCCGCGGGTCCGCTTGCCGCCGAGTCGCTGCTGGGCTCCGGCGCAGCCTTGGGGGCCATCCGGGGGGCCATTCTGGACGGGCCGCTGGTCCGGCGGCCTTCGGGGGCGCTGGCGCTGCTCGACCCTTCGACGCCGGCGGAGGTTCGCGCCGAGCGCGGCGTCGAGGTGCTGGCGGAGGCCCGGATCGTCCCGACGCTCGCGCCCGACTATGTGCTGTTTTCGCCCCGTTGGGCGGAGACCTTCGCCCGGGACGTGGACCGGCTCGCCCGCTGGCGGCATGGCCGGCTTGCCTGGAGCGATCCGGCCGTGGTCTTCCACCCGCCGCCCGCGCAGCTTGCGGCGTTCCTGGACGGGCCGGGCCCGTACACCTACGACGTGGAGACGGACGGGATCGAGGCGCTGAGCGCGAACGTGCGCTGTGTCGGCATCGGGACGGGCGACGTGGTGATGCTGGTGGGGGTCCGCCCGAAGGACACGCCGGCCGACGCGCCCGATTGGCTCGCGGAGACGCGCTGGTACACGCCCGAGCAGATGGCGGAGATCAAGGCCACGCTCCGCGCGTTCTTTGCGGACCCGGAACGGCTGAAGGTGGGCCACAACGCCGGATATTACGATCGTCTGGTGATCCGCCGGTGGCTGGGCGTCGATCCCGAACCGACGCTGGACACGATGCTCCTGCACCGGCTGGCGGAGAGTGAGCTACCGCACGCGCTTGGCTTCGTCGGCTCCAAGTATACCGACGTGCGCGCGTGGAAGGCCGACCGGGCAGGCCGGAAGATCGCCGTCGATGCCGAGACGGACCATGAACTCCATGCGTATTGCGCCCTCGACGTGGCGGTGACGGCGCGCGTGCTCGATCCGCTGGTTTCCGACGTGGCCCGGCAAGGCCAAGCGGACTTGATCGCGTCGGACCATGAGGTACAACGGGTCTGCGCGGATATGCACGCGGTCGGAATGTATGTCGATCAGGACGTGCGCGGCGCGGTGGAGCGGTCGCTGCTGGCCGAGACGATCCGACTCCGCGACAAGCTGCGGGACGTGACCGGGCGGCCCGATCTCAACCCGGGCAGCACCTACCAGCTTCGCCGGCTACTCTTTCAGGAATGGGGGCTGTCCCCGCCGCTGGACGACGAGATCCGGTTTACGGCATCGGGCGATCCGTCTACGTCCGATGACGTGGTGCGCTCCCTGCTGCTGGGGGCGACCCTCACCGAGCAGCAGCGGGTGTTTATCAAGGCCCTTCGGAAGTACCGGCGGGCGATGAAAGAGCTTGGAACCTACGTCGTCAAGCTGCGGCCCATGACAGAGGCGATCGCCGGGCTGGGCTGGGACGCCGACCGCTACGCCGGCGGCGAGGATGCCGAGCTTGCGGGGCGCATGGCGGCGGAGGCCGACGCGAAGGGCTACGGCGAGCGGGGGATCGTCTGGTCGGATGGCCGGATGCGCCCGGGCTATAACGCGCACGTCGCGGTAACTGGCCGGCTTTCGTCGTCGGCTCCGATCAACGCGCAGAACTTCCCCAAGCACCTACGGAAGATGGTACGGGCGGCGCCCGGAAACGTCCTGGTGGGCGCGGACGCGGACCAGTTAGAGCTTCGGATCGCGGCGGCCCGGTGGGGCCTTCGGCGCTATCTCGACGCCTTCGACCAGGGGATCGATCCGCATTCGATGGTGACGGCGGCGGCGATCTTCGGGGACGCCTTTCTGTCCTGCAAAGGTTGGCCCGGGCCCGAGAACGGCGGCAAGTGGTCGGACGATGCGTATAACTTCCGACAGCTTGCCAAGATCATTCAGTATGCCTTCCAATACAAGGCGAGCGTGGAGACGGGCGCGCGGATCATCCAGAGCACCGAGCTTGACGATGGTTCGCTCCCCTACGCTCACCTGACGGTCGCGAAGGTCCGACAGATGCGCGAAGCGTGGCTCCGCGGGGTGCCCGAACTGGAGCGCGGCTGGGACCGTGAGATCCGTTTCTTCCGGGAGCATCACTTCATCCAGGAGCCCGTACACGGCCGCAAGCGGTTGTGTCTGGACGGGGAGAACCCGAATGAGCTTGTAAACTTCCCGATCCAAGGCTCCGCGGCCGGGCTTATCAACGACGCGATGATCGGGATCTGGAAGGACATACCCCTCCACCGCTGGGGCCCGGGGACGGGCCTACTCACGCAGACGCATGACGCGCTGGTGGTCGAGTGTCCGGCGGACGGCGCACACTTTGACGCGGACGCGAAGCGGTGGATCGTGCCCCCTGGCTCCATCCCGGCGCGGGTCCAGGAGATCATCGAGCACCACATGAACCGGGTACACCCGGCGCTCCCCGGCGTGGCCTTTACCGCAAAGGCCGACGTGGGTTTGACTTGGAAGGAGGTAGGCTAATGCACGACGAGCACGACAAGCACGACAACGAGGAGCCCGGGGACGAGGGCTGGGCGACGGGCGACCCGGACGACGCCACGCCCTACGCCTTCCTGGCCCATGCGACGGGCCAGGATGCCGCGCCTCAGACCCGCGCCGCAAGGCAGGCGCTCCATTCGCTGTACCCCAGCGTCGGGATCATTCTGGCCCTCGATGCGTGGGTGCGCTGCGGCGCCGCGGCCGGCGGTTTCGCGGGCTGGGCCGACTTCGTGGCGGGCCTCCACCTGGACGGTCGGCCGCGTTTCCTGCTGCTGCTGGTCCCGGACGAGCGGGTGGGCCGGGTGACGGCCGATCTGATCCGGCGCTTCCTCGACGCGCAGCGGCCGGTGATCGCCTACCTGGGTGGCCGGCTCTGGTGGGTGGACTCCCTGATCGCAGACGACGAGACCGACTGGAAACGCGGCTGGCGCGTGGTCGGCGCCGAGCCCGTGACTGACTGACCCCCGACCGAAAGGAGCGAAACATGCCCGTCTTCGGCCCTGATGGCCTCCCCATCTTCGCGAACCGCGCGCCCGACGCGCCCCCCGCCGCGGCGCCCGAGCGCCCGATCGACCGCTTCCCCCGCCTGCCCGACGCCGATCTGGAGCAGATGGCCCGCATGGTCGAGGGGTTGGTACTCCAAGGCGCCCCGCTGGAAAGCACGGGATCGATCCCGATCCTGATCCTGGGCTCGCTGGTCCGCGCCGCCCGCGACTACGCCGCCCTCTCCGCTACGCTGGCCCCCGGCGGCGGCGCGGCGGGCCTCTCCGCGGGCGTCGTCCCCCCGGTCCCCGCCGTCGCTCCCCGAGACGACACCGGCGAATAATGGGCTGGCGGCCCCTTAGCGGCCGTGCTACCGTCTCCCCGGCCCTCCGCGTTGCGGGGGGTCGGCTACCACCACCACCACCACCGGATCGCCATGTTGTATGTCCAGAAAATCGAAGGGACGGTCAAGGGGTTGCGGGGCGAAGTCGCCCTGGGCCCCAAGACCCTGATCGTCGGCCCCAACGGGGCCGGCAAGTCGCGCATCGTCAACGCCGCCGAGCTTGCCCTGTCCGGGTGGGCCTCCGACGTTGTGGGCCGGCCGGTCGTCAAGGCAGGCGCCGACCTGATCGCCCTCGCCCCGCCCGACGAGCCGCTGGCGGCCCGGGCGACCCTCTCGGACGGCCGCACGGCGGCCTTCCGCGTCGAGCGCCGCCCCGGCGGGACGGCGAAGCCGGCGCACGCGCCGATCGCCGGGCTGACCGTGACGTACCCCGCGGTCGAGGCGCTGGCGGCGTTGCGCGGCACGACGGCCGCGGCGCGGGTTTTCGTCCTCCGCCACGCGGGGCTCGCCACGTCCATTGACGCGATCGCGGCGGCCATGCCCGGGACGGCGGCCGACCTGTTCCGCGCCGTCGCCGGCGCGCTCGACGGCGAGCCCGTGGATCGGCTGCTGGCGGCGCGGGAGCAGGCCGGGCGTCGGTTGCGCGCCGTGCGCGGCGAGATCAAGGCCCTGGAGGGCTTGCCCGGCGCCGACTACTCGCCCGGGAGCTACGAGACCGCCGCGGCCGAGGTTGAGGCGCTGCTGGCCGACCTGCCCCGGACGGGCCCGGTGATCGACCCCGCCGCGAACGCGGCGGCAAAGGCGGCAACGGAAGCGGAGATCGCCCGGCGCCGCTCCGACGCGGCGTTTTCGGACTACTCCCGCCTGGAGGGCATCGCCACCGACGCGGCCAACCGCGCGAACGGCGTAGACGAGGAGATCGACGCGCTGCTGGAGCAGATGTTTCAGGCCGGCATCGACCCGGACGGGGCCGACGACGAGGAGGCGGGCACGCCGCCCGCGCTTGCCGCGCTCCGTACCGTCGTCTCCAGCATGATCGAGGGCGGCGCAGAGGACGGCTGCTGGGTCTGCGGGACGCAGGGGATCGAGGGCCGGTTACCGTCGATGCTGGCCGACCTGGACGGCGCGATCGCCGGCTACGCCGAGCAGGCCGAGCAGGCGGTCCTGGCAGCGGAGGCCCGCGCGCATCTGGCCGGTCTTCGGGCGCAGCACGCGCGGCTGGTCGAGGAGGCGACCGGGGCCATCGCCCGGGCCGAGCAGGCCGAGCAGGCGGCCGAGCAGGCCGAGCAAGCCGCCCAGCGGGCGTCCATCGCGGCGACGGCGGCGCAGGCCGCGGTGCGCCCGGCTCCCGCGGCGGAGGGGCGCCCCGACGCGGCCGATCGTCTCCGCGCCGCGCAGGCCCGGGCCGCAACGCTGGCGGCGGCCAAGGGCCGCGCCGAGGCGGCGGCGGGGGCGCGCGACAAGCTGGCGGCGGCCCGCGCCGAGGCGGCCGACCTGGAGCACCTGGACCGGGCGATCGGGGATGCGATCGAGGATCTGGTCCGCGGCGCTTCCGCCGCGTTCACCGCCCGCGTGCAGGCATACCTGCCCGAGAGCGACCGCTTCGCCCTCCGCTTGCAGGACGGCAAAAGCGAGGTCTGCGACTTCGGGCTGATCCGCGACGGCGGGGCCCTGCACACGGCCCTGTCCGGCGCCGAATGGGCCCGGCTGCTGCTGGCCCTGGGCGCCGCCACGACGCCGACCGGCCCGGACGTGATCGCCGTCCTGGTGCCCGAGGAGCGCGCCTTCGACCCGGCGACCCTGGCCGCGGTGATGCGCGCCCTTTCGGATGCTCCGGGACAGGTGATCCTCACGTCGCCCGTTCGGCCGCGGGGCAAGACGCCGCGGGGCTGGACCGTGATCGAGGTCGGAACGGAGACCGGCGAAGCCGGCGGAGAGGGGGCGTCGTGAGTGTGATCCGCCGTCGCGGGCGCGGGCCCGTACCCGCCCCGAAGGTCGCCATCCCCTCGCCCGACGCCTTCGCGGCCGAGCGGGGGTTGTCGCACGTCCGGCTGCTGGACCCGGAAGACGCGCCCTTTTTCGGCATCCCCGGGAACGAGGCCCCCGTGGTCTACGCGGCCCGGGACAGTGAGGGCTTGCCCTGCTGCCTGCTGTACGACCTGCTGGGCGCGTGGCGCAAGCTGCCTTGCCCGTCGCCGGTCTACCTGGGCCCGGGGCCGTCCCTGGACGCGCGCCGGCCCGGATCGGACTGGACCGAGATCGACCTGGAGCGCCGCGCGCCGGCCCCGTGGTTCGACGTGCGCTCGTCCTCGCCGGAGCACCCGGACGCGCGGGGCCGCGTGGCCCTCCTGGGCGCCTACCACTGGCGCCGGCACGCGCCGGGGGCGCTGAAACCGGCGCCCACGGCCGCCGAGAAGCGCGCCGAGCGGGAGCGCCTGAAGGCCGCCGAGCGGGAGGCGAAAGCGGCCCGCAAGGCGGAGCGGGAAGCGCGCAAGACGGGGCGGGCGAAGCCTTGACCGTCCGGCGCCGGCATCCGACCGCGGACGACTTCGCGGACGCCGCGGTGATCGACTGGCTCCGCGACGTGATCGCGGATCGGGTGCTGGCGCTGGCCGACGATGCCGCCGAAGACCAGCGGAGCGAGGGGAGGGCGGCGCGGGCGACCGCCGCCGCCGAGCTTCACCGACTCGACCGGCTCCTCCGCGGCTGGCTCGACTCCATGCCGCCGGAGAGCGTCGAGGGGTACGATGCCGAGGATCGAGAGGGTGCCCTATGACGAAACCCGCGCCGTTGCTGACCGCCGATCCCCGGTTACCCGCGTTCATCGCGGATCATGCCTTGACGCTCGCCCATCGGATGCGCCGACAGGTGGGCGGGGATGCCGACTGGAGCGCGCATCTGCGCCTGGGACGGGCACAAGACTTCCCGATGGATCGGGACTTTGCGTATTGTTCCGCGGACCCGGCGACGGGGCGGATCGAGATCGTCCTGGCGCCGCGCATCGTGGCCGAGGCCGCGACGGCGCGGGGCCGAGACAGGATCTCCGGGCTGCTGCGGCATGAGTTCGCCCACGGGCTGTTGTTGTTGGCCGGGCTCGACCACTCCGAGAGGGACGCCGATCGGGTCGCCGCGGACGTGTTCGGCCTCCCCGTCTGGTATGACGCAGACGACGTGCAGACCGTCAACCCCAAGGCGCCCGGAGCCCGTCGCCCGCGGCCTGCGTACCTGCCCGCATGACGCGCCGACCTGCCCGCCCGGCGCCGCCTGCGCCGCCGAAGCCCGAGCCGGCCGAGGCGGACCTTGCCGCGTTCGCAGAGCATCTGCGCGTGGACCTGGGGCTGTTGGAGCGCACGCGGCAAGCGTACACCGGGGTCATTCGGCGGGCCGGGTCCGATCCGGTCGGCGTGCTGCGTCGGCTGGTCGGCGCCCGGGCGCCCGAGGGGACGGTTCTTCAGGCCCGGGCGGCGGTGGGTCACTGGCTCGCCTTCCGGGGCCACGGGCCCGAGGAGATCGCCGCCATGCTCCCCGCGGCCCGGGGCCGCAAGAGCACCGAGCGGGACGCGCTGCCCGAGGAGGCCCTGGCGGTGTACCTGCGGCTGGTCGAGGCGGTCCCCGAGCCCGTTCGATCGGTCCTCGCGCTGCTGCCCCGGTCGGGGCTGCGCGTCTCCGAGGCTTGCGGGCTGCGCCGGTCTTCGACCGTCGAGCACCGCGGGGGGCTCGCCTTGCGGATCTATGGCAAGGGCGACAAACCGCGGACAATCCCGCTGGGCGCCGAAGGCGCCGCCATCGTCCGGGCCGCGCTCGCCGCGGCCGGGCCCGACAAGGACGCGCCCCTGTTCGCGGGGCGCCGCGGGCCGGTCTCGACCAACCATATCCGCGACTGGTGCGCCGTGCTCCGCGACCGGGAGGCCGAGCAGGCCGCCGCGGAAGGCCGCGCGCCGCTGCTGGGCGCGCTTTGCCCGCACGTCCTCCGGCACACCTACGCAACGCGCGCCCTGGTGGCCGGGATGGACCTACGGACGCTTCAGGTGATCTTGGGCCACGAAAGCATCAAGACCACCCAGCGGTACTTGCATCCGGGGCTTGACGATCTGGCCGTGGGCGTTGCCCGCGTGCCTGGGCTGTAACGACGACGAGGGGGGGCCATGAAGGACGACGAGAAGGACGACGGGAAGCCGGGGACGGGCGACAACGGGCAGACCGCGGGCGAGCAGGCCGGGGGCGCGCTGGCGTTGCTCCCCGCGGCGGTGCGCGATGCGATCGTGGGCGAGGTCGCGCTGGCGCTGCAAGGCCAGTTTGACGCTCAGGTGGCGAAGCTCCGCGTCGAGGTTGCGCGGGGCGTCGAGTCCGCCCACCAGGAGGCGGCGCAGGAGGTCCACCGGGTCAAGTATTCGGCGGCGGCCCGGCTGAATGACGGGATCGCGCTCATAAACGATATGCCGATCCCGCCCGATCTGACGTGTCTTCCGCCGCTCCCCGAGCCGGTGCGCGCGTGGTTCGCCCGGTATTCGACCTGGATCGAGTTCCGCCGGCGGGAGTACGGCGCGATCATGGAGGCGCCGCCCGACGATCTGGACCCGTCGCAGCTTCCGAAGCCGGTAGCGGGCGGCTTCCAAGCCGTCGAGGGGGGCCCGACGATCTCCCGGTGGGGGCGCTGATGCCGGCCGAGGTTCTGCAGGGGGATTGCGTCGAGGTCATGCGCGAATGGGAGGACGGGGTGATCGATGCGATCGTCTGCGATCCGCCCTACGGGCTGGAGTTCATGGGGAAGGAGTTTGACCGGCTGGGCGACGGCGAACGGATGCAAGACTGGCATCGGGCATGGGCGGAGGAGGCGCTGCGCGTGCTGAAGCCGGGCGGCTACCTGCTGGCGTTCGGCGGGTCGCGCACCTATCACCGGCTGGCGTGCGCGATCGAGGATGCCGGGTTTGAGATCCGCGACTGCGTGATGTGGCTGTACGGGTCGGGGTTTCCGAAGTCGCTGGACGTGTCCAAGGCGATCGACAAGATCGACCGGGTGGGCCCGATGGAGGCTCGCGCCCGGCAGTTCACGGCCTGGATGCGTTCGACGGGGATCACGGCGCAGCAGATCAACGCCGCGACGGGTACGGCGATGGGGCATCACTACACGACGCACCCGACGCAACCCGCCGTCGCTACCGCCGACCTGTTCGACAAGCTCCGGCCCTACCTGCCCGCGGTCCCGGCGGAGATCGAGGAGTTGGTGCGTTCGCGCACGATCGAAAGCGAGAACATGAAGCGCCGGGCGGTGCTGCGAGAACGCACGATGGTTCAGGGGGGCGGTACGGCGCTACAGCTACGGGAAGGCGACCGCCGCGAGGTCTCCGCGGACGTGACCGCGCCCTACTCCGAAGACGCCCAACGCTGGGCCGGCTGGGGAACGGCGCTGAAGCCGGCGCATGAGCCGATCGTGGTCGCCCGCAAGCCCTTGATCGGGACCGTCGCCGCGAACGTCCTACGCCACGGGACGGGCGCGCTGAACATCGACGGGTGCAGGATCGGAACAGGGAAAGACGTACCCGCCAGCGTGTCGAGGGGCACGGGGGGGCAGGCGCTATCTGGGAGCGCCGATGGCTCCCTTCGGCGCGAAGACGGCTCGGGCAGCGGGTTTGACCCGAACACGGGCCGCTGGCCCGCGAACGTGATCCACGACGGGAGCGAGGAGGTGGTGCGGCTGTTTCCGGTGACGATGCCGAGTAGCAGCAGGCCACGCATAAACAAGGCATCCATCGGATACGGTGGGTCCGATACGGAGTTCACCACAAGAGGACATAACGACTCCGGCTCCGCCGCCCGGTTCTACTACTGCGCGAAGGCGAGCAAGGCGGAACGGGAGGCCGGGCTGGTTGCGCCGGCCGGCAAGCGCGCAAACGTGCATCCGACCGTGAAGCCCGTAGCTCTGATGAAGTACCTCCTCCGGCTGGTCCTGCCCCCCGGGGGGATCGCCCTCGACCCGTTCGCAGGCTCGGGAACAACCCTGGTCGCAGCGGCGGAGCTTGGCATGACGGCGATCGGCATCGAGCGCGATCCGGCCTACGTCGAGATCGCAGCGGCCCGCGTGCAGGCCGCCGAAGCCCGCGCCGCCCGGGGAGACGCCGACACGGACGCCGACACCGACGAGGAGGGCGAAGAATGACCGCCTGGATGGTCCTGGACACGGAGACGACGGGCCTACCGGCCGACGACCGCGCCCGGTGCGAGGTTCGCGCGGTGGCGGTGGGCGTGGCGCTGGTCGGCCCGGGCGGGGTGCTGGCCTCTCGCGCGCTGCTGGTCTGCCCGCCGGTCTGGTCCTACCAGACGCAGGCCGCCGAGAAGATCCACGGCCTGAGCCGGGCGTACATCACGGCCCACGGCATGAGCCCGGCGGAAGCCTGGGCCACGATCAACGGCTGGACCTTGGAATGGCAGCCGGCCGGGCTGCTCGCCTGGAACGCATCGTTTGACGCCGAGATCCTGGCCCGGCTCGCCCTCGACGCGGGCCAGTCCGCGCCGATCCCGTGGCCCGCCGTCTCCCTCGCCGTCCGGCCCGGCGTGCCCGACGTGGCCCCCGAGGGGTGCCTGCTCCGCTGGTACAGGGCGCTCCGCGAAGCCCGCGGCCAGTCGCGCGGCCGGGTGGCGCTCGCCGCCGCGGCGGCGGCGGAGGGCATCGCCGGTCGATCGGGCGCGTTCCACGGCGCCGAGGAGGACGCGCGGATCGCCGCGGAGATCCTGCTGCGCTCCCTCGCCCCCGTCCCCTGACCGCCGGAGCCCGCTATGCCCGTGCCCGCCGATGTTCTCGACCGCTACCGGAAGATCGCCGCCGTCGCCGCCCCCGGGAGCGGCGCCACGGACGGCGAGCGGGCCAACGCGGCCCGGCTGCTCGCCGGCCTCGCCGCCCGTCACCCGGGGATCGCCCAGGAGGCCGCCAGGGCCGCCGCGGGGCCCGCGGGCGGGTCTGCACCCGGCCCGACGCCCGGCGCGGCCCCAGGGCCCTATCCTGGCCCCGTCCCGGGCCCCTTCGACGCGGGGGCCTACGGGGGCCGAGGGCGCCGACCTGCGCCGGCGCCCGGGCCGACCCCGGCGCCCGGTCCCGGGCCGGGCCCCGCCGCGGGCGCCGCTTGGTGGGACGCCATCGCCGGCAAGGCGCGCGACTTCGTAGCCGACGCGCTCAACGACCTGGGGCTGGGGTACTCCCTCTCCGACCTTGCCGACGCGCGGACGGAGGTAGAGGTCAAGGCGAACAGCCGGACGATCCACGTCCACGTCCGCATCCCCGTTGACGTGCTGGAGAGCATCGCGGACTTGGGCGAAGGGTCCGGGGGTACTTACGCGAAGCTGCTGGGCGCCCGGGTCGGCGCGACCGTGGCCGACGTGCTGAGGCGCAACGGCCTAACGTAGTCCGTCCGTGTATACGGATAGACACCTACCTATCGGCGGGCGCCGTGCCCGTCGCTGCGCGCGTGCCCGTCGCGGCCGTCGCGGCGCATCGCGTCCAGCGCCGCCTCGATGCGGCCGAGGTGATCGCCCAGACCCTCGACCTTTTCGGCCAGCCGGCCGAGCACGACAGCATCCTGACGATCGCGGGCGTCCATCCCGGCTACCGTCGTCTCGATGGTCCCGATCCGCGTCTCCAAGCTCGCCATCTTCGCGAGGAGATCGACCGGGGGCGCCGTCGCGGGCTGCGCCGCGGGCGCGGCCGTCGATTGCCGGGCCGGAAGGAAACCCAGCCGATCGAGCAGGACAACGGCGCCGACGACGACGGAGACGCCGAGCCCGACCGGGCCGGCTACGGCGTCCATGCCCGCGGGCAGGCCCGCAGCGGCGCCTTCATGCGCCGCCAGCGGCGGCGGGGACGTGGGCGCCCCCGCGCCGGGGCCCGGAGCGGCGGGGCCCGGAGCGGTGGAGCCTCCCACCAGTCCGGCCTGCTGCTGCTGATCGCTCACGGGGCGACCTCAACGGCGCTGTTGATGAACTGGAAGGAGACCTGGGGCGTACCGCCTACCCCCTCCAGGCGGAGGGCGACGGCCCGGCCGGCGCCGATGCCGCCGCAAGGCCGGAAGCGGGCCCACCCGATCCGGTAGGTGATCGATCCGCCCGGGGGGATCGTCGCGCTGTTCGACGCGGTTAGGTTGGTCCCCTGGGGCACAAACCCGACAAGCGCCGAGAGCGTACCGTCCAGGTTGTAGACGATGACCGTGTGTGTGTTGTCGTCCGGCTGCTTCGACACGTCGGCCGTCGTCCCGTTGCCGGCGGTATCCGTGGCGTAGTCTACAAGGTTGGGCGAGAGGGCCAAGGTGCGCTCCGGGGCCGGGCTGGCAGGCTCCAAGGCTACCACGCGGGCAGATCGGCGGAAAGGGCGAGGATGCCGCCCGGCGCGGGCCTTCGGCCGCGGCGCCCCCGAACGCGCGCCAGAACACGCGCCAGAACGCGGTTTCTAAGCGTTCAGACTGACAGTATGGGCCCCGGCGAGAAGGTGGCATTAGCACCGGGGGCAGAAAGCACGGGCGAAAGCCGACAATCCGCCGGCTTACCCATACTGTCAGTCTGAACGCCTTACGGAACGCGCGGGCGAAGGCCGAGATCGCGCAGCGCGGGCGCAAAGGCTTCAGTGTCCCAGCGCCAGTAGGCATGGCGGAGAGGGCCGGCGGCGCGCAGCATGGGCGGGCCGTAGACGATCAGGGCGTGGCCCTTCGGGGCGCCGCTCCGGGCGTCGGGCTCCTCGGGGAGCACGAAGCGCACCCGGGGGCCCAGGAAGATCACGCCGAGCGCGGTAGGGGCCAAAACGACGTGCTGGTGCCAATATTCGGTGTCGGTGTTCGCGGGGATCAGGACGCAGACGACGATCCCCGTCGCTGCCTCGCCAGCCGCCTTTGCGAGCCAATCGCCCACCGCGCGCCCGTAGGGCGGATTGAGCCAGACGGTCGGGATCGTCGTCCGGGTACGCCGGGGGCAGAAGTCGCGCCAGCGCACGGCCAGCCCGTCGTCCGCGGGCCCAATGAACGCATCGGCGCGGGCCTCCTCGGCGGAGCCGGCGGCGGCGTCCAGATCAAACCCCATCACGGCGTCGATCGGATCGTAGACCTCGGGCGGCGTCGTCCAGTCGTCGCGGCCCAGGGTGCGGGTCGTGGGGGCCGGGCCCGTCGTGGGGGCGGCGCGCTTGCGTGGCATGGTGGGGCTCAGTGGTGGTGGTGGTCGGGGCCCGCGGGGGGCGGGCCCGGGGCGGGTCAATCGACCGGGGCGGCGTCGGGGTCGTCCAGCAGCAGCGCGGCGTCGTCGGCGTCTCCCGCGACGTTGCCGAACCGATCGCGGAGGGCGCGGAGCCCGGACAGGTGATGCGGGCCGGTCTCGACTCGGTTGACCCGGGACTCGACGGCGAGCACCGCGAGGGCGGCGTCCGCCGTCGCCAGGGCCCCCTCGGCGGCCTCGCAGACCGCGAGGATGCCCGGGTGATCGTCGGCCTCGTCGCACAACTCCCCCACCGCCGCCTGCGCCCGGTTGAGCGCGCCTTTGACTTTGCCCGCGACCTCCTGGGCTTTCTCCCAGGCATACCCGAACTCTCGATAGGTGGTCGGATCGGTGTCGTCGCTTTCGTCTGCGATGAGCACCTTCAGCGCCTCGATCGCGTCGTTCACGCTCTCCTCGGCGGCGGCGGCGCGGTCGGCCAGCCGGGTAAACGCGCGGGTGGCGGCCTCCGCGAGCTTGGCCTGTTTCGGGGTCATGGGGGATCTCCAGTGAGGGGAAGGGAAGCGGGCCCGGGCCCGGGGGATAGCCGGGCCCGGGGACGATCAGTAGCGGCGGCGGGAGCGCATCGTGCGGGATGCTTCCGCGGCGGCCCGCAGGTTGTCCTCGTCGGGATCCCCGGTGAACTCCATCGTTTCGGGGTCCAGGACGGCGGCGGTCTCCCACTTGATCTCAGACGGCCGGATGTGTGTCGTCTCGACCGTCTCAAAGCTGTACCCGTCCGTGAGGATCAGGTCCGCATCAGTGATCCGGTACTCCACGCTGCCGGCATGGATCAGGACGCCCAGATACCAGTCGGTGTCCCCGTAGGTCTGTTTGACTTCGGCCAGCGTCTCTCCGCGGTTTTCCGCGATCTGCTTCAGGGCGTCGGCCTTGGTTCCGGCCGCGCCGCGCTTGACGGCGGCGCCGATGACGACCTTGGAGGCGTCGATGCCCTCCTGATCTTCCAGGCGGTTGACGGCGCGCATGATCTGTTTCGGGGTCATGGGGGGATCTCCAGTGAGGGAAGCGGGACAGGGAAGCGGGCCCGGGTGAACCGGGGATAGGCCGGGGACAGACCGGGAGGATAGCCCAGCAGGGCCCCGCGCCGCAAGGCGCGGGCGGGGCCCCGCGGGGCGGTCAGGACCGGACGCGGACGCCGATCGCGGCGGCGATGGCCTGCACGTCGGCCAGCGGGGCGTCCGTCTCGTCTGCGATGGCGGCGGCGTTCGCCACGCCGATCTCGCCCTCGCCCGCGCGGTGCGGGTAGACAAAGGCATCGTGATGGATCGCCTTCGCGATCGAGAAGGTCTCGCTCGTCAGGTCCAATCCGGGCGCGAAGACGTGCGCGTAAGCGCCGCCGGGGAGCGTCCCAGACGTGCGCTTGTACCGGGCTACCAGGGTAACGTCCGTGGCCTTGGTGAACGCGGCGAGCGCCGCGGCGGCATGATTGCCGGGGCCCGTCAGGGCGTGATCGTAGGGGCGCGTGAGGCGCCCCCCGTCCCAGGTGGCGATGATCCGGCTGCCCCGGGTGTTGGTGGGACCGGCGTAGCGGGTGAGGATGGCGAACATGCGAAGCTCCGTGTCGGTGGTGGTGTCGGTGGGGGGTGGGCGACG
>Ga0315909_10004777_pt1 | contig 15827 bp, 12 predicted proteins | sample LakEriMetagenome_11_FD_203527 | JGI IMG/M metagenome (GOLD analysis project Ga0315909, IMG submission 203527) | Freshwater fungal communities from buoy surface, Lake Erie, Ohio, United States - Buoy 2 MA125 | ecosystem: Environmental > Aquatic > Freshwater > Lake | place: USA: Lake Erie, Ohio...
TTTCATTTCCGCCAGCTTTTCCGGTTGGCTGCCGGCGAGGTTTTGTTTTTCGCCGAGATCTTCCTTGAGGTGATAGAGTTGGTATTCGGGCGCTGCTGCTGCGGATTTTTTCTTCGCCGCAGTGCTGTGTTGCACGAGTTTCCAGTCGCCCGCGCGCACCGCGCAGATACCGGGGCTGGTGCCGGAGAGAAGGATGGCATCGTGCGGTGATTTCGCCTTTTCCATTAGCACGGGCCAGATGTCCTTGCCATCGACGGGTAGTGCTTGTTCCGTCTTCGCGCCCGCGAGTTTGAGCAGGGTGGGGTACCAGTCGATGATGTGCAAGGGCTGCTCGATCACTTGGCCGGCGGGGATTTTTCCGGGCCAGGAGGCGAAGGCGCAGACGCGTATGCCGCCCTCGTAGATCGTGCCTTTGCCAGCCCGCAGCGAACCGTTGTCGGTGATAATTCCGGGAGCGGGCCCGCCATTGTCGCTGGAGAACAGGATCAGGGTGTTATCGAGCATCTTTTGTTCCTCCAGCGCCGTGACGACCTGACCGATCGCCTCATCCATCGCAGCGAGCATGCCAGCGTATTTTTGTCGGTTGCCTTTGAGTGTGGAGTACGGTGCCAAATAGGATTCCGGCACTTGCAGCGGGGTGTGCACGGCATTGAAAGGAAGGTAGAGGAAGAGCGGTTTTTCAGGATTGCGCTGGCGGATGCGTTCGCAGGCTTCTTTGGCGATGAGGTGGGTGGAGTAGCCTTCGTCCTGGCAGGGTTGGTCATTGCGATGCCAGTCGAGCGTGCCTTCGCGCTTGTGGGTGAAAAAGTCGATCATGCCGAACCAGAGTCCGTATTGGTGATCGAAGCCGCGTTTGGTCGGTTGGTAGGCGGGTTGGAATTCACCGAGGTGCCATTTACCGGAGATGGCGGTTTGGTAGCCTGCTTCTTGGAGAGCTTGGGCGAGCGTTCTTTCCGCGAGGGGTAAGCCCCACGGAGCGTGTGGGCGGACCACACTGTAAACGCCGGTGTGGGTTACATAGCGGCCGGTCATGAGGCTGGAGCGTGTGGGGGAACAGACGGGCTGCACGTAAAAAGAGCGCAGGATGGCACCGCTTTTGGCGAGGCGATCGAGGTGCGGTGTTTTGATTTCCGTGCCGCCATTGAATCCGGCATCGGCATAGCCCATGTCATCGGCGAGGATGTAGAGAATGTTCGGCTTGCTGGTCGGAGACTCCGCAGCAGAAACGGTCGAGGCCAGGAAAAGTGTGAAAAGCAGCTGTTTCATAACGATGTTGCTTCCTAGCAGAGACAAAGCGGGAGAGACAGAAAAATCGCGGAGGTGGAATGCCGGCGAATCTGCCGAAGTCCTTTTCCGGCGTTTGTGGCATTTCCTGTGGATCGCTACAGATCGATCCCGCGGAGCGTGCCGCTATGATGACAGAGCCATGTTTGATTCCCTTACCTCTGCATCCTCGTCTTGGCACCAATGGTGGCAATCGCAGGGCAGCGTGTTCTTTTTGTATGCGCGGCAACAAACGCGCTCGGAAGCGGATGCGAAAGATGTGCTGCAGGAATCCTTGATCGAAGCTTGGCGCAAGTCAGGTGATCGCATCCCGGACCGAGCCATCGTATTTTCCACCATCCGGAGACGGGCGATTGATCTCGGGCGAAGCATGGATCGCCGCAGTCGGCGGGAAAACACGGTGGCCGCGGATCGGGGGGAATGGTTCCTTCCGGACTTCACGGATTTTGACACCCATCACTGCATCAGCCAGGCCATCGCCGGGCTTTCCGATGAGTTGCGGGAGGTGCTGATCTTGCGCATCTGGGGGGATTTGACCTTTCCTGCGATCGCACAACTGATGGAAAGCCCCGTCGCCACGGCCACCTCACGCTACCGCTATGCCTTGGAACAATTGCGAGAAACCCTAGCCGAATTACAAGTATGAACGAAGAATCGATCGAGACACTCTTGCGCCACATGCGTCCACAGCCCTTGCCCGCCGATGTTTGCGCTGCGCTGAAGGAGCCGCCTGTCAAATTCCGCCCCATTGCCCGGCACAGAGTGATGGCGATGGCGGCCATCTTGTTGTTAGGGGCCGTGCTTTGTTGGCTCTACCGGCCCGATTCCGCGGGCACAGAGCCTGTGCTGACCATTCGTCATCAGGAATCCACCTTGCTCAGCAGCAAAAGACTCGAACTGCGGCAGCAAAATCAAGAGTGGTGGGAGAAGTGTGAACAGGAATGGCTGGATCAGGAAACGGCCCTGTGCTCTAACAGCCCGGCCGTCGTCCGATACACCTGCAAGCGGCGCGAAGTCGTATGGCAACCTGTGGATTTTCAATGACCCAGTCTTTTACCGACCTACCTAACAAATCAAACAAATACACTATCATGAAAACAAACACGATCCATGCATGCAACATCCTATTCGGTCTCTCTCTCGCGATGGCGAGTGCCGTAGAGACAGCTACCGAGTCGAAACAAAGCGAGGCGCGCGCGGAGGCGCATGCGGAAGCGCACGGAAATGAAACCCAGACCATGAAACAGACGGTCACGGTTACCTCGGATGGAAACCGCACGATCAGAACCACCACCACGGAACGCAACGGCGTGCGGGAAGTGAAAAGAGAAATCCTGGATGCGCAGGGGCGTGTCATCGAAGGCGGAGCAGACGAGCAGGAGCCACAAGACAATAAGACCGGACCACAAGAGGGGCAGGAGAACCAGCCATGGCTCGGGGTAAAGGTAAAAGCGGCGGATCCGGCACTGCGTGAGCAATTGGAACTGGCGGCGGACGAGGGAGCGGTGATCGAACTGGTCGCGGAGAATGGCCCCGCTGCCAAGGCGGGCTTGAAGCCGAATGACATCATCCTGACAGCCGATGAAAAAAAAGTGGCGGATGCACCAAGCCTGGACCGTGCATTACAAGGCAAACAAGCGGGCGATCAAGTTTCGGTAGGCATCATGCGCAAAGGGCAAAAATCATCCGTTGAGGTCACGCTGGAAGCGCGGCCGGCGCGGGATAACGCCGCAGGTCCTCAAAAGGATGACGAACAAGGATCATCCGAGCGTTCCCCATCGGGGACTGCGGCCTTGGAATTGGAGAACGGTGAGAGTTTTGACAAAGTTCTCACGGATCCGCAGGTGCCGGAGAACTTCAAAAAGTCCGTGCGCGAGATGCAGGAGCGCATGAGAGAGTTTCAGGAAAAACATGCGCCGCGCTAAGGGGAACCATTCCTTGGCAAACAGCGTTACGATTCAGTTTGCGATAGAACTGGTTATTTCACGCGTTGGAGCGTGAGTTGGCGGAACTCCATGACCTGGTGGCCGGGGATCTTGCGCGCTTGCAGTGTGAGGGTGCCGCGGCCTTTTTCCAGTTCGATCACGCCGAGTCTCATCGTGCGGAAGTCTTTTACGTAGCTTTCCGTGCGCGGAGCGCGGTCGTGCTCGCGGCCGACCAGCGGCGGATCGTGCGCCTCGGTGAGTGTGCCGGTGAGGCGGCTGCTGCCAAGGCTGAGCTCGATGGTGGAACCCACATCAGCCTGTGGACAAGCATACCACAGCAATGCCTCGTATTTTCCACTTGATCTTACTTCCACGTCCCATGCGATCTTGTCATCGGTGCTGGTCCAGTTCAAGAAATACGAACAATTCGGATGGATGCTGGAGCGTTTGATGAGGCCGTGGCCCTTGCCATCGCGTGCGGGAAGGTGGGACCAGGGAACGTCCGGATGGGCGATGACGAAAGGGCGATCGTCCGGGCCGGAGTGCTTCAGCACGGACTGTTTCCATTCAGTCACCGCGGCTTTCAGTTCGCGGCTGATCGCGGGATGAGCGGCGGTCACATCATTCTCCTGCCCCGGATCCGCAGCCATGTCGTAAAGTTTGCCCTCGGCATCCAGACGGAACTGCTGCGTGCGCACGCTGACCTTGCCACCCCAGTGGGAAAAAATTTTCCGTGGCGGCCAAGAGGTGGTGGCATGTTCGGGATCGATGAGCAGAGGGGCGAGGTTGATGCCATCGAGTGGTTTGGGACTGGTGAGTGGGATCTCTGCCAGAGCGGCGAGGGTGGGGAGAAGATCGATGGCTGCCGAGACGGGAGCCACGCGTTTCCCCGGCGGCACTTTGCCGGGCCAGCGGACGAGCAGAGGCGAGCGGATGCCGCCCTCGTCCACGGAGCCTTTGATGCCCTTCATGCCGCCATTCCACCGCCAGCCGTTCGGTCCGTTGTCGGAGAGGAACAGGATCAAGGTTTGCCCGGTGATTTTCAGTTCATCGATCTTCGCGAGAAGGCGGCCCACGTTCCCGTCGATATTTTCACACATGGCGAGCGCGGCGCGGGTGTGAGTGAGGTCTTCCTTTTGCCGCCCGCGACCGCGAAGCGTGATCTCTTTGTTGGCGAATTTTTCCCACCACTGGTCCGGCACCTGCATGGGCGAATGGGGGCTGTTGTAGGAGAGGCAGAGGAAAAATGGTTTCCCTGTGCCCTTCTGCCGGTTCATGAAATCAGTGGCGCGCCGGGTGAAGTCATCGATCATGAAACCCTCCCCTTTGACTGGCTGGCCATTGTGTTCGAGCTGTGGGCTGTAGTAATCGCCCCAGTGTCCTGAGCAGAAGCCGTAGAACTCCTCGAAGCCACGGGCATTCGGGTGATAGGGAACCTGTGTGCCGCTGTGCCATTTGCCGAAGAGAGCGGTGGCATAGCCCGCGGTCTTGAAGACATCGGCGATCGTTTGCTCATCGGCATTCATGCGCTCGCCGCCGTTGGAAGTGGCGTGAACGCCGCAGCGCGGGTGGTAGCGGCCTGTGAGAAATTCCGCGCGCGTGGGCGAGCAGACCGGGCTGACATAAAAGCGCTCGAACGAGACGCCATCGCGCGCCAGGGAATCGAGATGGGGCGTGGAGAGATTGGTATTGCCGTTCACGCTGAGGTCTCCCCAGCCTTGGTCATCGGTCATGATGACCACGATGTTGGGTTTTTCCGCTGCGGCAAGAGGCGCGATGAGGCAAAACAGGAAAACGCAGGCGAGGCGTGTGTTCATGGGACTAGGGGTTGTAGAGCAATGGTGCAGGTCTCACAGTGATTTCTCCCACGCTTGCGAGTGGGGAGTGCTCAGGGTTTCTTTTTCCGCTGGGGTTTTTTGGGGGCCTTGGCGGGCGGGGTGAGGCCATCGGCGGGTTGATCGGAGAAACGCCAGGGGTCGTTGAGGCGGCGCATTTCGCCGAGCAGCAGGGCGCGCATTTCGCCGAGCTTGGCGGCGTGTTTGGGATCTTTGGCGAGGTTGTGTGGTTCGGTCAGGAGTTCGTGGGGATTTTCCTTGAGGTGGAAGAGTTGCGTTTCGCGGACGCCGGCGGGTGTGGATTCGTATTCGATGAGTTTCCAGTCGCCCTGTTTGACGCTGCGCATGCCGGGCTTGTCGCCGCCGTTGTAAACGCCGTAGAGGGTGTCGCGCACGGTGGTTTTCTCTCCGAGCAATACCGGCTTGAAGCTGGTGCCTTCATTGGTCTCGGGAGCGGGGACGCCGGTGAGGTCGCAGAAGGTGGCCAGCAGGTCGCCGAGGTAGATATTTCCCGGAGCACGGCTGCCGGGCTTGATGCCGGGGCCTTTGACGATCATGGGCACGCGCCAGGTGTGCTCGTAGAGGTTTTGTTTCCCTTGCAGTCCGTGGCGGCCGATGGCGATGCCGTGATCGGCCGTGTAGAAAATGTAGGTGTTTTCGAGCTCGCCCATTTCCTTGAGCCGGGCGAGGACGCGACCGATCTGAACATCGATGTTTTCCGAACAGGCATATTGGCGGCCGATCTCGTTGCGGATGGTGGCCTCATCGCGTCTTTCCCAGACGCCGCTGACGGATTGTTCATCCCGCACATTCATGTTGGTATTGTTGAAAGGATGCTTGGGCAGCCAGTTCGGCGGGAGCGGTGGCTGGAGTTTGTGGAGCGCCGGCGGGGCCTTGCGGTCGGTGTGATTGACGGCACCGTACTTGGCTAACAACTCGGGCGTGCCGTCGCGCACGTCGTGCGGATGCGAGAGGCCGAAGTAGAGAAAAAACGGCCGCTCGTCTTTGTTGTTTTTGCGCTCGGTGAGGTAGTCGAGCACGCGCTCGGCGTGCCAGGCGCTGCCGGTTTCCGCGGTGCCGCCGCGCTTGGTGGCATCGTGCACCACGTCGAAGAGTTTGTCTGCCGCAGGGTAGCTGTTTCCCTGTTTGCAGGTGCGCATGGTGGCATAACCGGCACGGCGGAAGACCGGGCCTATGCTGTTTTTTTCCAGGTTCGGCGGGCATGTTTGCGCGCCCGGGCCTACGGGCAGATGCCAGACGGTGCGACCGCTGAGAATCATGTGCCGGGATGGAACGCACACGGCACCGGAAAAGGATCCCATGTGATGGGCGGCATCGAGAACCATGCCGCCGGACGCGAGCGCGTTGATGTTCGGGGAGTCGAGGGTGGACGCGGGATTGTAGAATTTGAAGTCGAAGGGCGATTGGTCATCGGTAAGGATGAACAGAATGTTCGGCTTGCGCGGCTCTGCGGCGTGAGAAACGAGCGCGAGCGCAAGTAGTGCAATGAGTTTTTTCATGGGCTGATTCTATATGTGGGGCATCAGGCAGTTTTGTCAATCAGCCGATTCCGGCAAAGAGCTGTCATCCGTGCTCGTCTTGGTGAAACATGCCGTTTTTCCACGACGTATTCTGAGCGCCCAAAAAACCAGCAACGCCTCTTGCGCGCATGCAAAACTCTGTTAACATTTGTCCGACAACATGAAAGCTCTTACCACTAGTCTGTTTCTCGCTTCACTGACGCTTGCTCACGGTCAGCAAGGCAATCGCAAGGACCACCATTCGATGGATCCCGTGGTGCCGGCGAATCTGATCCCGGCGGCACCGGTGCTGAGCCCGGCAGAGGCGTTGAAGACGTTTCAACTCGCGCCTGGATTTGTCATCGAGCCCTTTGCCACGGAGCCGTTGGTGGAGAAGCCCGTTGCGCTCGACTTCGATCCCGCGGGCCGCGCCTGGGTGGTGGAAATGATCGGCTACATGATGGATCTGGACGGCAAGGATGAAAAAGTGCCGCAAGGTCGCATCGTGGTGCTGGAAGACACGGACAACGATGGCAAGGCCGACAAACGCACGGTATTTCTCGAAAAAGTGCTACTCCCCCGCGCCGTGGCGGTCTATCCGGATGGCATTCTCTACCTCGATGATCACGACCTGCGCTGGATCAAGCGCGATGGGCTCAAGCCCGTGGGGGAATCGGTGGTGGCAGCGCCGAAATTCATCGAAGCCGGCAACGTCGAGCACAAGGTCAACGGCCTCGTGCGCAACCTCGACAACTGGCATTACAACGCGAAATCCGGCAAACGCGTGCGCCGTGATGGCGACAAGTGGCTCGTCGAAGCCACGCCGTTCCGCGGCCAGTGGGGCATCGCTCAGGACAACTACGGCCGCCTCTATCACAACAACAACTCGACCTTTCTCTTCGGCGATTTCCTCGCGCCGAATCTGCTCGCGGGCAATCCCGGCGTGAATCTGAAAGTCAATGATGCCGCCCAGCTCGGGCCGAACAACACGTATCCCTCTCGCGTCACGCCGGGTGTCAATCGTGGTTACATCCAGAAATCCAATGGCTATAGCTCCGACACGCTCGATCCCAAAACCTTCAAGCTGCTCATGACCACCGCGTCCGCCGGGCCGACCGTGTATCGCGGCACGAATTTCCCCAAAGAATGGCATGGTCGCGGCTTTACACCGGAGTCGGTTGTGAACCTGATCAAGTCGATCCAGATCGACGAAAGTTCCACCAAACTCACCGGTTCGCATCCGCTGGGCAAGAGCGAGTTTTTGACCTCCACGGACGAGCGTTTCCGCCCGGTGAATCTCTACAATGCCCCCGATGGATCGATGATGGTTCTGGACATGTACCACGGCATCATTCAGGACCGATTTTTCATGACCTCCTATCTGCGTGAGCAATATGCCTCGCGCAAACTCGATGGTCCTGGCACCGGGCACGGGCGAATCTGGCGCATCAAGGCCACGGCCGGGAAGCTGGAAAAAATCGCCAATGCCGAGACCATGAAAGCGGAGGATCTGGTCAAGCAGCTCGCCCACCCGAACGGCTGGCACCGCGACATCGCGCAGCGCGAGTTGGTCAATCGCAAGGACCTCTCGGTCGTGCCGCTCCTCGTCAAGCTGACCAGCATCAACGAGCATCCGCTCGCGCAAATCCATGCGCTGTGGACTCTGGAAGGTCTCGGTCAACTCAACGCCACCGCCATCGCGCAGGCCCTGAAAGCCAGCGATACCAAAGTCGCCGTTTCCGCACTCTGGGCCGCCACGAAATTGCCCGCCGCGGAGGTCAAGGCCGCTGCGGCCGCCATCCTCGCTTTTGCGCCGAAAAACGATGAGCAGAAAATCTACCTCGCCCGCGCGCTCGGCCCGATTGGCAATGCAGAGGCGTTCACCCGCTTGCAATCACTGCTGCAAGACAATCCGAAAAACACCTTCCTCAAGGCCGCGGCCTTTGCCGGTCTCGACCATCAGGAAACGGCCTTCAAGACGCACATCGAGGGCAAATTCAAGGATCAAGCATTTCTCGCCTGGCTCACCCAAGGGGCTGCCACGGCGGGCAAAGCGGCGGTCTCTGGCGCCGGTTTGAGCGGCGAGCACCTCGCTTCGTTCGATCGCGGCAAAACCCTCTATTCCGGTGCGGCCGCCTGTTTTGGCTGCCACGGTGCCAGCGGCGAAGGGGTGCCGAATCTGGGACCTCCGCTCGATGAGTCCGAATACGTCACCGGCTCGCCGGAACGCTTGGTGAAAATCCTCCTCCACGGTCTGACCGGGCCCATCACGGTGGCTGGCATCGAGTATAAACCCACCGCCGACATGCCGGGCTTGATGCAGAATCCCACCTTGAAGGACGGCGACATCGCGGATATCGCCACCTACATTCGCCATGAGTGGTCGAACAAAGCCCCTCTCGTGCCAGCGGCCACCGTTACCAAACTACGCAAAGACACCGCCTCCCGCACCGGTAGTCCCTACCGCGCGGAGGAGTTGAAATAATTGGCTCAAAACGCTGTAGACGCGCGACGCAGCCGGTCCATGACCGCCACGCCGAGGCCTACCTCGCTCACGGGCTCGGCGACGATGCAATCCAGCCCGGCGGCATCGAGCTTGCGCAGCAGGTGGAACAAACGCAGCGCCGCCTCGGGCAACTTGCCATTGCCCGGGCTCAGCGCCTCCACCGTCGCCCAGCGGTGCAGCGAAACATACCCTTTTCCCGGTTCCCCGGTGTAGGAGAGCAAGCCGTACTTTTTCCCAGGCTCCGGCCGGAAATCCGCGGGGTCTTCCAGGAGAATCAACGGCGTGCGCGGTGCGTAGTGACTGGGCAGCATGCCCGGGGCGGTGGGCGCCGAGCCATCGCGCACGCGCTTGGGACGCTCGACCTTGCCGAAGTTCTGCAGCATTTCCTTGGTGATCGGACCCGGGCGCAGGATGGTGATGGTGGGGCGTTTTTCTCCGGCAGTGATGTGAATGATCGTGCTCTCCAGCCCTTCTGAACAGGCCCCGCCATCGATGATCAAGGGGATGCGCCCGTCCAATTCCTGCTGCACCGCTGCCGCCGAGGTAGGGGAAATGCGGCCGAAGCGATTTGCGCTCGGTGCCGCGAGGGGTTCGCCGAGCTCCTTGCCGATGGCGCGGAAAATCTTGCTGGCGCTCTGCCGCACCGCCACCGTATCCAGCCCGCTGGTCACGAGATCCGGCACATCGGGATGTTTCGGCAGGATCAAGGTCAACGGACCCGGCCAAAAGGCGTTGAGCAGCTTGTCCACGGTCGATTGAATCTCTTCCGGGATGACCGCCACCCGCGGCAAATCCGCGCGCGTCGCGACATGCACGATCAAGGGATCGAAGGACGGTCTCTCCTTCGCACTGAAAATTTTCGCCACCGCCTGGGGATCGAAGGCATTTCCCGCCAATCCATAAACTGTCTCGGTGGGCAAGGCCACCACCTCACCCGCCCGCAGCAAGGCCACCGCCGCTTGCGCGGCGTCTTTGTAGTTTTCATCAGAGGCGGAAACGGTCGCAGTAGAACTCACGCCCCCAGCATGCGGCATGGCTGCGTTTTGTGCGAGCGTAAAAAATGCGTCGGGACACGAACAATCTCACTTCCCTTGCCAGTCGCCGTATTGGCGGAATTTTTGGTAGCGCTGGCGCAGGAGCTCGGCGGGGGCGAGGGCTTGGAGTTGTTGCAGGTGCTGGGATACTTCCTCTCGCAGGGCCATGGCGGCGGCGGCGTGGTCGTGATGGGCACCGCCGATGGGCTCGTCGATGACGCCATCGATGAGGTTGAGTTTTTTCAAATCCGGTGCCGCGATTTTCATGGCCTCGGCGGCTTCCGGCGCGTGTTTGCGGTGTTTCCACAAAATCGCCGCGCAGCCCTCGGGACTGATCACCGAGTAGTAGGCGTTTTCCATCATCAGCACGCGGTCGGCGACGCCGATGCCCAGGGCACCGCCGGAGCCGCCCTCACCGAGCACGACGGCGACGATGGGGACTTTGAGCAGCATCATTTCGCGCAGATTGTAGCCGATGGCCTCGGCGATGTTCCGCTCCTCCGCGCCGATGCCGGGGAAGGCGCCGGGGGTGTCGATCAGGCAAACGATGGGGATGCCGAATTTTTCCGCGAGGCGCATCAGGCGGATGGCCTTGCGATAGCCTTCCGGGTGGGCACTGCCGAAATTGCGCATCAGGTTTTCCTTGGTATCGCGGCCTTTTTGGTGGCCGATGACCATGACTTTCTGGTCTCCGAGCATGGCGAGACCGCCAGGCATCGACTTATCATCGCCGATGTGGCGATCGCCGTGCAGTTCACAGAAATGCGTGAACGCCAGTGAAACATAGTCGAGCATATAGGGTCGTTGCACGTGGCGGGCGATTTGTACGCGTTGCCACGGGGTTAAGTCTTGATACAAGGAAATCCGGGTCTGCGCGAGCTTTTCCTCCATTTCGGAAATCTGCGCGGAGAGATCGATGTTTTGCGAGTCCGATTTCGCGCGGAGCTTTTCCAATTCGCGTTCCATTTCGGCGATGGGTTTTTCAAATTCGAGCAACTGGATCATGGTGTGTGCGGGCAGAGTATCAGGGTTACGGACGGATTTCCACTTCATTTCCTACGCGAAGCAAAAGAGCCAATTCTTCGGTATCGGCGGCATCGAGATGGCAGCCGGGCACGGCGGAGGCATCGGACGCTACGATTTGCAGCTTGCGGTCGAGGGTGATGGTTTTTTGCGATTCGCGGTAGCCTTTCATGCCCGGGGCCACGTTTTTTTCGGCCAATACGCCGCCTTTGTTGGCGATCTTCAGGGTGGTGGTAGCGGCGGGGAGGCCGATGGATTTGAGAATGCGGTATTCCTTGAGGAAAGTGCCGCCATTCCACAGGGTGAGCGCCTCCCGGCGTGCCTCGATGACCACGCGCAAATTCAGCGGCATGAACATGACTTCATCGCCCGGCTGCAAGGGGCGCAGTTCCAGGTAGCCATTGAAATGCATGATCGCATCCAGCGTGGTTTGGTTTTTGGCGGCGATGCCGAGGTAGGAATCCCCGCGTTTCACCTTATACACGGTCAGGTGGGGATTATTGTGCAGCGTGAGGAAATCATCCATGTTCATCTCGCTGAGAATCTGCCGCGCCAGGGGAGCGGCATTCGAGGTGGGGTAATAGTTTACCAGAAACAACATCTTCTCGCGCGCTTCGGCGATTTTGCCGGTGGCTAACAGTTCCGCGGCTTTTTGGAAGGCTTTGTCGCCGGGCTCGATATCGGGCATTTCCGCGAGATCCGCGACTTTTTCGTAGTCAGCATTGCTAGGATCCGCCCGCAGGCGTTCGGGTTCCGGCATCCAGCGCAGGAACTGCGCCTCCAGCGCTTTCGGCACGGGCTTGCCCATGACGTGCATCGTGAAATAGACCGACACAGTGACCACCGCCGCTACGACAACGGCGCTGATGAGTTTCACGAAAGTCCAGACACGCATGCGGGAGGTGGCGTTAGAGCAGTTTTTTCCGTTGCAGATCGAAGCGATTGATCGAGTGCGATTGCGCGATCATATCTAACGAAAATTTCACCAAGGCGATTTCCCAGGCATCGTCCACCCCTTCGAGGATGGCGAGCATGGGGTCGCCATTGCGGCGCACCTCGTCTAACAGACGGGCGGAGACTTCTTCGAGCGGCTCCTTGACGATCTCCTCCTGCACCGCCGAGCGGCGGAAGCGGAAGCCGTATTGCAGGAAGGCGAGGTCCATGCCTTGCTGTTGCAGGTTCTCGAGCAGCTTGCCGAGTTTATCGCGCGATTCTTCATCGAAGCCCTCCCACTCCATATCGGGCGTGGGGCGGATCAGCAAGGGCTTGCTGGCTTCCATTTCGCCACTGCGGATGCGCACCTCGCCGCTGCGGTCCATCAGCTCGCTGATGAGCTGGAACTGGAAGCGGGTCTCGCCAAAGGTCGCAATGCGGCGATCGGGCTCGTGGAGAACCCGGCTGGTTTCCATGGCGTAGAGGAAATTATCGCGCGATACATTCATAGCCGGAATCGTGGCAGCAAAACGCCAAAATGCAAAGAATACCGTGTCTTAGGGCACAAAAAAGCGAGGGAGCGGTTTCCGTGAAAACCGCCCCCGTTTCGATCAGCCACAGCGGACTTGAGAGGCCCCGCTGTTGTTACGCATGGATTATGCGTTTGCTTCGATGTAGCGCACAACGTCGCCAACGGACAGCAGTTTTTCCGCCGCTTCGTCCGGCACTTCAATGCCGAATTCTTCTTCGAAAGCCATGACGAGCTCGACGGTATCGAGAGAATCGGCACCGAGGTCTTCGATGAATTTAGCGTCGATGGTCACAAGGTCAGCGCTCACGCCGAGTTGCTCCACAATGATATCTTTTACACGATCTTCGGTACTCTTGTCTGACATGGTTCTGGTTGGTTTGGTTGTTACCGCGGGAAGGCATAGCGAGCCGCGGCGTTCTTGGCAATAGCGAAAATGCAGGAAATTGCGCCATGAAGGTGGGCAGGGAGCGCTTAAGAGGAGGGCTTGTCCTCAGTAGCGGGCTCTGCGGTCGTTTCCTCCGTGGCGTATTCGATCACCTCGCCGGTGAAATGGGCGCGCAGCTCGCGCATCAGTGCCTCCGCCGGCTCACCCTGGTCTTTTTGAAAACCGCCGTAGGTCAGGCCATCGATGCGAATGCGGCCCTCTTTCCCGCTGCTCTGCGGGTAGTAGGCAAAGGCCAGCCCCTTGGTGACCCACTTGCGCAGATCGAGCCGGGTTAAGTCGGCCAGGGGAATCTTTCTCCCGTCCTGCGTGGTGATCGTTTCTCCCTCGATGCTCATGCGGCGGCGCATGGTGCGCAGCAGAATGAACAAGGTGTAGAGCGCCAGCGCGCTGAGGCCGTAGGCGAAATACCATTGCTCGCGGATCGAGGAGGCCTCGTGCAGTTTTTCGGGCGGCTTGCGGTCCCACTGCAGGCGCCCGGTGAATGCCTCCCAGGCCGCCACCTGCCCTTTGGCGAGCAGCGCGCTGTCGTGCAGTTCCTGCGGCCACGGCATGGGCAGAGTCGCCGATGCCGGAATCAGCGAGAGATCCTCGCCGAAGTCCACCGTCTGCTTGCCCGCAAAATCCCGCCACGCGGCATCCGTCAGCAAGCCTTCCTGTTGTTGTTGCTGGAACATCGCCGCTGCGGTGGTGAAGGCGCGGTTCAGAAAAAAGGCTTCGTTTTCCTTGCGGTAGCCAGTGCTGGCATCCAGGAAAAACCAGCCGCCCAGGAACAAAAACATCGCCAACATGCCCAAGGCACGTTGGTAGAACCAAGCGGTAGGTTTGCAAACAATCGGTGCGCTCACAAGGTCAAGGTAATGAAGCGCCTGCTGTCTTGGCAAGGAGAATGCGGTGACACTCGCCGCCCTCTCTTTTCTCAAAAACAGTGGCATGATGGGCAAAACTGTGTTTCATTGCGCCGCCTGCCTTGGGGCCGCGGCGAAGTTCTCCGACAAATCGACCTCTTTGCTCCGTAATCCTTTTTCTCCATGATCGCCTGGTTTGCCCGCAATCACCTCGCTGCCAATCTTCTGATCGGCATCATCCTCGTATTGGGGGCGCACTCGGTGTGGAAACGCACCACGCTCGAGGTGAATCCGGCCTTCCGTTTCGATGAGGTGCAAATCACGGTCAACTACCGTGGCGGCACGCCATCAGATGTGGAACGCGCCGTGGTGATTCCCATCGAGCGCGCCATTGAGAACTTGCCGGGCATTGAATCCATCGAGTCCGAGGCACGCACCGGCTACGCCAGCATCGAGGTCAAGGCCGATCAGCTCACCGACCCCGAGAAGTTGATGGAGCAAATGCGCCCTCTCATCATGGGCATCACCAATTTTCCCGCGGAAACGGAGCCGCCGAAACTCGAAGTGCCGAACAGCACTCGCTGGTTCGATGTGATCAAGGTCGCCATCACCGGCAACATGGACGAGGCCGATCTGCTGAAAGCCGCGCGGCGCGTGCGCGATGACCTCACCGAGCTGCCCGGCATTTCCCAAGCGGAACTGCAAGGCGCCTCGCCTCTGGAAATTTCCATCGAGGCGGATCCCGAGCGCCTGCGCGACTTCGGCCTGACCTACAATGACCTCGCGGAAGCCGTGCGCCGCACCTCGCTCGATGTGCCGGCGGGACAGATCCAGACCGACGAGGGAAGCCTGATGATCCGCACCAGCGGTCAGGCATTCAGCGAAGAAGAATTTGCCAACATCGTCTTGCTCAACAATCGCGGTGCCGCCGTGAAACTGGGCGATGTCGCCAAGGTGACGGATGGATTTGAGGAAAACCGCAAGATTTTGCGCTTCAATGGCAAGCCCGCCCTGCTCGTGGAATGCCTGCGCCTCAATAACGAAAGCGCGCTGGAAATCGCCAAGCAGGTCAAACAATACGCGGCCAAGTCGTCGCAGCGTTTCCCCTCCGGCATCAGCATCCACATCTGGGATGACTCCACCATCGAGCTGAAGGGCCGCCTGAATTCGCTCGTCACCACCCTGCTCCAAGGCTGCGTTCTGGTGATGATCATCCTCGGTCTTTTCCTCCGTCCCAGCATCGCGATCTGGGTGCTCCTTGGCATCCCCGTCTCTTTTGCGGGCACGCTGTGGCTGATGCCGTATTTCGGCTACACGGTGAATGTCATGTCTTTGTTCGGCTTCATCATCGCGGTGGGGCTGATCGTCGATGACGCTATCGTGACTTCGGAAAACATCTACAGCAAGATGAACGAGGGCATGGATCCGGAAGAGGCCGCCATCTGTGGCACGCAGGAAATCGCCTTGCCGGTAACCTTCGGCACGCTCACCACGATCGTCGCCTTTTTGCCGCTGATGTTTTTCGAGGGTTTCTACGGCACCTATACGAAACAAGTGCCGCCGGTGATCATCGGCATTTTGCTGTTCTCCCTGCTGGAGGCAAAGCTCTCGCTGCCCGCTCACCTGAAGTTCCTCAAGCCGCTCTCCGCCAATCCCAATCTCTTCGCCCGCTTCCAAAAACGCATCGCCGATGGTCTGGAGAGATTCATCGAAGGATACTTCAAGCCTTTCATCGTTTTCACCACACGTCATCGCTACTCGACCTGCTGTCTGTTTTTTGCGTTTGCGTTGGCCTCCGTCGCGCTGATCAAAAGCGGCCGACTCGGCTTTGTGACGATGCCGAACATTGAAAAAAACCGGCTCTACGCGAATATCAATATGCCCCGCGATGCGAAGGTGGTGGATACCGATGTGCTGGTGAAACAAGCGGAGCGCGCCGCGGATC
>Ga0315909_10004778_pt1 | contig 15826 bp, 27 predicted proteins | sample LakEriMetagenome_11_FD_203527 | JGI IMG/M metagenome (GOLD analysis project Ga0315909, IMG submission 203527) | Freshwater fungal communities from buoy surface, Lake Erie, Ohio, United States - Buoy 2 MA125 | ecosystem: Environmental > Aquatic > Freshwater > Lake | place: USA: Lake Erie, Ohio...
TTGGTAGGGCTTTGGCAAATTACATCTATTCGAAAAAAGGTGCAAGACCTAGCCGAACAGAAATGCAACGAGTTGCTAATACTTCAAGTGGAGCAGTTTTTACAGTCGAAAACAAATTAGAAGACCCGGTGCAGTGGACTACTACTGATTGGGTTGCAGCTGTACCAGAGCAGCCTAAACCACCTCTAGATTGCTGTGAAAAAGGCATGACCCTACGCACAGGTGTTAGTAAAACTACCAAAAAGCCGTTTTATGGTTATGTATGCCTAGGCAATATAAAAGAACATGCGAAGTGGGCATCGCAGACCAGCACAGGCGCTTGGTACTTCAAGGATAAGGAGTAGATATGGGCTACGTAGCAATTATTAATGGCAGTGGAGTTACTGTCGAAATAGATGATAGCGGTGTGCATTTAGTTAAATCTGTTATCACATGCGAGATGTGTGGAGATGACAGGGTTTTCAAAGATGGCACATGCTTTCGATGCCATGAATTGATAGCACGTGACTAAATTCAAATGTAATGGGTGCAGTCGTAACACTGAGTTCTTATGGCTTGACCAAGCAGATATGCCAGATGGGTTCAAGATGTATCAGTGCATGGACTGTGGCTGTGTTGGTGTCAAGAATATAGCTGAGCAAAAAGATGCACTTAAAGATAGCAAGGTTAGTAGATGTAAGAGCTGTGGGGCTTGGCAGTTTGACGCACTGCCTTGCCACACCTGTTTATTGATAGGGGCTTATGATGCCAACGTATGAATATAGCTGTAATGAGTGTGGTACTTATGGAAGTGTGCATAGGACATATAAAGAAGATGATGGTGGGATGCTTTGCCCTAAATGTGGGCTAAATATGGCACGTATGTATTCAGCACCTGGCATAATTTTAAAGGGTAATGGATGGGGTTCTAAACCTTGATTAAACCTTTTAGCTTAGAGTTATACGCTGACAATGATAACGCTAAAGAGTTGGTGATTAAATGGCTTGAAAGTAAGGGCTGCATAGCCTGGGTAAATCCTGACCAATATGGGATAGATTTATTGTTTAAAAATCCAGAGGGTGATTACTACAACTGTGAAGTTGAGGTAAAGCATAATTGGAAAGGGGCTAGATTCCCTTTTAAAACTATGCATATACCAGCTCGTAAGCTTAAATTCGCCACAGATAATTCTATATTTGTGATATTAAATAGCGACCGATCGCATCTAATTATGTTACATGGTGATGACTTACGTAAAGCACCTATTGTGCGTAAGGATACAATTTATACCAAGGGCGAATACTTTATAGAAATAGAGGTAAGTAATGAGTGAGGCTGGATATGATTGTACTTGGATAGATCAGTATGAATTTGTGCCATTCTTTGCCACGCCGTCTGACCTGCGGTTATCTTACAGGATTTGACAGTGTGTGATACCCTAAAAAAGCGTTCGATCTTAAATCGAAAAGCTGAGCCGCCTAAGGCCAGGCTCGGAAGGCGCAGAGTTTGGGTGAGCTCTATGCTAATTGCATTTAGCCTTTGCTTTTTAAAAGATTATTCCGTTGCAGATAAGCCAAGAGCTACTCATTACAAACAATATGCATTTATTAAATTACATCATTCATTCACAGAGTTCTATTGCTTAGATGAGTTATATCATCATGAGAGTAGATGGAATCCAAGCGCTCGCAATGGCTCACACTATGGCATACCACAAGGTAGATCTAAGTACTTGGCTAAGGTAGATGGCTTTAAGCAAGTAGACTGGGGTATCAAGTACAATCTAAATAGATATGGTTCTATGTGTAAAGCATTAAATCATTTCAAGACTAAAGGATGGCATTGAGTAAAAGAGCTATAGGTAGTGGCAAGTGGCAGAAATTGCGAGTACAGATCCTTGATCGTGATGGTTGGGTGTGTGTGGTATGCAACAGGCCAGCTCATACAGTGGATCACATCATACCTAGAGTTAAGGGTGGTGACATGTGGAGTCCAGATAACCTACAAAGCATGTGTAAGTCATGTAATAGCGCTAAAGGTGGTCGTTTTTTTAATAGCACGGCGACCCCCCCTGTCTTTTCCAAAACCTCTCTCTCCAAGACGCTCCAGATCGTTCCAGAATCACCTTTTAATAAACCAGATACAATAAACTTCGATGAGTAATGATGCAGAAATAATCCCGATCAAAAGAGGGGTCGGGCTAATTGGTAGCACAGAGCCTAGAGTTCACACGCCCTTACTTAAAGGTAAGAGCAAAGCGGATGAGGTGGCCGATCTAGCTGAGAGGATCGGTCTACCTTTAATCCCATGGCAAAGATTTGTACTAGATGATTTGTTATGTGTAGATGATGAGGATAACTGGCGCAAGAAGACAGCTCTAATACTGGTAGCTCGTCAAAATGGCAAAACCCATTTAGCACGCATGCTTATATTGAGCCATCTATTCTTATGGGGCTCTAAGAATGTACTGGGCATGTCCTCTAATCGTAATATGGCATTAGATACATTTAGGCAAGTTAGTTATACAATAGAAGATAATCAATTTCTAAAAGATCAAATAAGACAGATACGCCTGGCTAATGGTCAAGAATCTATAAGCCTACTTAATGGCGCTAGGTATGAAATAGCCGCTGCTACCAGAGATGCACCACGTGGTAAGACTGCCGATTTTCTATACATAGACGAATTACGTGAATGGACAGAAGAAGCCTTTACAGCTGCACTACCAGTCACACGTGCTAGGCCTAATTCTATGACCTTAATGACTAGTAACGCAGGTGATGGATTTAGTACTGTGCTTAATGATCTTAAAGAGCGCTGTTTATCATACCCACCAGAGAGTTTAGGTTATTACGAGTGGTCAGCGCCTCAACACTGCAAGATACATGATCGTAAAGCTTGGGCATTAGCGAATCCAGCATTAGGGCATTTAATATCCGAAGAAACCTTAGAAGAATCAGTCAATACAAACAGCGTAGAAGCTACAAGAACTGAAATGCTTTGCCAGTGGATAGATAGCGCTGTAAGCCCCTGGGTATATGGATCTATTGAAGCATGTAGTGATAGCACACTAGAAATCCCTGTCGGGCCAATGACTATAATGGCCTTTGATATTGCACCTACTAGAAGATCTGGTGCTTTAGTTATGGGTCAACTAAAAGATGGCAAAATAGCAGTAGGTCTAGCCCAGTTATGGCAAAGTGAGGTAGCTGTAGACGAAGTTAAGATGGCTAGTGATATTAATGAGTGGGCAAAGAAGTATCACCCACACAAAATACTGTTTGACAAGTACGCCACACAAACTTTAGCCACAAAATTAGAACAAAGTGGTTGGCGTATTGAAGATTGCAGTGGCCAGGCTTTCTACCAGGCCTGCTCAGACTTATCAGATGCCCTGGCTAACGTTAGATTAGTACATAGTGGGCAAGCAGACTTAGTACAGCACCTTAATAACTGTGCAGCTAAGACAAATGATGCTGGCTGGCGTATTATTAGGCGTAAATCTGCTGGCGATGTTACAGCTGCAATAAGCCTTGCCATGGTCGTAAGCCAATTAACTAGACCGCAACAAACTGCACAGATATTTGTCTAACTTGCACCATTAGTCCGATTTATGGTATAAAGTATACCTATGGGTCTATTGTCTGCTTTGGGTATAAATAAAAAAACTGAAACTGTCCAAGCGCAATACGCCCCTGCAATTATGGACACAGCCTATGGCTATGGTTCATTTACAACTGGTGTTGGTAATTTCCCAGGTGGATTAGATCGTAATTTTGCTATGCAAGTACCTGCCGTTTCACGTTGCAGAAATCTTATAGCTGGTGTAGTTTCATACTTGCCATTAAAACTTTACAAAAAGTCTAATGGTGAGGAGTTGGGGAACCCTCTTTGGATAGATCAACCAGACTATCGGCAACCAAGATCCGTCACCATATCATGGACTGTCGATAGTCTTTTATTTTATGGTGTTGCATATTGGCGTGTAACAGAATTATATGCAGATGATTTAAGACCATCACGATTTGAGTGGATCGCTAACAATAGAGTTACATTTACTACAAATAAATTTGGTACAGAAGTAGATGAGTATTATGTAGATGGTGTATTAGCACCAATGACTGGTATAAATTCACTTATCACATTTCAAGGCTTAACACAAGGTGTATTAACTACCGCAGCACGTACAATACAAAGCGCATTAGATATTGAAAAAGCCGCAGCTGTATCTGCACAAACTCCAATGCCAAGTGGTTACATTAAAAACACAGGCGCAGATCTACCAGAGCAACAAGTATCAGGATTGTTAGCACAATGGAAGCAAAGCAGACAAAATAGATCTACAGCATATTTAACTTCTACCCTATCTTATGAAACCACAGGCTTTAGTCCTAAAGATATGATGTATAACGAAGCACAGCAATATCTTGCAACACAAATTGCTAGAGCTATGAATGTACCTGCATATTACATAAGCGCAGATATGAATAACAGCATGACTTACCAAAACATTATTGATGGTCGCAAAGAGTTTGTAGCATATTCACTACAGCCTTTTATCTGTGCTATTGAAGATCGTTTAAGCATGGATGATATTACTCCTAGAGGCCATGTAGTTAAGTTTGCTATAGAAGAATCATTCTTAAGAGCTGACACAATGAAGCGCCTAGAGGCATTAGAGAAAATGATAAATCTAGGCTTAATCGATGTGGAAGAAGCTAAAGAAATGGAACAAATGACACCTAACGGAAGAGAAGAAGATAATGAAACTTACATTCAGTAGCCACATAGAAGCTGCCGATACAGAGCGCAGAGTTATCGCTGGCAAAATCGTACCTTTCGAAGAGGTAGGCAATACTTCCGTTGGTAAGGTCGTATTCGCTAAAGGCTCAATAGATATAGGCGATCCTGGCAAGGTCAAGATGCTTATGCAACATTCACCAGAGCGCCCAATAGGTCGCATGCAAAAATTTAACGAAGAAAAAGACGGAATCTACGCATCATTTAAGATCAGCGCATCTATGCAAGGGCAAGATGCTTTAATCCTTGCTGGCGAGCAATTAATTGATGGTTTATCTGTCGGTGTAGATGTAAATAAGTCCGTACAGAAAAAAGAGTATTTATATGTAACCAGTGCAACACTAAGAGAGGTTAGCCTGGTAGAAAGCCCAGCGTTTACAGCTGCGCAAGTAACTAAAGTTGCTGCTAGTGAAAACGAAGCAGAGACACCAATCGAAACTAAAGAAAGCGAGGCTCCTGTGGAAGATTTAGCAACAGCGCCACAAGAAGCAAAGGCAGAGGCTGCTACTCCTACAGTAGAAGCTGCACGCCCTACAATTACAGCACCACTTATTACAACTTCAGTACGTTCACCAATTAACTCAATGGCGAAGTACACAGAGCACAAGATCAAAGCTGCACTAGGTAGCGATGAATCTAAACTCTATATTGCTGCAGCAGATGACTCATTTTCAACTAACCCAGCATTTAACCCAACTCAATATCTAACCGAGTTTGTAACTAACACACGTTTTGGCACACCAACAATTGATGCATGTTCTCAAGGCGTTCTGCCAGCATCAGGTATGACAATTCAAGTACCATCACTTGTAACTTCAGCAGGTGGCGGCACAGGTGTAGCACCAGTAGTAACTGTTGAGGCAGAGGCTGGCGCAGTACAAAATACAGGCATGGAAACTGCTTATCTTTCAGGTACAGTGCAAAAGTATTCAGGTATGAATACTCTATCTGTAGAGCTTCTCGAAAGAGGATTTGGAAATGGTAATTTTTTTGCAGAACTAACACAGCAATTACAAAATGCATATTTAACATCTATTGACACTGCCGCATTAACAGCATTACAAGCCGCAGGAACATCAGCATCAGCAGTATCAGCAGATAGCGATGGAATCGTTGCTTATACAGCACAAGCAGCAGCAGCTGTTTACAAGAACACTGGCTACTTTGCACAGAACTACATCGGCAACCCAGCACAATGGCAAGCTTTGATGGGCGCACTTGATAACACAGGTCGACCAATTTACAACGCAATTCAGCCAATGAACGCAGGTGGAGATGTACGACCTTCTTCAATTCGTGGAAATGTATTAGGACTTGATCTATACGTAGACAAGAACTTCTCACAGACTGCATTTGATGATAACTCAGCTGTAATCCTTGCACCAGAGGCATTTACAGTTTACCGCTCACCTCAGGCATTTATGTCTGTTAACGTGGTAAGCAATTTGCAAGTACAGGTAGCAATTTACGGATTTATGGCAACAATCGCCAAAATGCCTTACGGAATCATCAAGTTCGCAGCAACACCTTAATTAAATCAAATCAGTAATCTCTGGGGTTTAGTAGCCCTAGCCCCAGAGAGCTATTAGCAAAGGAGTAGAGATGCCAGCAACGTTTGTTACGACAGCCGAGTTAAGGGCAAATCTTGGTATTGGTTCACTCTACTCCGATGCGACAGTTGAAGAATGTTGTCAATCGGCAGAAGATTTAATCCAACAATACTTATGGCACAATGATGCCCCAGTAGTAGGCACAGCATTACAAGATAACGTGGCAACACTTATGCTGGCTAATCCAAACGCATTTGTAACAGGTCAACAAATAGTAGTAAGCGCTTGTGGTTCAACATTTAATGGCACTTACACAATCACTGGCACAATACCGCCAAGCACAGGCACTACTAATTTAATTCCAGTATTTATGTATCAATATGGCCAAGCCAATTACCCTAATGGTTATTCATTTGTGCAATATGCAAAAACAGCAGCTAATCAAAATTTTCATAAAGTAGTACCTTATGGCAACGCAAGAGGCCCAGAACACAAGACCCAATCTTATGCGAGCACCCCTGCAATCCGAGAAGCGGCCATGATCGTAGCCGTAGATATCTGGCAAGCTAGACAAGTTAGCCAGACTGGTGGGGTAGGCATGGATGGGGTATCTGCGAGTCCTTACCGCCTCGGTTACCAACTCGTAAATAGGGTCAGAGGCCTCATCCAGCCGTATTCAAGTCCAACATCACTGGTAGGTTAATATGCCAGCTGCAATAACCACATTACGTAGCACATTAGCGACAACACTTGCTAATGCTGGCGTGTGGTCAGTATTTAGTTTTCCACCTGCCACACTGCTTGCAAATAGCGTGGTTATCACCGCAGGCGATCCTTATATCACGCCATCTAACAATGATGAAATAAGCGTAAACCCTTTAGCAACTTTTAGAATACTTATTACTAAACCAGCATTAGACAATCAAGGCAACCTGGCTGGTATGGAAGATTACATTTTGGCAGTAGTAACTAAACTGGCTGCTGCAACCTATCAGATGAACATATCTAGCGTTTCTGCACCAGCAATAGTTAACGCAGCTAGTGGCGACTTGCTAGTATCAGAAATTACTGTATCAATCCTAACGAGTTGGAGTTAAAATGGCATACCAAGGATTAACAGAAGAAGAAAAGAACTTTCTGGCCAAGACAGGTCAGATTACACACACACCAGTAGCGGTTAAAAAACCTGCTTACAAAAAAGAAGAGGAGCAAGACTAATGGCCGTATTTTTATCCAATGGTGCGGTAGTTACTCTTAACAGTGTTGATATTTCAGCATATGTAACAGGGGTTACTATTAACCGCAGTTTTGATGAATTAGAAATTACAGCAATGGGCGATACCGCTCACAAATTCGTAAAGGGCTTAGAGGCATCTACTATTACACTAGATCTATTAAATAATGATGCAGCAAGCGGATCAGGTGCAGTTACCGCAACACTACAGGCAGCTTTTGGTACAACAGTGCCACTAACAATCAAGCGCACCAGTGCAGCTATCAGCACTACAAACCCAGAATATCAAACTACAGTGCTTGTCAATAACACACAAGATCTTAACGGCGCTGTCGGCGACATATCAACTCAATCGATTACATTTACTTGTAACTCAGTTATAGTAGTTGACGTAACACCTTAATTAAGGAGCAATAATGGCAAAGCTAAAGATAACAAGGGCTAATGGTGAAGTCACAGAGCACAAGATAACACCAGGTGTCGAGTACGCTTTCGAGTTAAAATACGGATCAGGTATTAGCAAAGTCCTACGTGAGCATGAACGCCAGACCGAAATCTATTGGTTAGCGCATGAATGTTTACGTAGGGCTAACGTAACTGTACCTGTGTTTGGTATCGAGTTTATAGACAGCTTAGATACTGTAGAGGTATTAGACGAAGAAAAAAAATAGTAGGGCGTGATTCTTTACTCTATACGATAGCCAGCTTATCGATTGAAACAGGGATAGCGCCTAGCGAGTTTATCAATATGGACACAGAAATGTTCAGGGCAATTATGCAAGTACTTGCCGATAGAGCTAAGGAGTTAAAAAATGCCAGTAGTCGTAAACGGCGTTAGAGAATTTCTTAAAGCTATTGATGAAATAGATGAAGACATGTATAAGAATGTAAGGGCTAGCCTTAAAACGCCCATGCTTAAAACAACCTTTAAGGCTAAACAAAATTTACCTAGCAATCAAAATGTGTTAAGTGGCTGGCTAAAACAGGCAGAGCCACAAGAAGGTCAGCGCAGGCCATTCCCTGCATACGATCAAGCCACAGCTAGAGCAGGCATTAAATATAAGTTAGGCCCTAATAAGAAAAACAGAAAAGGGTATAGCGTTTACAACTATGTATCTAATGAGTCTGCACCTGGCGCTATTTATGAAACTGCAGGCCGTAAGACAGACGGATCACAAGGGGCATCATTAAACCCTAATGCTGGAATCCAATTTATAGCTGCATTACCACAAGTAGAAGATGCAACTATGGCAGGTTCAGTAGGTCGCAGAGGTCGTAAAAATAAAGGTCGAGTAATTTACAAAGCCTGGAAAGAAGAGCAAGGCGATGCTTACAAGGGAATTCAAAAGGCTATTGATGAAGCCATATTTGAGTATTACAAAAAATTACCATTAGAGAAAAAAGGCCAAGTGCTTGGATTCTACAAAGAGCGATCAGCTCGTGGATTTAGGGGAGTGTAATTGTGCCAACCTTAGTAGTATCGGCATTAAGCACCTTTGATAACAAAGGATTAAAAAAGGGTAAAAAAGAAGTATCAGCCTTTGATAAACAAATTAAAAGTTTCGCCAAGACCTTTGCTGCAGCATTTTCAGTAACAGCATTAACTAGATATGGCAAAGCAGCTGTTAAAGCATTTGCAGCCGATGAGCAAGCAGCCAAATCCTTAGAGCAACAATTAAAAAATACTGGCTACCAGTTCAGTTCACCAGCCATAGAAATTTACATAGCCAATCTACAAAAGACTACAGGCGTATTAGATGACCAGTTAAGACCAGCCTTTCAGCAATTATTAACTATTACAGGCTCAATTACTACTAGCCAAGATGCATTAAATACAGCTCTAAATATAAGCGCTGGTACTGGCAAATCATTAACAGCCGTTACTACAGCATTATCACGTGCCTATGCAGGCAATACCACAGGACTTAGTAGATTAGGTGCTGGCTTAGATAAGACTTTGTTAAAGACTGGCGACATGGATGCAATCATGGCCGAACTTAACAAGAAGTTCTCAGGTCAATCAGCCGCTAGATTAACTACTTATGCAGGCAAGATGGATCTATTGGCTGTTGCATCTGCCGATGCCCAAGAAATTATTGGTAAGGGTATTTTAGATTCCTTAACTTTATTAAGTGATGATAAGACTATCGAAGGCTTAACCGAAGGCATGGAAAACTTTGCCACAGCTACCAGTGAGGTAATTGTAGGTTTAGGAAAAATAGGCAGTAAATTAAAAGAATTAACAAATATACCTGGCGTTGGCAATATATTTGATATTAGAAATATACCAATATTAGGCGCAATTATACCTGGCGTTAGAGAAATAGGCCGAGGGGCTATACCACAGGTTGATCGTGGTGGCCAAGAAAGAACGGCTACTAGAATTGCCGCTCAACAAAGAGTATTAGAAGCACGAGCCATTAAGAGTGCCACTACATTACGTAAGGCTGAAAACGATCAATTAAAGAAAAAAACAGAAGTAGATAAACTTGCCGAGCAATTCAACGTAACTCTAATTGGATTACAAAAAGCATTAGGTGAAACAGTAGATGAAGAAACAAAGGCAAGACTTAGAGGCCTTATTGCTATTGAGAAAAACGATGAAGCATTAGCAAAGAAAGCATTAGCAGAATTGGCTGCAGCCGAAGCTGCAAGAAGATTAGCCGCTACTTACGATCAGGCTTTAGCATCTGTGCAACTTATGAACGCCAAGATAGCAGCATTTTTAACTAGCATGAGCGTTAAAGGATTTGATATACCTGGCTTAGATTCATTAACTGGTGCTGGCACAATTAGCACTGGCGGTGGTGGGGGCGGAATTACAGGCACATTAGGTGGCAGTGTATTTGACCCTAGCTTTGCAAGACGTGGCGAAGAGCGGTCAGTAGCAGAATTAAATATAAGAGTAGATACAGCACAGACAGGCGATAGATTCGCAGCATTAATAGCAGAGAGTTTACAGATAGCCCAGAAGTCTGGTATCTCATATGGGGTAGCAGGTGGTTTGTAATGGCAGTACCTGTAGTAAATGCAATAATTAATTTTAGCACTGGGCCGAGTTTTGCTCAGGCATTTATAATCGGATCAGGCGTATTTGGCACAAACGTATTAGCGGATTCTGCAGCTGTAATCGTTGATGTATCTAATCAGGTAAATCGTATTGAAACCAAGCGTGGCCGTAATGCTTTAATTGATGAATTTCAAACAGGCACACTTAGCTTGCGCATAGTAGATCAAGCGGGTGACTTCAACCCCGAGAATCCAGCCAGTCCGTATTTTCAACTTTTAACACCTATGAAGAAAGTGCAGATTACAGCTACTTATGGTTCTACAACTTATCCTATATTCTCTGGGTTTATTACAAGCTACGTTACTACTTATCCTCGTGAAGCAGAAGATGTAACTTATACAACCATTCAAGCAGTAGATGCTTTTAGATTAGCCCAGAATGCTCAGATAAGCACAGTTACAGGTGCTGCAGCTGGTCAGTTATCGGGTACTAGAGTTAATGAGATATTAGATGAGATTTCATGGCCAACAACAATGCGTGATATTGATGCAGGTTTGACTACATTACAAAATGATCCAGGCACTAATAGAACTGCCCTAGCTGCATTAACTACTGTGGCTAATAGCGAGTACGGAGCACTATATGTAAATGCTAATGGTGAGTTTGTATTTCAGGATAGAACTGTAACTATAAGCTCAATTACTGGCACACCCACAGTCTTTGCCGATGATGGCTCAGGTATTGACTATAACAACGTAGCCTGGATATTAAACGATGTGCTTATATTTAATAAGGCCACTATTACTAGATTAGGTGGTACTGCTCAGGTAGCCACAAACCAAGCCAGCATAGACAAGTACTTTCTCCACAGCTATTTCTTAGATGGCCTACTAATGGAAAGCGATGCAGTAGCCCTAAATTATGCCCAGGCTTATGTGGCTAGTAGAGCTGAAACCTCTATCCGATGCGATGCCATAGTCCTAGACCTATACACGCCAAACTACAATTCAGGCATTATCGCAGCCTTAGACTTGGATTTTTTTGATCCAATTACAGTTAAGACCACCCAGCCAGGTGGGTCAGTCCTAGAGAAAACCCTGCAGATTTTTGGCGTATCCATGGCAATTACGCCGAATAGTTGGAAAACCACGTTTACAACGCTAGAACCTATCATCGATGGGTTTATAATAGGCAACGTGAACTATGGCGTACTAGGTCAAAACGTTCTATCTTATTAAGGAGTAATAATGGCAACAGGATTTCCAGCAAGCACAGGTGATGTACTTAGTGCTGCTATGTTTAATGGCTTAACTGCTTTTACAGTAGGTACTGCCAACACAGTAGATTACACAGCTGTACTTGCAGATCAATACCAGGTATTAGAAGTAATGAACAAAGCCACAGCAATAGCATTCAAAATCCCAACTGATGCATCTGTAGCATTTCCCGTAGGCACAGCATTAACAGTATTAAATATTGGTGTAGGTACTTGTACAATTAGCGCAGTAACACCTGGCACTACTACAGTATTAAGTGCTGGCGGAACTGCAGCATCACCAACACTTGCACAATATAAGACTGCAGTATGTATTAAAACAGCTGCTGATACTTGGTATGTAGTTGGAGCTATTGCATAATGATAGGTAACATTGTTGCAAGTTTATATGATATGGGATTGCCACCTTTATCTGTAGAATTTTTAGTAGTCGCAGGTGCTGGTGGTGGTGGCGGTAACAGAGGTGGTGGTGGCGGTGCTGGTGGCTATCGCACAAATACTTTTTCTCCAAGTATAGGAACTAGTTACACATGCACAATAGGTGCTGGTGGTACTGGTGGAAATGTTAATTTATCTATAGCAGCAACCGCAGGTTCTACTTCAACTTTCAATACTACTTCTTCTTCTGGCGGTGGTCTAGGTGGTCAAAACGCTGTGTCATCATCAACTGGTGGTTCAGGGGGCGGTGCTCATAGTAATGGCGGTAGCGGTAGTGCAGGTAATAGCGGTGGATATAGTCCAGTCGAAGGTTTTGCTGGTGGTGCTGGTGATCCTAGCAATTCTGGTGGTGGCGGTGGTGGCAGTAGCGCAGTCGGAACGGCTGGTTCAGGTACTACACACCCACAAAGTAACGCAGGTGCTGGTACTGCCAATTCTATAACTGGTAGCTCAGTCACCTATGCCGTAGGTGGTAATGGCGGCGGTTCCAATGTTAATGACGTTAGTGGAATTGCTGGTACTGCTAATAGAGGTAATGGTGGTGGCGGTGCATCTAATCAAAATACCAATGCTTGCAATGGTGGTAATGGCGGTAGTGGTGTTGTCATTCTCAAATATCCATCAGCTTATACAATTTCAAATCCTGGTGGTGGATTAACTTTATCTACTAGTTCAAGTGGTGCAGATAAAATTACAACAGTTACTGCAGGCACTGGAAATGTGAGTTGGGCATAATGGCACATTACGCATTTTTAGATGAAAACAATATTGTTACCGAAGTTATAGTAGGTATTGATGAAACAGAAACCATAGAAGGATTAGATCCTGAAACTTGGTATGGAAACTTTAGAGGTCAAGTATGTAAGCGAACTTCATATAACGGCAACATAAGATATAACTATGCAGGTATTGGTTTTACTTATGATGAAACTAGAGATGCTTTTATAGGGCCAGAGCCTGATAATGCAACTGGCTTTAATGAAGATACATGTCAGTGGATAGTTCCTGATCCTGAGCCTGAGTTATGAAACCCTGGTTATGTGCAGCTGGTGTGCAGTTAAGGGATCAGATTGATACGTGGTTTCCAGATCGCAGTACTGCCAGTCCAGAAGGATGGCTGGGCGATAGTAGGCATTCCCGTACTAAATCGGATCATAATCCAGACAAATCTGGGGTCGTCAGAGCAATTGATATTAATGCTCGGTTACAGTCATCCGACAGCCTCGCACCTTATCTGGCTGACCAGATCAGAATCGCAGCCAAATCGGATGCACGCATATCATACGTCATCTATAACGGGCGGATATGTTCAAAGATTTTAAATTGGAAGTGGCGTAAGTACAGAGGCATAAACCCGCACCGATCACACATACATTGTAGCTTTACAAAGTTAGGCGACAAAGACGGCAGAGAGTTCGATATACCACTACTAGGGGGCAAAATATGAAGATAAGCAAGAAACAAAAAGCCATACTAAAATCCTATGCACGTGGGGTATTAGTATCTTTCTTAACATTTTTAGCAAGTAATGAATTAGGTTTAGATCCAGCACTGTCTGTAATAGTTGCAGCTTTCGCTGGTCCAGCAGTTAGGGCTTTAGACAAATCCGATGTTATCGGTACTAATGAAAAATGAGTCCAGCAGAATGGGCTGGCTTTGGCGCTGGCGTTATGGCCGTGCTATCAGGCGGGCTAATCGGATTACGTTTTCTCGTTAAAGGCTGGTTAAACGAACTACGACCTAATGGTGGATCTAGCATGAAAGATCAGTTAACTAGATTAGAACAGCGTGTCGATGATCTATTCCTTATCATGAATAAGCGACAATAGCAATATGGCAACTAAGCGCAAACCTAAGAAGAAGATGGTGCGTAAGCGCAGAACTACTAAAGAGCCTGTATTAACCAAGTTAGATTACTGGGCTATTGCAGCTAATGAGGTTTACAAAGCCTGCCGTAAGAATGGCATGGATGAATCTACAGCTCTAGCCTTTGCCATGGATCGGACAAGCTACCCAGATTGGATAGTTGATACCACAGATCCTATTAAAGATCCTCTAGATGATTATGAGGAAGACGATTAAGCGCATAGCGTTTGTATCAGATCTGCAAGTTCCTTTTTTTAATGAATCAAGTGTCAAATCAGTAGGCCGTTTTTTAGCCAAGTGGCGGCCTCATAGAACTATCTGCATCGGTGATGAAATTGATCTACCACAGCTAGGCGGTTTTAATGCTGGCACTATTGATGAGATGGTTGGCAACATAAATGACGATAGAAAACAAACACAAGAAGTATTAAGTTACTTAGGGGTAACAGATGTACTAGGAAGTAACCATGGAATCAGACTCTACCGATCAATTAAAAAACGACTACCATCATTTCTCAACCTACCCGAAATGCAGTATGAGCGTTTTATGGGATATGACAAGCTCCAGATTAAATTCCACCCATTTGGGCTCGATTGGGCGCCAGGCTGGACAGCCGTACATGGCGACTCTTTCCCTCTTAGCCAAATTCCTGGACAAACAGCCTTAAATGGGGCTAGAAGGCTTGGTAAGAGCGTAGTGTGTGGGCATACCCATAGATTAGGGTCTGCGGCCTTTACAGAGGCATCTAGAGGCCAATTAGGGCGTACTGTATGGGGTCATGAAGTCGGAAATCTCGTTGACCTTAGCAGTTCAGGCATGGCGTATACAAGGGGCTATGCTAACTGGCAGCAAGGCTTTGCCGTAGCCTATGTGCACGAGCGTAAAGTCCAGGTAGTAACCATCCCTATAAATTCAGATGGCAGCTTTATATTTGAGGGCAAACTCTACAAATAACGTTACCAAATCGTTATCAAATATAGGCTCTAAATCATCCACAAAGTCATACACAAGTGTCACACTATTTCCATGCCACAAAGCGTGAGCATAGAAAGTAGGGCTACATGTACACAGAGCTGAAAGACTTTGGGTATCTAATTATGTGGGGAGTAGTCGTAGGGTTATTACTTACCTGGGCTATTGGCACATATATTGAAAACGTGAAGACGATTCACTACTGGCGAGGCCGTAAAGACGGCTGGGATATGCATAGAAGGATGGTCGATAACGATGTCCACAACAACTGAAAAACTATTCGCAGATGCAACAGAGCTTATACACGCAAGGGGTTCACAGTACGGACACCCTTACAGTCAGCATAGTCGTATTGCCGAATTATGGTCTGCTTATTTTCATTTTCCGATCACAGCAAACCAAGTGGCTATGGCCATGTCACTCGTCAAGATCAGCCGCAGTGTTGAATCCCCAGAAATTTCGGATCATTACAAAGACGCAGTTGCGTATATTGCTATTGCCAAAACATGTCATGAGGCGATGCAAGACAGCGCACTAGATTGGCAGGAGTAATGGCTTTCGATTTAAGTTTATATGAACCAGTTGATGAAAGACTACATAAGTGGTGGAAGGAGTTCCCAGATGGAAGATTGGAAACAGAGATTATCGAGGCCTCAAACACTCGATTCATTGTACTTTGCAAGTTATTCAAAACAGAGG
>Ga0315909_10004784_pt1 | contig 15807 bp, 23 predicted proteins | sample LakEriMetagenome_11_FD_203527 | JGI IMG/M metagenome (GOLD analysis project Ga0315909, IMG submission 203527) | Freshwater fungal communities from buoy surface, Lake Erie, Ohio, United States - Buoy 2 MA125 | ecosystem: Environmental > Aquatic > Freshwater > Lake | place: USA: Lake Erie, Ohio...
CACCAAATGATGGGGATATATGGCAGGATGGAACAGATTTGAAGATTAGAATCGGAGGAGTAACTAAGACATTCACACTCGTATAATTAATCATCTATTAAATATAAAAACAAATGGCTAAGCAAATTCAACCCGTTAATATCTGGGTAAATGGTTCGGTAAAAGTAGCGGAGCAGTTCACGCTTCGCAGTATCAATGATGACTTGGAGACATCCGCGACGTTCTACTATGAACTAAAAGAGGCAGATGTAACTACCCAAGACTCTGAAGGTAATGATGTCACTACACAAGGTTCGGTTATTGCCGTTGGAAATCTTGGGATGGATGGCGAAAGCTATCAAGACTGGGGTAACCAAAGCGGTGTGGATATTAACACATGGGCTTATGATTGGGCGGCAGGGAAGTTGAATTTGACGATTATTTAATATATTTGAAAAAACTTTCATTATGGATTTAGTTACTTTGAAGGCGCAGGCCTACGACATTTTGGCTCAGATTGAATACTTGCAAAAGAAATTACAAGAAACAAATCAAGCCATCGCGGCGCAAATGGAAAAGGACAATGAAGGAGAAAGTAAGCCCACTGCCAGTTAGCTTTAAGGATTTTAGCAAGGAGCCAGTCAAAGCCATTTTATTCATGGCCGTACTCGCTATTGGTTATCTCTACGTTGACAATAAGCTCACGTATAGCGACCAAATAGAGAAGCAAGGGCAAAAGATAGACAAGCTTGAGGCTAAGATAGACATCCTCACGATGCAACTAAAAAAGTCGGATAGCCTACTTGCTGCCGCCGCCTCCAAAATCCTCACTCTCCAAGAATTAGGCAAGATCAAATGAGGTGGCTCATCCTCATATTGCTCTTTTCATCATGCCAGGAAAAGGTAGATGATAGCGACTTTGTCACGGCCTACCTTGAGCGTGATACCATCCTCATCAATAGCCAAGAGCGAACGGAAGCCATGGTTGAGGCATTGAAAAAGGCCGACACAGTGATACTTAAAGAGGAAGAAAGGATAGATAAAAGCCTCGCCATACTTAAGCAAGAGCTAAACGTAGTTAAAGAAACCCCAACTAAGACCAAAGTGGTCTATATCCACGATACTATCGTTATCAAGGAAAAGACCAATTTTTGGGGACGAAAGCGTGTGAGTAGTGATAGCTTTGGTGCCATTGACTCGATAGAATACAATAAACAATAATATGAGACAATTCTTTAGTGAGGACAATGACCGCCTTAGCATGAAAAGGCTTTGTGGGTTCATTTGCGTGGTTATCTTGGTGGTAACTATGTACCATAACTCATTTTATGAGACAGAGCCAAGTGAGGCTTTGGTGTACTCTGTTGCCTCTCTCGCCTTTGGATGCCTTGGTCTCACAAGCGCGGAGAAAATATTTAAGAAAAATGAGAAATAAACTTTTAGTACTTACTTTACTATTCATTGGTTGCAACCCGGTGAAGCAAGTCCTTAGTGATAAGCAAAAGCTTGATGAGGTAGCAAAAGAGGTGGTTAAGATGGGTTATTGCGCGAATGATACGACTATCATTGTCAAAAGCGATACTTTGATAGAGGTGGACACATTAACCATATTAGAGGACAAGCCATTTATTGAGATAATCAATGATACTGTTTTTGTAACCAAGTGGAAAACCAACACCATAACAAAAACCCTAACTATACACGACACCATCAAGGCTGTGGTGGTAGATGGCGCGAGGCTTAAAATATTCCAAGAGGAGAGCAAAGAGTGGGAGAGAAAATACAAGGAGCAAAAAGATATTTCAACGAATCGCTTTTTTTGGATAATAGCATTGTTGTCCCTATTAGGTCTGGGCGTTTTTTTACGTTTAAAACGATTTATATGAAGCTTGCTACGAAAATAAATACAAACGTATATAACCAGGTAGAGATAATCATGAGCAAATATGGCTTGCATGGTCTACCTCTCGCTCATTTTCTATCGCAATGCGCTCATGAGAGCGGTAACTTCCAATTTGTGAGGGAGAATCTCAATTACTCTGCGGATAGCTTGTTGAAGGTTTTCGGGAAATATTTTAAGAACAAAGAAATTGCGGAAGGGTATGCACGAAAACCAGAGGCCATAGCGAATAGGGTCTACGCAGATAGGATGGGCAATGGCAATGAGAAGAGTGGTGATGGGTACAAGTTTAGAGGGAGGGGATATATCCAACTCACGGGCAAGAACAATTACGAGGCCTTTGGTAAGTACATTGGGCAAGACATATTAGGCAACCCAGATAGCGTAGCCACGATCTACCCCTTAGAGAGTGCGTATTGGTTCTTTGAGACACGCAAATTATTCGACATATCAAAAGAGGGAGATAGTGAGGAGATAGTCAAAAGAATAACAAAATTGGTCAATGGAGGCTACCATGGCCTACAAGATAGGATTGATAAGTTCAATTTCTTTAAGGAATTAGTTTAATTGTTGCTTTTTAGTGTTCTTCACCCCTTGTTTCCACAGGGGGTTTTTTTTTGCTATTGATAATCAATAAGTTATAAAAAATGGAAAAAAAAGTATAAAAAATAGTTTGTTATTTGAAAAGTTTAATTAATTTTATGTCACACTAAAAAACAAACAAATGAATCTTATCACAAAAAAATCAGTTTATCAATTAACTGTAAATGAAATTGACGAGTTAATATCTCAATTGGAAGAAGGCATTGATTTTATATTACATGATTTAAATGATATGCCTAAATATTTTAAGTTGTCTCAAGTAATAGGATTTTTGATAGATGTTAGATGTGAAAAATTAGGATTTAAAATTTGATATATGAAAAATAAAGACTTTACCTATCTAATGATTGTCCTCTTAGTATTAACCTTTGGCCTTATTTTGGCTGGAAACCTTAATTTTTGATTTATGGATATAAGACAAACAAGACGCGCATTAAACCTCACTCAAACGCAATTAGCAGACATGACGGGTCTATCCATTGGCACTATCGTGAGAGCTGAGAAGAGTGGCCTTATCACTGCTAAGAATCAACGATTGATAACAAATAAACTAAGTGAATATGCTGCCAATATACGCGCTGCTAATCATCCCAACGATAATCATCACACTGCTCCTATTTTTTAAGGCGCGAGATATGCTTTACAAAAAACCTAATAAGCGTATCTATGTCACCAAAGAGGGCAGGTTTGAAAAGTATCTTATCCCCAAATCGTTCTGGGATGATGTAAATAGGATTGATTTAGCTATTTATAGTATGAGCTACGATGAGCTTGATAGGGTTAGCTTCTTGATAGACCAGTTCTGTGACAAGTACAACCAAATAGCAGACCACCGCGTTTTCCAACATCGAGTAGCGCAAATGCTCACCAACTACCAAACACGCAAAAAAAGGATTTTATCAAATCACATATTTAATCACCAAAACCAATAACAAATGTTGACAACAACACAAAACGCAGGAAGCGCTATCTTCCTTTCCATCACGAATGGGAAACTTGTCAGAAGAGTAGACCTTGGTACAGAAGGGGCAACAGAGCGCACAAACAAGAACGGCAAACAAGTGGCCGAGCTATTCTACACGGGCATGATTGGCCACGTTAAAGACCTATCCATCAAAGAAAATGAGTATGGTAAGTTCTTAATGGTAACCGTGCAAGATGTAGCTAAAGACCAAAAGTACATCCTCGAGATGAACTTCTCCTCTGGTTACACTACCACTTTCCTCAAAACGCTCCCATCCATTGACATCTCGCAAAATGTAGAGATAAGCCCTGCGCTTATTGTAGATGGAGACAAGAAAAAATCTGTTATTTTCCTCAAGCAAGCTGGTGCGCCAATGAAGCACTACTACACAAAAGACAACCCAAAGGGTATGCCTGATCTTGTGAAGGTCAAAATCAAAGGCAAAGAGACCTGGGATGACACGGATAGAATAGAATGGCTGTATAACAAGGCTAAGGCATTGTTTGTAGATGTGCCTTTTTAGTAGCTTCCAATGTGTTGGCGCGAGCATGGTCGGCCCCCTTTTTTAACTTATAACACTAAAAGCAAATGAAAAATTTTAACATCGACCAAGACAAAGGACGTATCGAGTTTATCGATACTCGTTTCTACGCCACACCTAATGGGGGCTATGTCCCATCAGTGACCACGATCCTCGAAGCTTATCCAAAAGATGCCTCCTATTTCAAATGGCTTAAAGAGGTGGGAGGAGATGCCGATGCCATTAGAGATGAGGCCGGTCGTAGGGGTAGCCTTGTGCATGAACTTACAGAAAGGTACGATAGTGGTGAGGAGGTGAGTTATGTAGATGAGTATGGTAGACCAAAGTACAAGATGCTTGAGTGGTCAATGTTCGAGCGATATGTGGACTTTAGCGTGACCCATCAACCCAATATTGAGATGATTGAGCTACACATGGTAAGTAAACAACTTGGATACGCTGGGACTTTGGATAGGATTATGACCATCGATGGGAAAAGGTATCTTGTCGACATCAAGACCTCTGGGAGCATTTACCCATCGTATTGGTTGCAACTCGCAGCCTATCGTAATTTACTCGAGGTACATGGTATTTTTGTAGACTCTGTTGCCATCCTTTGGCTTAATTCAAAAACAAGGACAAGAGGCAAGAAAGGAGACATCCAAGGCATTGGGTGGCAGTTCGTGAGTAAGGATGATACTTATAAAGATTTATGCCTTTTCGATAATACTTTTGAGCTATGGAAAGCTATAAATAACGACATCAAGCCAAAAGAATTTTCTTATCAATTAAAGCATAAGAAATGACCATAATAACCCACTCTATTAGTCAATACATACAAAAAAACCTAATGCGTAAAAATGCGCATTGGGCCTTGAGAGATGGTAAATGGTTCTTTGAGGTATTCCCTGGGGTTTGGTTCCACGAGGAAAGCTTTGATGATTTTTACCCTAAATATGAGTACAAAGCAAACCCAAGGAGTAGCGATAACCCAGATAAAAGTTACATTTTATGACCCTACGAGACTACCAAATAAGAATAAGCGACCAAGCGGTAGAGATACTAAAAGAGCATGGATTGGTCTACTTGGCCATGGAGCCGCGCACTGGCAAGACTCTTACCTCAATAGTCACAGCTTATAAGTTTGGGGCAAAAAACGTGCTATTTGTTACCAAAAAGAAAGCCATTGATGATATTGTACAACAAGCTAATGACCTTGGTTATCAAATTCGCCTATTTGTTATCAACTACGAGCAACTCCATAAGGTAGATGGTGACTTTGACCTTGTTATCTGTGATGAGGCTCATAGCATTGGCGCCTTTCCCATAAAAAGCAATAGGTGCGATGAGCTAAAGAGGATTTGTGAGGGGAAAAAGATTATCTACCTCTCAGGCACCCCATCACCAGAGTCCTATTCCCAGCTTTACCATCAGTTCTTTATATCCTCATTCTCACCCTTTAAAAAGTGGCCTACATTCTATAAGTGGGCGCATGAGTTTGTGGCGATCAAGAAAGTGATGATAAATGGGCAGTCTTTTAATGACTACAAGAACGCAGACCATCAAAAGGTGAGGGAACATTGCGCTCATCTATTCATATCGTTCACGCAAGAACAAGCTGGCTTTAGCTCATTTGTAGATGAGGAAATACATTATGTTAAGATGATGGATAGCACCTATCGCCTTGCCAATAGGCTCAAAATCGACAAAGTAGTTACCAATGGTCAAGGTGATAGCATTGTATGTGAGACGGCGGTTAAGCTTATGCAAAAGATGCACCAGATATATAGTGGGACGGTGATAATTGATGAGCCGCAGCGAGAGAGTAGGCTTATAGACGAGAGCAAAATAACCTACATTCAAGAGCGGTTCAAAGGCCTTAAAAAGTACGCTATTTTCTACAAGTTCAAGCAAGAGGGGCTTGCGCTCATGACCAGACTCGATGGGGACATCTACCTTAACGCTATGGACTTTGAGAAGGCGAGTAGTGGCGTGTTCATCTCGCAAATAGTGTCTGGTCGTGAGGGCATCAACCTTCAAAGCGCGGAGGCTCTTATCATGTACAATATAGACTTCTCAGCCACATCCTATTGGCAAACAAGGGCAAGAATACAAACAAGAGACAAGGTAGGAGATTGTAAGGTGCATTGGATTTTTAGCGTAAATGGGATTGAGGATAAGATACATAAGGCGGTGAGTGATAAGCGCGACTATACCCTTCAATACTTTAAAAAGGAGTTTCTGTGATAACCATTAATAGTTTATCTGGTGGCAAAACAAGCTCTTATATGGCAGTTCATTATCCTGCCGATTATAACATTTTCGCCTTAGTAATTATTGAAGATGTTAATAGTAAACCAAAAGATATCTCAATTATTAATTATGTATCTAATAAAATAGGCAAAGAGTTTATAGCGACTGCCGAGGATGATAAAACTCTCATAGTATTAAGAGATTTGGAGCAAATGATAGGTAAAGAGATTGTCTGGGTATCTGGTCACACTTTTGAGCAAGTAAATAAAAGAATGACGGGAGGCAAAGGACTACCCAACCAAATGTGGAGGTTTTGCACTACTGAGATGAAAATGAGACCGATTTTTGATTGGTGGTTCAAGAATATTGGCCAAAAAGTTATTATGAACATAGGCATAAGATACGATGAGATGGAAAGGGCAGAAAGGATAAAAAACACTTTTAAGGGTATTGTTGGCAATAGAGGTACTCGCAACAAATGGGAAGAGATAGAATGGAGAGAGGCAGCTTTTCCTTTGGTTACCAATAAGATTATACATCCAAGAGTGGTAAACTGGGCAAATTTAACTAATTTAACTTTCCCATCTGATTCCAATTGTGTAGGTTGTTTTTGGAAAAGCATAAACCAACTACGTAAAAATTGGGAGGATAACCCACAAAAAATGCAATGGTTTGCCGATCAAGAGAATGATAAAAAGAGGTGGAAAAAGGAGATGAGTTACAAGCAAATATTAAATGTTGGCTTACAAATGGACTTTGATTTTGGCGAGGGGGCTGGGTGCCAGGCAGGATTTTGCACAGATTAAAGCTTAAATATGAGGACTCTAAAGACAATTTTTGCCTATTTCTACTTTTTTTGTGTATGTTTACCACTCGCAGGACTTTTACTAATACTTTTGGAAATTATTTTCTCACTTAAAACTTTAACTAAATGGACTTCAAAACAACAAAATTTGATGTAGAGGCATCTGGTCTCAATTACCACCTTGGCCTCCGCTCCTCAATAGACATCGACTATTGGGTAGAAAAATCAAATCAATTCTTAGAGTGGCAAGCCACTATCATTAGCAACACCCAAGGCATCACTAACCTACATGGCTTCGCCAAAGGCGCGTTTTTTTGGCTACACTTTCGTATCGATGTCGATGACCTCTCACCAAAAGAAGAGGATATGCTACTAAAAGAGTGGGATGGTGAGCTACATGATGGCTATATAGATGGGATGTTCGCGGTTAGCACCTATACAGAGAAGGATTGGCAAATAGAGTTTTCCGTTGAGCCTAAGCCATCAATGATACCTCAAGAGCTGCGTGTCAATTTTATGGACAAACTAATGGAGGTGGTATGACACATGGCTCACTTTTTAGTGGTATTGGAGGCTTGTTTATTCCAGTAAAATAATTATATTTGTTATATGGCAAATAAATACACAGCATTACCAATTCCGAAAAAAGACATTCTTGAAAAATTATATTATGAAGACTTTATGTCTCAAGTTGAAATAGGAAAATTATTTAATACAAGTCAAAAGGTTGTATATAGTTGGTTTAAAAAATTAGATATAAAAAGTAGAATACCATATAAAAGAAATCAATTAGGAATTAATAATAATTCTTGGAAAGGATCTGATGCAACATATGCGGCTTTGCATAATAGAGTAGAAAAGAAAAGAGGTAAGCCACACTATTGTTCTGCTTGTGGAACAATGGAAAAAACAAGATATGAGTGGGCTAATTTAACTGGAAAATATGATGACATAATGGATTATGCAAGAATGTGTGTTTCATGTCATAGGAAATATGATAATCAAAGAAGAAAATTAACAAATAAAAATACAATAAATGTTAAACGAAAAAAACAAATTAGCCCGAGATAATGGCACCATAACACATGGTAGCCTGTTCTCGGGCATTTGACTGGAGGATTTGATTTAGCCGCCGAATGGATGGGATGGGAAAATGTTTTCCATTGCGAATGGAATAAATTCGGACAGCAAGTTTTAAAATATTATTGGCCTAATTCAATTAGTTACGATGACATCACCAAAACAGATTTTACTATTCACCGAGGAAAAATTGACATCATTACAGGAGGATTCCCATGCCAACCATACTCATCCGCAGGAAAGCGACTCGGCAAAGAGGATGAGAGACACCTCTGGCCAGAGATGCTTAGAACGATTAGAGAGATTCAACCACGTTGGGTCGTGGGCGAAAACGTTCTCGGCCTTGTTAATTGGTCAGGAGGGTTGGTTTTCCACGAGGTGCAAGCTGACTTGGAAGCTGAAGGGTACGAAGTACAACCGTATGTACTTCCAGCTGTATCCGTCAACGCACCCCACAGAAGGGACAGAGTTTGGTTTGTGGCCTACTCCCGACACAATTCAACGAGGAAGGCCGGAAATAGCACAGGAAATGAAAGAGAAGAATTTGCCACTATACACACGCAGAGACAAAGCAGGGAATGCAAGGCAATTTTCAATAGTGGACTTTGCAATTTACAAGGGGATGCTGCCAACTCCAAGAACCAGAGATTGGAAGGGTTGCGAAGGGAGAAGGGGAGATATTCCGAGTTATATAGAGGACAATATGGGATATCAAACTGGCAAAACTTCCAAACTGTCTCCCCAATTTGTACTGGAGATGATGGGCTTTCCGACCGATTGGACTCTATTACCTTTCCTAAATGGAGAAATGAGTCCATCAAAGCAGGTGGAAACGCAATAGTCCCACAAGTGGTTTATCAAATATTTAAAACTATTGAGCAATATGAAAGAGAGCATCCTACAAGGTAAAATACGCGCACACCTCATCACAGAGGGATGGTTTGTTGTTAAGCTCATCAATACCTCCAAGCCAGGGATGCCTGACCTCATGGCTATAAAAGATGGTAAGGTGGTGTTCTTTGAGGTTAAAACTGGGACTGGTTATGTAAGCAAACTTCAGAAATATATCATTGATTGTATTAATGATAATGGGGTTGGGGCTTATGTAGTGAGGACTGTTAGTCAAGTAAAAGAGATTTTGGCAACTATTTGAAAAATTAACTATTTTAGCAATGCATTGTCGGGTAACCAATGCGGAAAAATATTTTTGTAAGCTTATGTAGCTTGGGTATCGATGCCTTCATGGTATTGGTAGTTACCCCCCAGGCTACATAGGCCTTTTTTTTGTATATGAGAGAATTAATAGAAGAGCTAAAATATGCTGACGTCAAAGTTATGCCTGTCTATCATGATGGCAAAACCATCAAGCACATCAAAGAATATACCTCTAAGTTTGAAAATGGTCTTAGCGATGAGGAGTTTGAGCATTGGCTTAATAAAGGTTACAATGGCCTTTGCGTTTTTATGTCCAAAGCAAATCCAAACCTTAAATGCCTCGACTTTGATGAGAAGCATAATGAAGGGAAGCCCATCTTTGAAGAGTGGAAAAAAATGGTTAGCCCAGAGACATTCTCAAAGCTCGCCATTGAGCGCACTCGCTCAAATGGATATCATGTCTATTTCCTTTGTCCTACGAAAGCCAATATCCACGCAATAGCGGCCAATGCAACAGGCCAAGAGACCATAGCCCTTAGAGGTGATAACTTCAATGGTATAACCTACTGCGCACCAACCAAAGGCTATACTTTCATACAAAAGTCACTCACAGAGCTTGAGACACTCGACACGGATGAGATGATGCACCTCGTTGAATGTGGTTATTCATTCAATAGATATACTGGCAAATCCATCACCTCCTCTGGTGGCCTCAAACGCTACACCAACTCACGCTACCCTGACCCACCAATTAAATACAAAGTCGCACTTGAGGTGTTTGATGATAAAATAGAGCCAATGTTCATCCCAGAGCTACTTGTTTCTCTTGGATGGTCTTATAACCAACGCACACTCGATAGGCCGCGATCAAGTAGAGAAATGGGTGAGTTCATAGAATTATTTAGACCTGGGAAGGCAGAGCATGAAAAAACAACACGCAGTGCATCCTACTACTACGATAAAAAAAGGCTTAGTGTCTACACGGATGACCAAGGTATAAATTTACCATCTATCAACAATAGCGAAAACCTTGCTTCTTGGTTGTCACCTTACATGGTGCTATACTATCTCAATAATCGTGACTGGGATGTCACCTATAATAAAATCCTTGAGATTTGTGAACACTACAAAATTGAACTACCAGAGAAGCTGCCCATGGTTTACACCATAGTAGGCCGCAATGCTATAACCTATAAAATTGAGATAAAAGGCATTCAAGATTGGGCCATTGATAGTGGCTTTATGTGGATGAAAATGAGCATCGATGAGGACTCACCAATGCGACTCATTAGAGTAGTTAACCACGTTATTTACGATGTTGATGAAAGCGACCTGCACAAAGCATATATGGATGAGGTGCTGCGTAACTATAGCGAAGCGGAGGCGCAAAGGCAGCTCATAGCCTTTCTACCTCGCATAATGCAATACATGACCATCCTACCTCTATTCAATGGCTCTATACTACGCGATAAAGTTGACTGCTCATTCATCCCTTTTAACAATGGCATACTACAAATCAACAAAATGGATGTTATCATGCATAAATATGGCGATATTGATGAGTTTGTCTTTGCTCGTGATATAAAAGATATTGATTTTGTCTTTGGTACCTCACAAGGCAGCTTTTTGGACTTTGTGGGTATTGTGACTATCGATGAGGGACATCTTAAATTTATTAAGTCCGTCTTTGGCTACTTACTCCACACATACAAGAAAAAATCATTTGCTAAGGCTGTGATGATTATTGAGGATGTCGACGATCAAGATGAGGCAAAAGGTAGGAGCGGTAAGGGTCTATTGGCTCAGTTCATCAAATGGATAAGGTCAACCGTTGAGCAAGATGGACGTAATTATAAAAGCGACTCACAATTTAAAATGCAGCGCATATCACCTTGGACACAGGTGTTTTACCTTAATGACCCTGGTACACTTGTAATGATGCAGCAATTCTATAACTACATCACAGATGACTTTCTCGTTGAAATAAAAGGTAAAAAGTCCTACTCCATACCTTTTAGTAAATCACCAAAAATACTCATCACTACGAACTTTTTGCCTACCCTTGAGAGCGACTCCGACAAGGATAGATTTATCGTTTTGCCTATAAAAAAGGTTTTTACCAGCTCTTACCGCTTTCAAGATGCCTTCCCAAATCAAGAGTTTTTTAGTAGTGAATGGGATAAATTTGAGCGTTTAGCATCGCTTAATTTTGGTGTTGAGTGCATCCAAGAATACCTTAAAAATGGCATTTTTGACTACAAAAACGAGCAAATTGAGGAGAATAAAAACAAGAGATTGATACAAGCAAAGGTGCCAGAGGGGCTTGTTGAGATGCTTGAACTTGCCTTTGAATTGGCTAAAAATGTCAAATCTTACCATGATTTTGAGGATGCTTTGAAGCCATACGATGGCATGGAAAACTCTGGCTCAAGCCTTACAAAATGCTTCGAAATGGAGCATAAAACCATTAAAATTTACACCCAATACGTCTATAAATATTGCACCATTTTTCACAAAATGAAGAAAAATGATAAGCATATTGGCAGGTCAATACAGTTCTTTTTGAATGCTAATAAGTACGAATTTGCCAAGGGTCAAAGCAAAAATGGGAGGTATTTTTCTGTTGATTTGGACAATCATGAAAAAAAAGTTGTTGATGATTTTCATGATAATACAGGAAAAATTCATGATGTTCTTGATAGAAAATCTTGGGAGCCACTCGATGAAAATCATGAACTATTCTAAAATATCATGAAAAATCATGAACTTATTTTTTTCTTGATTTTCATAACTCATTGATTCTCAATAGCCATATATAACCATTATCATGAAATCATTAACTTTCTTATTTTTTTAATAAAATAAAAAAAAGAGTATAAAGTAGTAGTATATAGTAGTAAATACGTATATATAGATAAAAGAGGAAAAGTTCATGATTTCATGATTTCATGATAAAACAACAAAAAAACGATGGAACAGCTTGATTTGATATTGGACACTTGCGCGATGGTATGCGATACCACAAAAGAAAAAATAAAGGGCAGGGATAGGTTTAGGAAAATAGTCGTGGGTAGACAGATTTACTGCTATATCGCAAGAAAGTATTTTACATATGGTTTGGTAGAGATAGGAGAATATGTTAACCGCGACCATACGACTGTTATGCACTCCGTTGATTTGGTGGATAGGATGCTCAAGATGGATGACCCAATAATATGTGAGCCATTCTACGAAATAATTGAACAACTAAACCAGAGGATGAGGCAAGAAATAAAAGTCTCAATCGTGATCAATGGCATCATTGACCCAAACATTATTCTAAACGATATACGAGAACGATACAATTGCATCATACAACCTATTTATTAACAAATGGTGTGAATTGGTATATTGGATGAGTTAAAAATCAATAATTTTACGATATGCAGAAAAAAGGCTTTTATTTGAGACAGAACGAGAGAGATAGCTCTCTTATGCTCAATGTCAATATAAGCGATTTTAAGGCATTTTTAGACACTCTACCTAATAAGGATGGGTGGGTAAAGCTTAGGATATTTGAGCGCGAAAAAAAGGATGATAAGGGCTTTACGCACAATATGGAGGTGATACATCAACACTAAAGATTGGTTAATCAAATATTTTTTCAATGAGAGGTGGTGCAAGACCAGGGTCGGGTAGGAAAAAAAGGATGCAAGAGGAGGAGCTTATAGAAAGGCTATCTCCCTATGAGAGTTTGTTTTTTGATGCACTTGAGGCTAAACTTAAAGAGAAGGACACTAAGATTATGGACTTATATGCCAAATATTATTTTGGTGAACAAGTAAAAAAGATTGAGTCAAAAATTGAAGGCAGCATTAGTGGACTGACCGTTGAGGTTATAAATGGACTAAAGAATGATGAGGCCAAAAATTCAGACATCGAAGGTCTTTGACATACTGCGTACAAGTGATAAGAGGATAACAGTTATGCAGGGCGGCAGTCGCTCAGGCAAGACTTACAACATTATCCTCTGGTTTATTGTAAAGTTGCTACAAGAGAGAGGGCAAACTTTGTCTATTGTTAGGCAAAGCTTACCATCAATCAAAGGCTCTGTGTTGAGGGACTTTATTGAGATATTGCTAAAACTTGGTATATACTCAGAGGAACATCACAATAAGACGGAGCAGACCTATAACCTAAATGGTAACTTAGTCGAGTTCGTTAGTGTGGATCAGCCACATAAGATAAGGGGCCGTAAGAGGCAATACCTTTTCATGAACGAATGTACTGAGATGTCTTATGAGGCATGGGTACAGCTAACTATGAGGACAGAGAGCAAGATAGTCTTGGACTATAACCCATCAGATGAGTACCACTGGGTATTTGATAAGGTTATCCCAAGAGATGATGCTGACTTTTTTATCACAACTTACAAGGATAACCCATTTCTACCTAAAGAATTGATTGAGGAGATTGAGAGGCTAAAGGATGCGGATGAGAACTATTGGCTTATTTATGGCCTTGGTCAAAAGGGAAACTTACATGACACCATTTATACTCATTGGCGATATTGCCATGACTTGCCACAAGGGGAGACTGTTTATGGGTTGGACTTTGGATTTAATAACCCCTCAGCTATGACTAAGGTAGTTTTCCATGATGGGGCTATTTATGTGGATGAGGTTATCTATGAGACGAAGCTAACGACTAACGACTTGGTCGAGAAAGTTAAAGGCTTAGGTATATCTCCATATGATGAGATATTTTGCGATAGCGCAGAGCCTAAGACGATAGAGGAGCTGTGTAGATGTGGACTAAATGCCAAGTCATCTAATAAAGATGTGACAGAGGGCATTAAGAAAATAAAGAGTCTACCTATGTATGTGACAGAGCGAAGCCATAACTTGATAAAAGAGCTTAGAAACTACAAATGGAAGACGGATAGAAATGGTAAGAAATTAGATGAGCCTGTGAAGTTTAATGACCACTTAACAGACTCCTTACGGTACGCGGTATTCACAAAAGTAAATGCGCCTCAGCTAACCTGGGGCATGATATAAAATGGGCATAATAGATAGGTTTGTCGAAGGTTACATGAAGAGAAAGGGATTAAACCCTTATCCTGTTAATCAGCCAAAGATACAAGGTATAAACAGCTCTATCTTGCAGCAGTATGGCGCGGATAGTTACATAAGTGAGGGATATTTGAGTAACTCGGATGTCTACGCTATTGTATCATTTTTGGCACGAAAGGCTGGCTCTATTCCTTGGTATGTTTACAAGATGAAGCCAGGAGCAAAAGCACAAACGGCTTTACAACAATACAAGCAACTCACCAAAGGTTTACAACATAAGGGCGCTTATGAGCAAGCACTCATTAAGCGTAAGAGCGCTTATGAGGAGAACATGGTGACTAACTCACCTCTCGCCAAGCTTTTGGAGCAACCCAATCCAACACAAGCACAAGACCAATTTTTTGAAAACTTATATGGCTATCGTATACTATCTGGAGAAGGGAACATATATGGGAATGATGGTGGAATTGAGGGTGCAAAGTTCGTTGAGCTTAACGTACTCCCAACACAATTTCTCGACATTTACCCTGACCCAAAAGATCTCTACGGACTATTGGGTTACAAGTTGATGGTGGGCGCTGGCATTGATTTGCCTAAAGAGCAAGTATGTCAATGGAAGAGCTGGAACCCTGACTTTAACGCAGACACTCGTTCCCACATGAGGGGCTTGAGTCCATTAAGGCCAGGTTGGAAGCTTTTGAGGATGAGCAATAACGCAGCGGATGCGAGCGCGGCTATGACCTCAAATGGTGGTGCTAAGGGTGCCATTGTGCCAAGGCCAGTGAATAACTCTGTGCCATCGTTGACACCAGAGCAAGCGTCTCTTGTGCAAAGGATGGTTAATGATAGGGTTAACAACAAAGACCAAAAGGGAGCCATTGGTGTGTTCCAGACTCCTTGGGACTATTTGAACTTTGGCTTGAGTAGTGTGGACATGGAGCTGGTTAAGACTATGCAGATGACACTCCACCAATGGTGTAGGTTGTTTGGCTTGCCTGTTGTATTGTTCGACACGGATAGTAGCTCTTACAACAACTACTCCAATGCCATGAGGGACTTAATCACTAATACGATTATGCCTCTCAATTGTCAATTGAGGGATGAGTTAAATAAGTGGTTAGTGCCAAGGTTTGGTGAGGATGTGTATATAGACTTTGATATATCTGCTTTGCCAGAGATGCAACAAGACATGGAGAGGATGGTTAACCAACTAAGGATGGCCGATTGGTTGACATTTGATGAGAAGAGGGTAGCAATGAACTATGAGGAGCGTGGTGGTGCTTATGCCTTTAGCTATGTCAATCAAGGTTTGTTGCCTTTGGAGCAAGTGACAATGGACTTAACAGTAAGCAATGACCAAAGCGGAGATATGGACAATGGTGATAGCCAAATATCCTAAGACACCAAGCGAGAGGACTTGCTTGATAGAGAAGAGGATGATGGATGTGGTTAGGGAAGGTTATCGTAAAAAGTTAGAGAATGAATGGAAAGCAA
>Ga0315909_10004789_pt1 | contig 15799 bp, 28 predicted proteins | sample LakEriMetagenome_11_FD_203527 | JGI IMG/M metagenome (GOLD analysis project Ga0315909, IMG submission 203527) | Freshwater fungal communities from buoy surface, Lake Erie, Ohio, United States - Buoy 2 MA125 | ecosystem: Environmental > Aquatic > Freshwater > Lake | place: USA: Lake Erie, Ohio...
TCCATGACTACATCAATCAGCATGCCAAACAAGATGCTGACAAACTTGGTGGTGCTTATGGAATTAAAGATGGTGTAGAAATTCTTCCTGCATCTCGTACCACAGATCCCATTGATGTCAAAGCTTTACCGTCACGTGATGAACTGACGGGAGAAGATTCAAGTCTGTGATTCAGGCTTGACCGTTGGGTTAGCCAAGTCATCTTCATTAATGGAAACATTATTAAAGATAAACATATCTTGGACTAACCCTCGGATACAACCTTGACGGTTGGTGGCGATCTGCGCAAGCAAGGTCGCCATTTCTTTTAATTCACTTATGGAGTTACACTCTTGAATCGATCGTTTAATTTTTTCTAGCCAAAACTTATCATCAAGAGTTGGTTCAATCTGAAATTTAGTTAACGGTACGTATGTAATTTCTTCCATTTGTATTTTGTTGTTACTGTTATTTTACTCACACATTAAACTCTAATCAACTCCTTTGATTGTATTAACAACTACCAAATGAAACCTGAAGAAAAAGCTGCACTTAAAGCTGGGGGCGCCACGGTCTTGATAGCTGGGGCTGCTGCTGCTATTATTTCAAGTCCCGCCGCATGGGCTGCCGTTATCTACGGTGCCTATAGGATGGGCAAGACGGCCTACCAGGCCACCAAGGATCGACAACCTCGTGGCCCCAGTGACCACGACCTGTTCATCTAACTTAACTCAACCATGACAACTCAAACTTTTCTTCAACTCAACGCTGCACAAACTTGCATTTACACTCGTACTAATATTGGCCGTGCGTACCAGGACTTTGATGACACCGAGATCGCTGGCATTGGTGTGCGAGATAACCATTGCATCGTGGTGCGTCGTGATGGTACTGAGCAAACTTATGACAGGCAGTTGATTAAAGCTGCTTACAGTACTTATACTCATCGTCTTAAAGATTTCTTTTCTTACCTTGGCCCTAACTATCGTGGCCCTAGTGTATGGCGTAACAATGCTTACGTACTGTTTAAAGGCTGGACCTACACTCATGCCCTCGGACACACAACACCCAATGCCAAACTCCAAGCCCACTGGGCAGACAGATTCATACACCTGTCAGACCCCACCAAGCTCATCACGCTTCTTCAGTCTGACCAGACGGACTTGGGCCATTTGGTGGCGCCCGACGGAATGCGGCTTCCGAATCAACCGATTGATATGGACTCTGAGCTGGACACTAATTCCGAACAAGAGCCGGTGCTTAGCAAACCTAGCTGCTCGTGTGGGTCATTTCAACGTCAGCTCAACAACCTTTCTGCTTTCCAAGAAGAAATCCAGGGATTTCAACCGTGGTGTATACACCTGACTTGGTTTCAAAAATACAGGGAATTGCTGTGCAAACGTACTGAGATTCGTAATGCTGCACCAAGTGGTGTGTCTGATAAGTGTGTCGCTTGGTGGTATGCACCTCCCGCCGATGCCAACAATGCAGGACGCTTTGTATTGCTACATACCAAGTCAGGTGCGCAAGCACCACTCAGTCATTGGCGTACCTACAAACCCAATGAAATCCTGACACAGCATGACGCATGGGATTTATTCTTTAATATGATGGAGGCAGGGTACAATCCATTCCCTGGCACATCACTACCACAACTCAAGGAGGCCGTTAAGAAATCATGATGTTATCCAACGGGTTGCATCGGATTAATCTGGAAGTAGACGTAGACAATGATGTCTATTGGGGCTTAATTAAACTGGGTGCAGAACTTAAAATGCATCCCGAAGAATACATTGGACACGTAATTGCCGCTCACGTTGAACATGAACTGGGTAAACAAACTACACATTGATTTTCAAGAAGATCCTGACGGTGGTGGCACAATCACTGTCGAATGGGATGAAGAAGATTGCAGCTTAGAAGAATGGACATCATGGGGTGAAGACAAACAAAAACAATTCATCCTTGATGCACTTACCATTGCAGTATCCAACGCACTAGACAATGATGAAACTTGATTCATGTGGATTACCAGAAGATCAATTCATTGAGATCTTCAAAGCTAAAGCACAGTTCTTAGGCAAACTGTTAATTAGTTTTCATCCAAGTTCTAAGTCAATCATGGATGAAAAAATTGCCTGGGATATGTTCCAAGAATGTGTGTACGCTGCTGAAGAAGAAGCGCGTAAGATTACTGATCCTGAAGGCAAGAACGATCCATTTGGTCCAACCATGTTTGTTTCACGTGAAGCAATGATGGCAGAAATCCAATCTGTTAATGCCAAGGTTGAAGCATTAGTTGATCACATTGCAACTCTTATTGAAACAACTATTAACGCATAACAAATCGTCCTGGTTATGACGTTAAACTAACCATTATTTCTTTAATGCAATCAATTCATGTTTGAATCAATCCTTGGTGCAGTTCTTCCAGTACTTAAAGATTTGTTGTGGGCTGCCGCAGGCATGGCCCTTACTTATCTCATCAACAAATTCCAATCCAACTTCCAACACATCTGAGCCATGACCCAAATCACATCAGCTAAACTCAACGAGCTAAGTGTCATAAAACTTTACGAGCACTACAATGCTCTTGAAAAATCACTGCCTCTACTTACTCCTGAGTCCCAAGACTTGGCAAAAGCCGAGCTTGAAGATTGCGCCAACCTACGGTCTGAAAAAGTTGATCGTATCTATTACGCCATGGCGGCGCACGAAGACGCCTTGGAACGTATCAAGAAAGAAGGTGAGCTTATTACGCAAGCCAAACGTCATCACGAATCCCAGTTGCGGTCCCTCAAGGGGTTGTTAAATTGGTTGAAGCGGTCACTTCCTTTTAATACCAACAAGATTGTTGGCCGCAATTATCAATTTACACTTGTCAAAAAGAAAGAGTTAACTGTTGAAGTGTCATCGGATCCAGACGTTTGGAGCACTGAAGAAAGAAAATGTTATTGCATTGAAGAAGAAATCACAACAACCAAAAGAGTTGTGCTACGTTCAATGTCAGGAGAAGTTCTCTCAGATAGAACAGAACCTACAACCAAAATTAAAACTCTCCCAAACATTGATGCCATACGCAACGCCTATCAAACGGGACAGCAACTACCAGCTGGAATCAAAGTCACACAAGAATACAGCATCCGATCTAGCCGTACCTATGACACAAAGGGAATGGAACTGGAAACACCCGAGTATCCAGGACAGCTTCTACCAGAAGATTGATCCACCTTCTGATGCAGAAGATGCACGTATCAAAATGAACTGCCATCAACATGCTGTAAAGGATTTTGAACTTCAACTTGAAATGAATGATCTTGAAACAGACATGCTTAAAGATAATGGCCAAGTTCTTCCTTACAACGAATCACGTGTTGATGAGTTAGATCAAAAGAAACTTAAACTTCTTTTAGGTAAACGATTCCATCAAAATGCTATGAATGCTTATTGGTATCATCTGGCAAAGGTAGGTAAATAAACTGTCATACAATTAAATAACAACACGAGGTGTCCCATGGGTGGTGATGCAATCCTTAACAAATTGATTGCTGGTTTTACCCAAGATGGGACACCTCTTACCGCATTACTTGGTTCTAAACAAGAACTTGGTGTTGTTATCCTGACAGCAGCTATGCTTGCTAATGAAAACTTGGCAGGTCAAATGACTGCAGAAGAGATGGTTGATGGTGCAATCAACTATTACAACGTCATTCAAGAACGTCTTGGTTACTACCAGCAACATCAAGCACACGCACTGGAACGACTGCTAAATAACTGATATAGTAATTGGGTCCTTCCAAATATCAATGGAACCAATTACTGTGCCAAAGCTTACCGTTTCATTTGCGGTTGATATTGATGTAGAATACGATTCCTTTGGTGGTAAAACACCAGCGGATATTGCTATTGCTCTTCAAGATGAGATTGATGATCTCCTCTATGAAGCAGCACCTAGCGTCTCATCTGTATACACTTCCATCACAGCAATTGATTCCAATGACTGACGACCTCAAGACCAAACTCAACACCACTGGTGCCTTTGATACTCCTTGGCTTAAAGAACAACTGCTCAATTGGAGTGCCACGGAAGAACAAAAGAAAGCAGATTTTACTGAGCACATGTATCAGTGCTCTGGCCGCCAGGACCCTGGGCACCCTATGCACGGCCTTTACACAGGGCTGTGGCATGCTTTTTGCCTGACTGAAGCAGGCCCGTACTGCAGAGAGAAATACTTCCAGATGGTGGAAGCTGTGCGTCAATATGAAACAGGTGGCTTGCCAGCGGTTGCGCTTGATACTGAACCGTTGGTCACCATGTCTTAAGATTTATACCATACACAGTTACTGCAAGGCACATCACAATGCGGGTGTGCTTTTTCTTTTATGGACATCAGCAACAAGCCAATGGAAACCCTCCAGCAATGGCAGGAGTGGTACCGTGCCAATCGTAAAGTCGCATCTCTTGATGAACCTTTAGTATCTAAAGAATCACGTGAAAATTTGCACGATACTGTCAATGCAGTAGACGCTCTGCCAGACTGGCGTACACACTACAAAGAACTTATCTCAGACATGGAAACTAACAACGACGTTTTCAAACAAAAAGCAACGGAATATTTCATGGATACTATTGCAGAATTTACGAATGAAATGACTGGCACTGAATTGTTTGAATGTTTTCGTGCAGCGGCAGTAAAGATTTTTGAAGTCCAAAAGGAAGAACTAGATAGTACCCAGCAATTGATTGATCTTCTTATGAGTAAAGATGATGACAAAAACCATGTTTGATCCTACGTGGATATGCCATGAGTGTGGCGTAAAACATGGCCGTTGGTTCCAAGAAGATGGAACCTATGTTGGACCTGAACAGCACTGCGCCACATTTCACCACGGGAAATGTGATGTCTGTGGCACTACCAACATTGCCGTAACAGAACCCAGGGACTACGGTTACTTACGTAATTAACCTCAGGCCCACATCCTCACCGGCTGCTCAGGCGTCACCAAATACTGGTCCCACCCATCCGGCAGCTCACCGCTGTAGTTGCAGTGCCAGCCAGAGAGCAACGTGGGTGGGGTGATGACATCGCCGGTGTCGGGGTCGTAGGTGCCGCCGATGCTGATAAGACCGATCAGGTCCAGCGCATGGGTGTGAGATGCAATCAACGGGTTGCCGTCAGCATCCAGCAGGCCAGCAGCATCCAACGCAGCCAAGCCGGTGGTTTCGTCGGGGAAGCGAAGGAAGTGGGTCATGGTTGGGTGATCTGCTGGAGGGTGGTGTCGGCAAGACGTGTAGGCCAGTAGGTGAGGCGGGAAATAGCGACGGCTCCTCCGCCAATGGCAAGAGAGGTTGAAGTTCCGGCGTAATCACTGCTATTGGAAACACTTATTAAGCCATTTGCAGCAGACGCCCATTGTGTTCCAATGTATGCGATTGACTGTTTATTGATAAAATAAGCAGTAGCCGACACAGGGCGCCCATTTCCACTAGCAAACCATCCAGTTTGAGCGCCACTGTTTATAGCTATAGCTCCATACGAGCCAATTGATACTGGCTGAAAATTGGCAATTTTATTTAGAGACGAATAAGGTCCTGACGTTGAAGCTGAGTACATGGCGAGCAGTGCTCCTTCGCTTTGCCGATACCAACTCGAAAAATTCGTCCCCGTAATACTCGCCACATCAGCGCTGCGGGTGAGCGCGGTTGTGGTGGTGGGGATGTAGCTGGTGGGGAATGCGCCGGCTTCTAGTTGCATTCCAGCAATCTCATACACAGCGTTTGATGTTGGAAATCTGTCAATTCGGAAGCCCACACTACCAGTTACCGAAGCAGTAATCTGAGCGGACACCCTTTGCCATGAAGATGTTACAGGAACGTAGGTGGCACCGTCATTAAACACTACATTTAATGATGAGGGAAACGATGAAACACCTCTTACCCAAAAAGATGCTGTGTATACAGTGCCAGAAATAGTAGAGACAACTTGGTATGGCCCAGGTTGCGATGGAGACGCATTATACGTAAATCGAGTTGCATTTAACCCTAGTGGGCCGACTTGGCCAAGCGAAGTCACTGTAACTCCTGCGGTTATACCCCATGAAGTCGCAAAGCTGTCTGATTGCAGCAGCAAATTCGTCCTCTGCTCCTCCACCAGCAGGCCCAGGCTTTTGCCGGTTGTGGGGTTGTGGTCGAAGCGTGGCACATCGTTAGCCGCCGTCCTCAACACCCCATCACTACCCACATACGTGCCGCTGCTGGCGCGGGTGAAGGTGACGAGGTTGGCGCCGGTGGTGGCATCTGTCAGGCTCTTGTTGTCAGCAAAACGCAGGTCAAGGGATGGCACTGCTTGTGCATTACTCCACAACGCATCACGTACCCAAGCAGGAGCTAATGCGCCACCAGGCGCAACACCAGTGCGGAAGGCTGCAGAGCCACGCATCAGAGTCCTGCCTCCAACGTATTAATACGTAATGTCACAGTGCTTGCGCTAACAGGAGTATAGGCACCACGTGTTTCAATCTCTGCAAATAAAGTTGTACTGGCTGTACCAAGCTTCAGAAGGCGGCCGGAATAATCTGTTTGTGTATACAAGCTGCTGCCTAAGTCTTGAGGCGCGGGTAGATCTACATATCCCATATATAATGCACGATCGTCACTCACTAAATCAAACGCTGCATTATCTGCAATAGCTGTGGGGCTTGCATTGTAGAAATGAACGCGGAATGCACCCATGCCAGCAGGTACAACACTATCGCTAAACACCAAGGAAATACTTTGAGCTAAAACAAATCCAGCACTAGGGCCTGCGCTGGCCAACGAAATAATTGCACTGCCACCCGTATCACCAACAACATCACCAGCTGTATAAGCTGTTGTATTACTTGGACGAGTAATAGTTGTAATACTGCGATATGCCTTGCCATCAACAGTAAGGCTGCTGTTATTATCGCTAACACTAACAGATTGTCCGCTGACAGTACTAACTTTAATGACTTCGTATAACAGTGAATTTTCCCTAACTAAAGGCATAGCCCGTACCTATTTTTCACAATTCTAACAAAGGTTTTCCAATTAAAATAAAAGAAACAAATAGGTTTCGTAATGGTTGTTATTAGATATGTCAATGATTATGGCGATGGCACTTCTGGTTATTTAGATTACGGCTCTGGCATTGTTATTGCAACTGCTAGTGGACAACCACTTGAAGTTACTAGCAGTGCAAGTGGTGTTGTCAGTGTTCAGCCAGGTGGTGTAGGCGCTGATGCATTTGGGCGTTTACGTTCTTCTGCGCCACTGACACTCTTTGATTCCAGTCATCGTTATAAAGATAACGGACTGTGGACTACATCTAGTGGTACTGGTGGCACTACAGCATTTGATGCCAATGGTGGACTTATAAATTTAAACGTCACAACTACATCGGGCTCTGAGATCATCAGAGAAACAACAAAGGTGTGTTCATACCAACCAGGGAAATCTCTGTTGGTTATGTCAACGTTTGTGATGAATACACCCAAGGCTGGGCTGCGTCAACGCATTGGTTACTACGGCGCAAACAACGGTATTTACCTTGAGAAAAATGAGACTGCTTCTCCGACATTTGTTGAGCGTAGCTATGTAACTGGTGCGTTAACTGAAACAAGTGTTGCACAATCCAGTTGGAACATTGACAAGCTTGATGGTACAGGCGCATCTGGTATAACGCTTGATCTAACTAAAGCTCAAATCCTGTTCATGGACATTGAGTGGTTGGGTCTTGGTACTGTGCGTATGGGTTTTGTTATTGACGGTAAGTTAATTCATTGTCATTCATTCCATCATGCAAACTTAATTACATCTACTTACATCACCACTGCATCGTTACCACTTCGTTATGAAATTAAAAATACTACTGCTACTGCAAGTAGCAGCACACTAAAACAAATTTGTTCTACCGTAATCTCGGAAGGTGGCTATGAGTTGCGTGGCTTCCAGCAAGCTATCGGTACAGGCATTACTGCTCCATATAGTTTGACAACGGCAGGTACGTTTTACCCAGTCATTTCACTGCGCTTAAAAACAACAGCACTTGATGCAATTGTTATCCTGACTGCTATCTCATTAATGTCTGCAGCTGGTACTGCAAACTATGTATGGCGTGTGGTAGCTAGCCCAACAACTACGGCTGGTACTTGGACAAGTGCTGGTGCTGACTCTGCTGTGGAATACAACCTGACTGGTACTGCTTCAACGGGCGGTCGCATCATGGCTCAAGGTTATTTCTCTGGCAGCAATCAATCCAGTGCTGCAACTGACATCTTGAAAGAAGCATTGTTTAAATTTCAGCTAGAACGGGATGGTTTAACTGGTACTCCATACGAACTGTCGTTGCTTATTTCGGCAAGTGCTAACACTTCTACTGTGCATGCCGCATTAGATTTTGAAGAGATTAGTCGTTGATAGACTGTAAACACTGATCAAAACCTATGTACACCCCTGCTCTTGGTCAGGTTCCGCAACCTGAAACTCCCGTCCTCCAAGCAGTACCGCAACCGCAGGACAAACCCAAGGTTCCTGCTAAATCAAAGAATGGTGATGTCGGGTCCTTCATCCAGCAGTGCATTGCCCTCTCCTCCTGCCTCAAGGAACTTGAGACACAATCCCATCTCATTCACCTGAACTACGAGGGGGCGAACTTCCTCGGGGTGCATGGCTTCCTTAAAGACCAATACGAGAGTCACCTGGAACAATTCGATACACTTGCTGAGTTTATCCGCTCCATGGATTACCTCATGCCAATGTGTGCATGTGGACTTAAAGATGCTTGCCCTCAGTTCCAGGCTGTGACTTCCTACAAGGGAACTGACATGCTTGCTACCTATTACAAAAATCTGGAGCAAACTGCAACACTCTGTAAGAAGTTAGAGCCTGCAGCACAGAAGGTAGGTGCTATTGATATTGCTAACTACATGGCCGATCTTGTTGGCCAAATGTTTAAAGCTGCTTGGCAAATTAAAGCAACGTTAAGGAACAGCTAATGGACTTATTTCAACGTTTTTTAAATCAAGTAAACCGAGGATACGGTCAAATTGATAAAAATGTATTTAAAGGCGTATTACCAGGGGGAGCATCTATTTCTTCTAGTATTGCTCCTGATATTCGCAATATTTCACAATCTCCAATTTATAAAACGGTACGAGATAAAGTTGCTGTTCCTATTTTAGATAGAGGAATGGAAACAGGTGTTGTTCCCGCTAAAGAAGGAATGTTTGCAAGATTTCTTTCAGGTACAGCGCAACCTTTAACACGTATTCCCGCTGATACCAAGGCTGCAGAAGCTTTGCTCAATACACAGTTGACGCAACAAGTGACGGTAAATCCTTTACGGCAAGCAGCTGACAAAACTTTTAATGACTGGGCGTATGCTTCTAGGACAGTAAACAATCAAAACGAAATGTATAACATGCATGGCAAGGGTTCACCTCCAACGCAAGAACAAATAAACCAAGTAAACGCATTAGATCAAAAAGTAAATGAATACGTAAGTAAACTAGGATTAAAACATCGACTTGATTTAATTACACCAACAAAAGAACAAATTATTAAAGAAAGGCAACAAGGATATACACCATCTAACTATGCTTTTAGCAGTTACGGAAACATTGGCGCGCGTGGCTTAGATTTAAATCAAGAGCAACAAGATCTTATAAATAACAGCTTAGTTAATACCTTGGGACGTTATAAAGTACAGGACGGTCAAACTGCCAATGAAAGATATGATTTCAATTCCTATAACGTAGGTACATCTTTATATGCGCCAGGTTCTATGGTTGGTGGTGTTATTGGTGAGCGAGAAAGCAGTCGAGTACTTGCGGATAGGGCTTTATCTTTAGCTGATAAATTTGGTTTTATCCAGCCAGGGGCTGGTTATCACGTTCAATTTAAGTTTCGTTAATTTTCCCAATGCTCAACTCTGTGACAGTTGCAACACAGTGGTATACATTTACTAATCTCTTCTTGAATGCGGCGCCAGCTGTATCCATGATTAACCATATTTGATACATTCAAATCTTTGTCGCCTACATGGTGAAATTCAAGGACTCTGTAATCATCCAGGGCGCAGTGCTCACACTTAAGAGTCTTTTTGTATTCCAAGAATCTCTGTCGGTTTTCTTGTAACCTACGCGTACTTGTTGGCACTAAACTCGTAGGTATTTTTGTAACTATAACGAGTCAGGTATCGATTAAACCTAACGTACGCAGTGAACTCATCACACCACTTACCTTTGCATGTAACTCAACACAATACCTCAGCACTTCATACGCTGTAGGATCTTGACCATCATTCACAACAATAGAACCACTAGCTGTAGGCAATGAATTAAGCGTGCTACTAGCAGCTAAATTAGCAATGGCTGCTGGTTGTGTAACTGGAGTTGTTGTATAAAATCCAACTTTATCTGTAAACACCGCTTCCGTTGCGGTTAGCTTTGTACCATCAAATGTACAATCACTATCACCAGTCGCTTTCCCTTCGCGATTAAAAAGTAACTGATTGACTGCACCAGGGGACCTGGGATTTTTACGCTCTGCCGTCATGGCTAAATACTTTTTCCTTATTCTAAGTTCTTTAATGCTTAAAGCTGGATGTCAGACTTGAACTGACGGCCGGCAGTTTACAAGACTGCTGCTCTACCACTGAGCTAATCCAGCAAGGTCGGGATGACAGGGATCGAACCTGTGGCATCTGCGTCCCAAACGCAGCACTCTACCGCTGAGCTACATCCCGGTAATTAAGTGACCCCCAGGTTTGAGCATCATCTCTAGCAACCATTTTCGTGACGTCAAGAAAATGGTCACCGTCTGAGAGCTAGGCTTAAGGGGTGTTGTTGATGGGCCAGGTGTGTCGCCTTCTGGGCTATGTGCCCAACGCGCACAGGGACCTGGCCTCTATCAATGATATTGTAACAAAAAATTCCTGGTTGCTCAAGCCAGGAATTGGGTTCCTTACCGCTCCATGCTGTGTGTCTGCCGAACTAAAAGCATGGATATGAGCAAACAAAGTATAGCGGGATACTTTATTTTTTCTTGGGTTTCTTCGCAGTCTTGGCAGAATCTTTAAATGCTTTGGCAGTTGGGGCTCCCTTCTCGCCAGGCTTACGCATTTTTTCACCAGAGCCGGCGGCAATGCGTTCACGTTTTTCGTGAATGTTTTTATAAAGACCGTCAGGTTTTTTCTTGTCTGCCATTGTTATTCTTGCGTTCTTCTAATAGTTTAAGATACTTACACGGTTTAACAGACTTAGCCCAATCCTTGCCAGGGTTGGGCATGATTCGATGTAACTCTGTAAAGTAACGCTCTAACCTATCAGCGTCAGAAGGGAGACGAATCTCCTTTTTCTTGGGATGCTTTTCCAAATTTCTGCATGATCTCATCCATACACTCTAAGGACTCTAGGCGCACCAGTAGGTCAGAAATGGTGGAGATGGTGAGGGGGTGTTCGGCACGTGCAGCAAACGCAAGGGCATCACGCAGATGATTTCCTGCTTGATCAATTGCATCTTTCACCTGGTTAGATAATGCCATTTCAGATACCTTAGGTCCTCTTACTATAGGAGTAATGATTAGCATTTGTGAATTAAAGTCCTCCTGTTATTCTTGCATCTAAACAAAAAAATAACAGGAGGATGGCCGTACTAAATAAGTATGGTTACCGTTTTACAACGAAGATAAGATCATCGTAACGACCTTTGGTTTCGCGTACGTCATACACTTCAATGCCACTTGCTAGCTCAGCAGGCACTGCATCAGACAACACTTGAATGTGATCAATATGTTGAATGTCTTCAATGGCAAAAACACCACCCTCCTTTAGGAGAGGCAAGTAATGTTTAACGGCAAAAAGCTGACTGGGTAATGTGTGCGGACCATCATCAATAATGATGTCAAACTCTTGCCACGCTTCCTTTAACCCAGCAACAAAACTAAGATCGTACGCATTTGCTTCATAAAATGTGTACGGGTTTTTGTTTTGATCCATGCAATGCCAGATCCATTGGTTCACAATGTCAGCAATATCTACAAGGCACAGTTCAAACTGCGGTAAATATGTTTGCCATAGCAAAGAAGAGCCGCCATGTTGGACGCCGATCTCAAGAAGCTTTCCCTTTCGTTTTACATACGGAGATAACAGGTGTTCATAAATACCTGTGTAATTATGAATCGTATCTTTATCTGTGCCGCCAGGGCGATCAAATCCGTTTACGCCATACTCTTCCAGGATGTTGACCAATTTTTTGGAGGATGTCTCCCACTTGGGTGTGCTCATTGGTCGTACTCCTTAATTTCAGTGGTTGGTAACATCGTAATAATACGGCCGCGATAGTGTGGACGCAGCGTTGTCTCGATAAAATCTTTGAAGTTATGCGCCAAGATAATTAGATTGTCTGGCTGATCTTCATATAAAAACTTACGGTCTTTGATTTGGAACCCTGTGCCACCAATGTATTTACCTTGTTTGGCGGGAGTGTCATCAACAACATAACCACCAGGAATGCTGCTTGAGTCCAGGGACAATGCATTGAGATATACGGATCCTTTAGCAGCAGCACCAAAGAATGCAGTACGGCCACGCAAGTTTTTAATCCATTCGGCATCCTGTTCGATTTTATCCTTTACTTCAAAGTGAAAATTTAAGTAATCAAACGTTGCTTCTTCTTTGATAAATCTTTCGGCTGCACCGTCAGGGGCAGACGGTTCTTTATTTGTCATCCATAGGCGCATGCTACCGCCATGAATAGTTTGTTCTTGGGCAAAAATAATCTTTAGTCCATATTCCTTGAAGATTTCAGCCAGGGGTGTTACCAGCCAGTAGTAATAATGCTCGTGGTAAAACTGGTCGAATTGATACGTCTGGAGGGTGCGTAACGTATAAGGGAACTCCAAAATCCAGATGCCATCTAGAAACTTGACAATCCCTCGCAAGAATTTATGAATGTCTTTGGTATGTTGGAAAACATTTGTTGATGTAATGACGTTTGCCTTGGGGAGATCCAACTCGTCAGAGAAGAATCCATTAACAAACTCAATGCCACTGGCCTCATTCACTGTCTTGAAAATTGCACTGGCATCTACGTTGATGCAACGTATGTCACGTTCACTACATTCCTTAAATGTTTTTAAGAGGGTGCCGTCATTGCCGCCAATGTCAATGATGGTTCCATGGTTGAGATGCTTGAAAGAATCAAACATCTTTTGGCAGTGCTCTTGGTATGGCTTGCTTACGCCAGAGTTATATGCATAATTTGCATACAGTTCTTCAGGGGGTACCGCCAGGTCTAGATGGATCGTGCGATTTAAATCTTGAATAGCATGCAGGCGGTACCGCTTGGCATAAATAGAATCACTGCGGGTTTCATGCAATTGATTTGCAAGCGGCATACGCCCTAGATCTAACAACGTATTGCTAGACCCAGCGGAGATCCTCAGTGCGCTTGGGATCATAGTGCCAATAGTTGATTGGATATCCGAGATCAAAGGGTGTTTGGTAAAGCTCACGGTCTGGGAATCCTCCCCATTTATCTACATAGTAGTTAAAATTTTTGGCAAACGTAATTTGATTACGTTCTTCAAATGTTTTGCAGCTATGCAATGTACTGCTTGTAATGTGCGTATTTTCTAAAGGGAAAGACGACATCGTTACACCGGCTAACTTTTGGCGATACCGATAGTCATTGTCTTCAAAGTACCCTGGATAAAAATTTTCATCCAAGTACCCAACAGTGTTCAGCAAATGTGGGGTAATTACAATGCCACACATTTCGTCATTGCCAAGTCCCAAGGTCATGCCATTGGGGTGATCGTCGATAACGTCAGATAGACGCTTCAATTCTCCTTTGTCCGGATACCAATCAAATCCTGTAAATACCCAATGACGGCAATCAGTGTTTTGACGGATGGCTAGGTTGACGGCGCCTGGATAACCAGTATTTTGTACTGTTTTCAGGACTGAAACCTCACCAATATGCTTTGGTTTTTCTTGGTGAATGCGGTTAAGGGCAGTTGCTACTGATTTGTCCTGGCCGCAGGAGTTATCAATAATAAAATAACGCTTGATTGGATGGTCAATTGTTTTGAAATGCTGATATAACTTGGGCCCATCGCGCAAAACAGCTGTGCAAAGTACATCAATCATTGTTTGGGTTCCTGTTTAAAACTGTTTGGATGCTGTTGGCAATGGCGCCAGGGATCCAGGAGAGGCATGAATACCAACCTTTGATCCAATACCAGGCTTTTTGTAGGCCGTTCATTGGTTAGGTGCTACTACAAAAATAAGGTAAACGTCAAGAGCTACCACTGTCATCATCGCCAGTAAGATGCTGGCCACTGCATACTCAAATCCTTTCATTCGCGTTTCGTTAGTAAAGGGAGTAACCTGAGAATAATATACAAAACCACTAATGGTTGCTAAGATTGAATCACAAGATCCTTGGGTAAAAGTCCAGGATCAGCAACCAGAACTCATGCGGAACCTTAACAGGGCCGCAACCAGAATTACGCTTAACGGCAAAAGGCATTACACCACACCGTTACCCACTGGTCCAGCCCCGTCCGTAACTACTATCATTTCTGAGACAGCTTCCGAAGCAAACAAACGGAAGCTTGAAATGTGGTCCAAAGCAAATCCAGGGGTGAAAGAAGCAGCTGCAGAACGTGGCACTGCAATCCATTATGGTATGGAACAGTACCTCAAAGGTAACAAAACTCCGGACATTGCTGATGAGTACCAAGAGTTTTGGCAGGGTATGCCGTCGATTTTGGATCAGTTTGACGAAGTTTTATGGGCGGAAACACCTATTGCTGATCGTTTTAAATTTACTGTTGGTGCTGATGACGTTGCTCGTGTGTGGGGTTGCGATCCTGACGGGCGAGCTTGGGCTGGTGCTCCCGACATCATTGGTGTGGTTAATAATAAGCTCACTCTGGCTGACTTAAAAACCAGCGTCAAACCCTATAGCCGTAAGTGGCCCAAGGACCTGGAGAAAGGTTCGCCTGAATGGCGTGATCTCCTGGGTGGTCACATGAAATTTAAAAAAACTCTTAAGCAATTAGCTGCATACGATCTTGGTATTCAACAAACACTTGGAATGACGGTCCAGCAGGCAGCCATCTTGGTGTCAACGCCAGTACGTACGCAGGTCTTTAAGATCTCCAGGAGGTTTCTGGATGCACTGCATGCTGACTGGTATAAGCTCGTTGATGAGTACTACACTCAGCTGCAAACTATAGAAGAATTAAATTAAATATCTTTCTTTTTGCTGCGGACATCTTTCAGTTTGTCGCGCAAACCTGCAATCTTTTCCTTGATGCGAGCTTCTTGGCCCATTGAGGTTTTTCCTGCACTTGACTTACCACTTAAACGTTCTTCACGTTTTTCACGGCGGCGCTCCGAAGTTTGTGCTACTTTACGACGCTCTAATTCTTTTTCACGACGAGCTTTTTCTCTACGGCGTTCTTCCCTTTGGCGTAAAGCGTCTGCTTGATATGCTTCGGAACGTGTAACACCTTCTCCGCGACGCTTTTGGCCCATTTCAGAACCTTGGCCCGCGCTGCGTCCTCGGCCACCTTTGGGCCCTTTGCCACTGCCACCGCTGGAGTACCTACCTGCTAAAGCCATTGTTTACTTTTGATTCTTTGTATATTATATGTCAAATTGTCTAACTAAAAATGCGTTGGAGTGAACTGTCGTCAGAGGACAAGCAAAAGCGCATTGCGTGGTCTGTTGCAACATCATGTGCAATTGAAACACGGCAAGATCCAGTAGATATATACAACAGACT
>Ga0315909_10004791_pt1 | contig 15792 bp, 17 predicted proteins | sample LakEriMetagenome_11_FD_203527 | JGI IMG/M metagenome (GOLD analysis project Ga0315909, IMG submission 203527) | Freshwater fungal communities from buoy surface, Lake Erie, Ohio, United States - Buoy 2 MA125 | ecosystem: Environmental > Aquatic > Freshwater > Lake | place: USA: Lake Erie, Ohio...
ATCGGTGGTTAAAGCTCAACAAACAGTCGCTACGGCTGCCGAAGGTGCATTGTGTATTGTGCTCGACCTTGAGCGCTACGAGCGTATGTAATTCGCTGCTCCATGAAGATTTTGTATGTTGCAAGCGGTATTCCTGTGCCGGGCAACCTTGGTGGCTCCACACATGCCATCGAAGTTGCCCGTGGCTTACACGAGCGCGGTCACGATGTGCATGTGGTAGCGGTCAGCAACGAGCATCATACCGACCTACGCCAGCTGGTGCATCCTGCAGTGCACCACATCCACGGTGTAACGATTCATCATATCGACATCCCCAAACCACTGTCACTGCTAGCAACACCAACGATTGTTTCTCTTGCGCGACGCCTGCAACCCGATATCATCATGGAGCGCTACTACAACTTTGCGGGGGCGGGAATGTTGGCAGCACGCCTGCTCAAATGCCCCACACTGCTCGAAGTCAACGCCCTCATCGTCGATCCGCCTAGTATCCGCAAGCGCCAAATCGATGACCGCCTCGGGGGACCGATGCGGCGCTGGGCGACACAGCAATGCCGCTGGGCTGACGCCATAGTGACCCCACTCCATACCACCATCCCTGCAGAAATCGACCGCACACGCATCCACGAGACACCATGGGGCGCCGATGTCGAACGCTTCACGCCACGGACGACGCCACACGCCGCCGACCATGTACCGACGGTCATCTTCATCGGCTCGTTCCGGGCATGGCATGGGGTCGCACACGGGGTACAGGCAGCCCGGCTCGTGCTCGAGCGTGGCATCAAGGCACGTTTTGTGTTTGTGGGTCATGGTCCTGAGTATGCACAGGTGCGTGCACTGGCGGCAAATCACCCAGACATCGTGTTTACCGGCGCACAACCCTATGCTGAGATGCCACGTATCTTGGCGGATGCCGACATCGGCATTGCCCCATTTGATACCAGTGCCCACCCAGCCCTCCGAGCCGCAGGATTCTTTTGGTCGCCACTCAAGGTTCACGAATACATGGCGATGGCACTCCCCGTCATCACCAGCGATATCACACCCCTCAATCAGATTGTGCGCCATGACCACGAAGGGCTCCTCGTCGCCGAAGGTGATGTCAATGCGCTTGCCGATGCGATGGCGGCGCTGATTCAAGACCCTGCGCATGCTCAGCGCCTAGGCATGGCCGGTCGTGCCCGTGTGGTATCGCATTTTTCGTGGCAACAGCACTGTGCTGAACTCGAGCGCATTATGCGGGGTATGTTGGCGGCGCATCCTTGACAGCGCCCCCCCAACCCGCTACAATAACGGCAATGGGCGGGAGTGGCGCAATGGTAGCGCATCTGCTTCCCAAGCAGAGGGTTGCGAGTTCGAATCTCGTCTCCCGCTCCATTTCGAGACCCGGCCGACGGCCGGGTCTTTTGTATAGGAGGCGCACATGATTGCCATGGTATCAGGGCCGATTGCGGCCAGTGGCAGCGATTATGTGATTGTTGATACGCATGGCGTCGGCTACATGGTCTATGTGCCCAAACCACTGCTCGCCCGCCTCAACGATGGTGACCAGGTCACCCTGTATACCAACCTCGTGGTGCGCGAAGACTCCTTGACCCTCTACGGCTTTGAATCGTGGGTGCAACGCCTACTTTTTGACCAGCTGCTGGCGGTGAGCGGCATCGGCCCCAAAGTCGCCATGAATTTGCTCTCAAGCCTCAGCCCCGACGATTTGCGCACTGCCCTCGCCAGTGGTGACGTGGTGCGCCTGAGCAAGGTCCCTGGCATCGGGCGCAAAACGGCCGAACGCATGGTGCTCGAGCTCAAAGGCAAAATCGACCCACGTGGCATTCTCGGTGGCAGCACTAACGCCACAGGTGGGCGTGATAGCGAATTAATCGATATTTTGATGGGACTGGGCTATAGTATTGCCGAAGCCAACGCCGCCGTGGCCAGCATCCCTGCTAGCGCACCAGACTCCATCGATGACCGAATCCGCCTCGCACTGCGTTATTTTGGCGGTCTGTAAAAAGGTACACGTATGCGTTTGATTTTGTGGGATATTGATGGCACGTTGCTCTACAGCGGCGGTGTGGCCGGTGAAGCCATGCGTGCCGCCATGAGTCATGTCTACGGCCGCCCCAACAGCAATGACCGCCGCGAATACGCCGGTAAAACGGACCAACAAATCATCCGCGAAACATTCCCCGAGCGCGACCCTGCCGACATCACCGCATTGCTCCCCACCTTTGCTGACGCCTACATGCAAGAGCTGACAGCACGGCGTGCCGAAATGGCAGCCCGTGGGCGGGTGTTGCCGGGCGTGCCCGCCGCCTTGCACCACTTTCAGCAGGCATCAGGGTTTCATCAATCTGTGTTGACAGGCAATATGCAGGCTGTCGCAGATCTCAAGTTGACCCTCACCAACCTGCGCGACGCCATCGACATGCGTACCGGTGCCTACGGCAGCGACCACCACCAACGCGTCGCGCTCCCCGGCTATGCACTCGCACGCGCCCATCAGTACCTGACCCCCGCGATGTCGGGGCAGGACTTGGTGATTGTGGGCGATACGCCCAACGACATCGCCTGCGGCAAGGCGCACGGCGCGCGCACGGTGGCCGTGGCCACCGGGCCGTTTAGCGTGGCCGATCTCGCCGCCCACCACCCTGATGCCGTACTCGCTGATTTAAGCGACTTGGCGGCGACGGTACAGGCGATTGTCGGCTAGTTTTTCACCAGATACTGATGCAATAGCTGCCCGAGCGCAGTCACGCCTCGCTCAATCAGTGCTTCAGGCTGTGACGAGTAGTTCATGCGCGCATAGTTGTGCTGAGGAGTCACCGGAAAAAACGTTGCCCCTGGCACATAGGCGACTGCCGCTTTGGGCAACATTTCTTCGCGCATAAACGCAGTTGCATCCACCTGTTGCGGAAATGTGACCCACGTAAATAACCCACCGTGCGGATGTGTCCAGGTCATCGATGCCGGGAAGGTGGCGCGCATGGTGTCGAGCATGACGTCGCGTTTATGGCGGTAGTGCTGACGCAAACGCTGAATGTGCGCATCGAGGTCGTAATTGGCCATGAACAGCGAGGCAATCGCCATGTTGAGCGTGCTGCACTGCGTGTCGACGGCGATTTTGAGCAATCCCAGTTTGTGCATGATATCCGGGGCAGCCACCGCCCACCCCAAGCGCAAGCCGGGGGCGAGAATTTTGGAAAAACTGCCCAAATAAATGACTCGCCCCTGCGTATCGAGACTTTTGAGCGTGGGTAAATCGGCTCCTTCGAAACGAATACTGCGGTACGGCGAATCCTCGAGAATCATCACATCATACGTGTTGGCCAATGCAATGAGTTGCTGGCGCCGTGCCAGACTCATCGTCACCCCCGTCGGATTGTGGAAATCGGGCATGGTGTAGATGAGTTTGACATTGGTATTGTGTTTGAGGGCATGCTCGAGGGCATCCATGTCCATGCCGTCTTCGTCCATCGCCACCCCCACATAGCGTGGCTCATATGCATTAAACGCAATCAGTGCTCCCACAAACGTCGGGTTTTCGGTGATGATGATATCGCCGCGGTCGATGAGGAGCTTGGCCACCAAATCAATCCCCTGTTGCCCGCCGTGGAGCACCAGCACGTCGTCCATGCCACAGGTCGTGCCATGGGTGGTCATGTGCTGCGCAATCTGCGTACGCAGCTCAGGAGTACCTATGGGGACGGAGTACTGCAGCGTGGTAGCGCCATTTTCGAGGATAGCCGTCTGTGCTGCCATGTGTAATTCGTCATAGGGGAAAAGACTCGCATCAGGGTATCCTCCCCCAAATGCAATCACCCCCGGCTTGGAGCCGAGCATCAACAGTTCGTCGACTGCAGAGAGCTGCACATGCTGCATGCGCATCGCAAAATGACGGGTCATAAGCGGACTCCTTTGCGTACAGTGTTTCCCACTATCATACGGGAAAATGAGCGGGCTGATGCATGCCACACACAACAGCACGAATTGGTTCCATGCTATGATGACGCCAATGAAGCACCTGGATGAGGACACCATGGAAATCGGAATTGATAGCTTTGCTGCGGCACGCACCCAGCACGACCACTATTCACCACAAGCCAGCAGCCACGCCCTCGGCGAACTGCTCGAACGCATGCATGTCGCCGATCAGGTGGGCATGGATGTCTTTGGCATCGGCGAACACTACCGTCCAGAATTCCTCGACTCAGCGCCAACAGTCATCCTGGCAGCGGCGGCGGCCCGCACCACGCGCATGCGCCTCACCAGTGCGGTCACCGTGCTGAGTGCGGCTGACCCAGTGCGTGTCTTCCAGAGCTTTGCGACGCTCGACCTTGTCTCACATGGCCGCGCCGAAATCATTGCTGGGCGCGGCTCGTTTATCGAAGCCTATCCACTGTTTGGCCTTGACCTGAACGACTACGATGCACTCTTTGCCGAAAAGCTGGACCTACTCTTGCAGATTCGCGACAACGACGTGATTACATGGACGGGGAAACACCGCCCTGCCCTACAGGCTCAGGCCATCTACCCACGCCCCATTCAGTCCCCGCTCCCGATTTGGCTGGGTGTAGGCGGCACGCCAGCATCCTTTGTGCGTGCCGGCGTGCTGGGCTTGCCGCTGATGGTAGCGATTATTGGTGGTGAGACACACCGCTTCCGCCCACTCATCGACCTCTACCGGCGCGCCTGGCACGAAGCCGGCCACCCACCCACGCAGTGCCGCGTCGGCTTGCATTCACTCGGCTATGTGGGTGCAGACAGCGAAAAAGCGGTCGCCGACTACTACCCGGGCTACGCCGAAACGTTTAGCCGCATCGGCAAAGAGCGTGGCTGGCCACCAGTGACCAAACCACGCTTCGACGCCCAAAACGGTCCCCTTGGCGCCCTGCTGGTGGGCGATCCGGCCGAAGTGGCCGCCAAAATCGTGCGCCATAGTCAGGCATTGGGCGGCGTCGACCGTTTCAGCTTCCAGATGGACAATGCGGGACTCAGTCACGAGCAGCTACTCAGTGCCATCGAGCTAATTGCCCGCGATGTCAAACCACGCGTCAATGCGCTGCTCGCGACCCCGGCGTAACATAGCCACCAGCTTCGGCTTTGGCGAGAATCTCGCTGATGGTGGCGACCAACTGCCGCGCGGAGTCCACATCCAGCTCTACTGCGACACGCGCGCCCACTCCCATCGACTCATTGACGAAGTCGAGGTTGAGGGCGTGCTCAAAGGGCGCCTCAAAGGGATGATCGAACGATACGTTGACTTCACGCACCGTAAACCAGCCGTTGCTGCCTTTGGCACTGCCAGCCACTTTTATCTGTGTTGCAATCATAGTGCACATATCAGGCTCCTCTACGCCACATATTTCTGCAAAAACGCCCAAATCGTCTTCCAGCCATCCATGGCTTGCTCTTGGCGATAGGCGGGGCGGTCATAATAAAAAAAGCCGTGCCCAGCATTGGGGTACATGTGGAATTCATGCGGCTTGCCGTGTGTGACCAAGGCCTGCTCCAGCTCGGCCACCTGCGCCGGCGTAGGGAATTGGTCTTCTTCACCAAAAATCCCCAACACGGGGCAGGTCAAATCCTTGGTATAGTCGACCGGTGCAACTGGCTGATTGGCACTCAGCTCTTGCGCCGTCATCGTGACGCGCCCACCCCAACAGTTGATGATGGCCGCAAAGCCGGGCGTACGACAGGCACACAAATAGGCGTGGCGCGCCCCCGAGCAGGTGCCAAAGACGACCACGTTGCCCGAACAGTTGGGCAACGATTTGGCGTAGGCAAGCATCCCCGCCACATCGGCCACTACCTGGTCGTCGGGGACACCACCCGCAGCGCGCACCTTGGCGGCCACGTCCTCAGGGATACCGTGCCCGGCACGGTGGTACAAATTAGGCGAGATGGCGATATAGCCGTGATGGGCGAATTTGCGTGTCACTTCGCGGTACCACTCGTCCCAGCCTGGCATGTGGTGGATGACCACAATCGCCGGGTAGGGGCCAGGCCCCAGTGGGCGTGCCACGTAGGCGCCAATCAGATCGCCGTGTTGGCCGGGGATGGTGATGGTCTCGGCAATCATCCCCTCGTATTGATTCGTCGCGTATTGCATGTGAGTTCCTTTATGACTACCAAAAATATCAATGCCCGTCGACATCCGAGTCAACCCGGCGCTCGCTGCCATCATCGAGTGCCGAAATCGCTGCGACTTCGGCGGAGGTCAGTGCAAAGTCAAAGACGGCCAGATTTTGGCGCAAGCGCTCGGGATGGGATGATTTGGGGATGGGCACCAACCCCTGCTCAATATTCCAGCGCAACACAATCTGTGCCGGTGTTTTGGCATATTTCTGCGCCAGCGCTGCCAGTGTGGCATGCGTCAGCAAGCTGTTGCCCTGACCGAGTGGGCTCCACGATACCGTCACGATGTCGTGGGCACGGTCATAGGCCACATGCTCGGAGCGCGTAATCAGGGGATGGAGCTGAATCTGGTTACATACTGGGCGGATACTCGTCTCGGCCAGCAGATGGTCGAGATGTGCCGGCTTAAAGTTGGATACACCAATCGAACGCACCTTGCCTGCTGCCACCAGCGCCTCAAAAGCACGCCACGTGGCCACATATTCGTTGCGCTGTGGTAAGGGCCAGTGGATGAGCAACAGGTCAACGTATTCCATGCCCAGTTGGCGCAAACACTCGTCGAGCCCAGCGATCGCCTTGGTACCACCCTGGAATTCGCCATCCAGCTTGGTGGTAATAAACAACTCCTCACGCGCAATCCCACTCTGCGTGATACCAAGCCCCACACCACGCTGGTTGCCGTAGCGATAAGCGGTGTCGATGTGGCGGTAGCCAGCAGCAATAGCGTCAGCAATCACGGGTGCCGCATTGTCGTCTTTGAGTGGCCACGTGCCCAGACCCAGCTGTGGCATGTGCAAACCGTTGTTGAGTGTGATACTCGGGGCAATCATCGCATCCTCATTTCGTTTTGGGTGGGTTCACATCTCTATTGTATGAGAAAAAACAGACCGCCCGTGATGCACATGCATCACGGGCGGTTAGCGTTGGGTGCTTAGTCGCGGCGGCGCGGACGGAAGCCGCGATCGCCACCACGGTCACCACCACGATCGCCACCACGGTCACCACCACGATCGCCACCACGGTCACCACCACGGTCGCCGCGATCAGCGCGGCTGGCCGCCCGGCGGTCTTCGGGGGATTCACCGTTGAGGACAGCGCGGCGTGACAGGCTGATTTTGCCGCCAGCATCGACATCGATGACCATCACGTTGATTTCATCACCAATGCTGACCACATCTTCGACGGTGTTGACACGGGTTGTGTCTAGCTCGGAGATGTGCACCATGCCGTCTTTACCGGGCACCAAGTTGACAAATGCGCCAAAGGGCTTGATGCTGACGACCTTGCCGAGGAAGATTTCGCCAACCTTGATTTCACGTGTCAGCGCTTCAATCATGCCGACCGCCTTTTTGGCAGCATCGCCATCGGCGGTGGTCACAAAGACACGCCCATCGTCTTCGACATCCACGGTGGCGCCAGTAGTCTCGATGATGCCACGAATGGTTTTGCCACCAGGGCCAATCAAGGCGCCAATTTTGTCCACAGGAATCTGCAACGTGATGATGCGTGGCGCTGACGCAGCCAAATCGCCGCGCGGCGTGTTGATGATGGCGTTCATCTTGTCGAGGATAAACATGCGTCCCTTGCGGGCTTGTTCGAAGGCCACGCGCATGATTTCATAGGTAATCCCGGTGGTCTTGATGTCCATCTGCAGACCGGTAATTCCCTGCGAGGTACCAGCCACCTTGAAATCCATGTCACCGAGGTGATCCTCGATGCCTTGGATGTCGGTGAGCACCTGCCACTTGCCGTCGGCACCGGTAATCAGACCCATGGCCACACCAGCAACTGGGCGCTTGATGGGCACACCAGCATCCATCAGCGACAAGCTCGAGCCACAGACTGAGGCCATCGACGACGAGCCATTGGACGAGAGCACTTCGGAGACGAGGCGCATCGTGTACGGGAATTCATCCTTGGATGGCAGTACGGCAATCAACGAGCGCTCGGCCAGTGCACCATGCCCGATGTCACGGCGGCGAGGCGCACTGAGGCGCTTGACTTCGCCGGTCGAGAACGGTGGGAAGTTGTAGTGGTGGATGTAACGCTTGCTAGTCTCGATACCGAGATCGTCGAGACGTTGCTCTTCGGCAGGCGAGCCCAACGTGGTAATGGTGAGGACCTGTGTCTGGCCGCGGGTAAACAGGCCACTGCCGTGCACGCGTGGCAACACACCGACGTCCACGCTGATGGGGCGGATTTCGTCCGTCTTGCGGCCGTCCACACGCATACCACTGTTGAGGATGGCAGAGCGCACCGCATCGTACATCATGTTTTCATAGATGACGTCGATGGCTTTCTTGCGGCTGGACAATTCTTCTTCGGGTTCGCCTTCGGTGAAGTGGGTCACAATGGCGGCGTGCAGGGCATCGGTCTGCTCTTGGCGCACGGTTTTGTTGCTGTCGTGCAACGCTTCGTTGAGACGATTGCCCACCCAGGCGCGGATGGCCTGCTCGAGTGAATTGTCTTGGGCGGGTGGTGCAAACGCCAACTTGGGCTTGCCACACTGTGCCACCAATTTTTCCTGCAGTTCACAGATTTGGCGGCAAACCTGGTGCCCCTGAATGACGCCGTTGAGCATTTCTTCTTCGGTCAGCTCTGAGGCGCCAGCTTCGACCATCAACACGGCATCCTTGGTACCAGCAACCACCAAATCGAGGCGACTGTCTGCCATGTCAGCCATGTGTGGATTCACGGCAACGGTCCCGTTGAGCCAACCCACGCTCACTGCACCGACCGGCCCCGAAAAGGGGATGTCGCTGATGGCGAGCGCAGCAGAGGCTGCAATAATCGACATCGGACCCGGATCATTGACTAGGTCAATGGAAAAGGTGGTCACGATGATTTGGACTTCGTTGAAGTAGCCCTCGGGAAAGAGTGGGCGCAATGGGCGGTCAGTCAAGCGCGACGTCAGAATGGCGGTAGTAGTGGCGCGACCCTCGCGTTTGAAAAAGCTTCCAGGGATTTTGCCGGCGGCGTACATTTTTTCTTCGTAGTCGACAGTCAAAGGGAAGAAGTCGACACCCTCGCGCGCCGACTTGGCGGCCACCACTGTGGCGAGCAACATGGTGTCACCGTAGCGCACGGTGACGGCGCCATCAGCTTGCTCAGCGAAGCGCCCAGCTTCGAGGGTCATGGTGCGACCAGCGATTTCGGCGCTGACGCTAAACACTTTGCGGTCTGTCATAGAATCAATACCCCTTACTTGCACCATCATTTCACCGCGATGGTCATACGGTGCCAAGTGCTAGGTACTGGAGTATGCCGTCGTTGCACAACCCCATACTCCAATCCCTAACGCCTTGGTCTTTGTTCACTGAAAAAGATAAAACTGCGGGCCACAATGTGCGCCCGCAGTATATCAGCAGATAGTTGGGCTCATCACCACAACGGTTACCGACGCAGACCCAAGCGCTCAATCACCGAACGGTAGCTGGCACGGTCGGTGCGGCTCAAGTAGGCCAACAGGCGGCGGCGACGACCGACCAATTTCAGCAGACCGCGACGAGTGGCGTGGTCTTGTTGGTGGGTGCGCAAGTGTTCGATGATTTGGTTGATGCGCTCGGTCAAGAGCGCAATCTGTACCTCGGATGACCCCGTGTCAGTCGCATGTGTCTGGAAGGTACTTACGACTTGGGTCTTTTCGTTTTTCTCCAAAGCCATTGGTATATACTCCTCATTAATCGCGTACAGGCTGGAGCGGCCTGACGTTCGGCATTGCATTGACACAAACATGCCAATGGGTGGTATTATAGCACAGATTGTAGATGAATGTTGGGGGCTTTTTCTTGACGTATTAGGTGGTTATGAGTAGAATGGAAAAAGTGTATTCAATGCGTACAACTGCATCACTACAAAATCTTCTGTACCGGGTGAGTTGTGCACTTGCGTATATCCCGGGAGTACAGTGTGCGGCACCTCCGTACGATGCGCCGAGCACGGCACTTATCGGCAACGGAGTCACACTACACGACGATCATGGAGTCGTAGTGTTTACGTGCTATGTGGTGTTCAATCCCGCAGTGTCGCGGCAGCTTCCTGAGCAGTGTTTGCTGGTACAATCGGTTATACACGCCGTAATCGGGCGTGAGTACACACAGGATTTTCGCATCGATGTGGTCGTCACCGCTATTGACATCAAGGGAACGCATGCCTCACACCGCACGGATTAAACCTCGCACCATGGCAGTGCGTGCCCTCTATGAGATCTTTCAAACTGATCATAGTATCGAATCAGTGCTTGCAAGTCATTTTCTGTATCCACGTATCAGCGAAGACGATGAGCGTATCGAGGATGTAAGTGCGGCGCACCAGCAGTTGGTGCGTACGCTGGTACAGCTGGCGGTCAATAACCGGCATGCCATGGATACATTAATCCAGGACCTCGCACCCAGTGTGCCACTCCTCGAGATGCCGTTGTTGCAACGAGTGGTATTGCACGTGGCCATTGCAGAAATGCGCTACATGGGTGAAGGGCGCGGTGATTACAAGCAAATCATCAATGCTGCCGTCGAAATAGCTCGTGCCTATGTGGGGGATTCGGCAGCACGGTTTATCAACGGGGTTCTCGGCACCGTGGCATCGCGCTATCCGGCGTCGTAAGTTGGTCGCCAATCGGGGAGCTTCCCCGTGGTGAATACATGCACAATGTAGTCAAGATGACACATAGGATACTTGTGTCGTAGTGTTCAGAAGGAGTACGTACATGAACGCAGAGCAGGAGCAGAAGCTAAAAGACATCGTCGTAGAGCGCCTCGGGGTGAGTGCCGACAAGGTCGTCCCCAGTGCTCGATTCGCCGAAGACCTCAAGGCTGACTCACTCGACTTGGTCGAATTGATTATGAAACTCGAAGAAGATTTCGGCATTGACATCCCCGATGACCAGGCCGAAAAGATTCTCACCGTCCAAGATGCCATGGACTTCATCGACAAAAACGCCAAGGGGTAGTCATACGCAACATGTCACAGACCGCCAGCGCGTACAGGCGCTGGCGGTTTTGTGTGCCCCACATCACCTCCACACGATTCACAGTGTGGTATCTGTACGCTTGTATATAACCACAACCGCGCGTGGCACACTACTCCACAAAAACCTAGCACGAGCGTAAACACCATCATCAACTGATGCATTTCAGTGTACAATCAGGGTAATAGTTCTATTTATTGTGCCAGGCGAAGTGAGGTCGGCATGAATTTCCTCGGCATCGGTCCGGGTGAATTTTTCTTCATCCTAATCGTCACACTGATTGTGATCGGCCCTGAACGCCTGCCCGAATTTGCCCGTAGCATCGGGCGCAACATTGTGCGCCTACGTAATTGGATGAATTCGTCGCCTGATGCGCAACTCTTGGTGCAGCTGCGCCGTGAGCTCGAAGGCGAAATCAACGACATTCGTTCCACGTTGCGCCAAGAAATGCAAATTGTCCGTGCCGAATTCGAAGAAGTGCGCCAAGATTTGCAGACGGCGAGTACCACCGTCGATAAATCATTGAGTAGTGCGACTGCGGCAGTCAACACTGCACCACGTACGGGAGTAGCATCGTCATCTACGGCCAATGACACGTTTGCGGCGCTAGCCAATCCTGCACGCACAGAACCAGGCAGTGATGTGACTGCCCCGTTCACCATTGCAGCTAGTGAGCCCACCATTGCGCCAGTGCGTGATACCACTAACACGGAAAGTACCCCGGTGGCGCGGAGCCATAAACCGAATTGGACGAATACCACTCACACAACAACGGAAGCAACTCCTCCAGCCCTCTCAACACCTGCAGATGCACCGGCGATGGCTGCTCCTCACGGAGCGGGTGATGCTGATCTACCACCACCCCCATCAGTACCCGCAGCAGGTGATGCGCTTGTCGACACCAGCACACCGGCGACTACCGCCATGCTCCAAGCCGAAATCGCCAGCTTGCGCCAGGAGCTGACTCGGAGCAACACACATGGATCATCCACGAGTGGCATCAGTCACGATAGCCTGGTAATGATGCGCATCGAGGTCGAGCAAATGAGTCGCGATTTGGCGACGATGCGGGCAGAAATCCAACAGCATGCGACTCGCGCCACCCCACCATCATCGGTATCCTATGACGACTTCATGATGATGCGCCTGACCGTTGGTGAATTAACCCAACGCATCGACGCACTCACCAAACAACTCGCATCGAATACTCCAGTGGAGCCCTCTGCATGAACACCGCGCAACTCGTTATTACTGTTGTCGTATTTGCACTACTCATCGTGATTCCGTTGATTGTCATCGGCTTGGTACGCTGGCTAGTGCCCCTCGAAGATCCTGCCGAAGCAGACTTTCTCGATGATGCATCTGCTCCAGCACCCACTGAATCACTCAAAGACTTCTGGAGTGCGCTTGCACCCCATCTTGTCGAGCTGCGTGATCGCCTCGTCAAAGCTGCACTGGCAATCGCTATTGGTACGGTCATCGGCTTTTACATCGTCAATACGCCCGTACTCGGCGGCGTCGCACTACCAGATTTCATGATTCAACAACTCGCACCGCCAGGCACACGCCTCAATGCGGTCGGTGTTGGTGAGGTATTTTTGGGGTACATGCAAATCGCGCTCACGATTGGGATTATTTTGGCAATGCCTGCAGTGGTCTACCAACTGGTGTCTTTTTTCTCGCCCGGTCTGCTCAATGCCGAAAAACGCATCGTCTATATTGCGCTCCCGATTGTGACTGAGCTCTTTTTGGCGGGTGTGGCCTTTGGGTGGTTCTTTACCGTGCCGGCTGCGTTGCAGTTTTTGCTCGGGTATGGACAAACTGAGCTGATTACCACCATGCCAACCACTGATAGTTTTTTTCATACGGTGGCCACTCTATTGCTGTGGAATGGCGTCATTTTTCAACTTCCAGCCATCATGTACCTCCTCGCCCGCCTCAACGTGGTTGATACGGCGATGCTCACGTCGACTCGACGCTATGCGGTCGTGGTCATTACCATCATTGCAGCGTTGATTACCCCTACCGGCGACCCATACAACTTGCTGCTCTTGGCCATCCCCATGTGGCTGCTCTACGAGCTCGGTATCGTGTTGACTCGCTTCGTACCAAAGGTCAGTGAGCCCGCACCACTCACATGATTTGATCATGTGCACGATTCGATCAATAATGCGTCAGGATTACTTTGGTGAATGACGCATGGCCAATCAGATACAGCAACTCAAACCGTTTCTCAAATGGGCTGGCGGTAAACGCCAGCTCTTGCCGGTGATCTGCGGAACGATCGACTCACTCACTCACTCACTCACTCACTCACTCACTCACTCACTCACTCACTCACTCACTCACTCACTCACTCACTCACTCACTCATTTCCACGGTATATTGAGCCGTTTGTGGGGGCTGGTGCCGTCTTATTTGCGTTACAGCCTGCGCATGCAACAATTTGTGACAAAAACGAGTTATTAATCACCACCTATCAAGTGATTCGTGATGATGTCGAGGGTCTGATTGTGCGGCTCAACGAGCACGCACAACAGCATAATGCCGCCTACTACACACACATCCGTGCACTTGACCGGCATAGTGCGTATCAACACATGACTGCGGTAGACAAAGCGGCTCGGTTGATATACCTGAATCGCACCTGTTACAACGGCTTGTATCGTGTCAACAGTCACGGTTATTTCAATGTCCCCATCGGGCGATATCTCAATCCACTGATTTGTGACAGCACCACACTCCGGGCAATCCATGCGTATTTGCACCAGGCAGACGTGACCATCATGAGTGGCGACTATCGGGCAGCGCTGAGTAACATCCCAGTCGGGAGTCTTGTCTACTTTGATCCGCCCTATCATAGTCCGGCCAAGCAGAACTTCACCAGTTATCATGCAGACGGCTTCGACGAAGCAGATCAAATCACACTTGCTGACACATTTCGTGTGCTGACCCGCCAGGGGATGTACTGCATGCTGAGTAATGCGGATACACCGTTGATGCACGAGCTCTACCACGAATACACCATTGATGTGGTGACTGCCACACGTGCAATTAACGCGCGGCATACCGCACGCGGACATGTCAATGAAGTGTTGATTCGTAATTGGTGAGTCAATGCCCACGACGATTAACGCCAGTTGGGAAATTCTATTTGCCCGCCACCGTATTGTTGAGCAGATTGCACAATACGGCTCATTTCGCATTACTGCGGGCCAAATCAATACCGTCCGTGAAGCACGCCTAATGGCCAAATTCGATGTAAAACAAAGCCTACCTGCAATTTTTCGGGCACATCAACTGAGTATTTTGCCGATTAGCCGTGGTGAGTATGTGATTGGTGCATTTGAGACGCATCACCCCATGGCATATCATGTGTATCCGTCCCCCCGCCCCATAGATGTACCACACCTCGACACACTCATCAGCAGCGATATTCACAGCGAAAGCGAAGCCATACGCATGCTCCAGCATAGTGGTGTCTTGTGCGATCTATTCGAACACACGAGCATATTCCCGACCCTACAAGGACGCCGTGGATCAGGGCAATTTGCATTTCGCATTGCTAATACAACGCACCACACCCAAACGATTCACGTTGACAATGCCCAAATCGAAATTGATGCCTGTTTTGAGACCCCCAGCCATATCTTCATCTGTGAAGCCAAAAATCAGCTGGTGCATGATCTCTTGGTGCGCCAACTCTATTATCCCTATCGTTTCGTTACACCAAAGTCACGCAAAACAATTGTGCCAGTGTCGATTATCTACAACAATTACACGTTTTTTGTGACGCGCTATACCTTTGCTGACGTGTATGACTACAATTCACTGACTGCGACCCAACACTACTGTTATACGCTCGATACCCAATCATTCCAATTGGCCGATATGCATGATTTATGGCTTCAGCACGAACTCAAACCAATGCGCGATATTCCCTTTCCACAAGCAGATGATATGCGGATCATGCTCAATATTGTGCGCGTGCTGGCTCAACAACCACGCAGCAAAACAGAAATTACCGAGGTACTGGGCTATGACAAACGTCAAACAGATTATTATGTTAATGCAGCCCGTTGGTTGGGATTCATCGATGATACACAGCTACGCATGCGTGACACGGCTCAAGTCGTCACGCTGAGCACGCTGGGCAATCACGTCGCGCATGCGCGCCCTCACTTACAAAAGCGGCTCATCATGGCAGCCATTGTTGCAACACCCTGTTTCCGCGAGATGGTCAGAATCATGATTGATCAGCAACGTATTCCTGATCGCGACATCATCGTAGCCACGCTGGCAACACACCCCGTATTGGCACACACCATGAGCGGTGCGACCCGTCCACGTCGCGCACAAACGGTACAAGCCTGGCTACGCTGGATGCTCCAGCAAGTGACCCATTAGCGACATTCTATTCTTGCACCAACGGGACAATCCAGGTAGCATCGCCCATGGTGATATCCTTGAGGGCAATAGTCAAGGTGGTCGCACTCGGGTGGATTCCACGCGAGACCACCACCACTCCCATTGCCGTACTGTCTGGATCAACCTGCAATATGGACGGTTGTGAGCGCACATCGGCAACTTCGTAGTTGGTGCCGAGTGAATCACTAATTTGCACATGGCGTGCATCCAACGGAATCTGCAAGCGCAAATCACTCGTCTTGTTATTGATCTGCAGCCGC
>Ga0315909_10004793_pt1 | contig 15779 bp, 3 predicted proteins | sample LakEriMetagenome_11_FD_203527 | JGI IMG/M metagenome (GOLD analysis project Ga0315909, IMG submission 203527) | Freshwater fungal communities from buoy surface, Lake Erie, Ohio, United States - Buoy 2 MA125 | ecosystem: Environmental > Aquatic > Freshwater > Lake | place: USA: Lake Erie, Ohio...
TTTTACTTCACCAGTTTTATCATCTATACTTATTACTTCTTTTTCCCCAACTTGAATTGTATCTTTTGGTAAAGGTTTAATTTCTACTTTTTCTTTAACTGTAGGTTTAGAATCTTTTTTAGTCTCTGGTTTAGGTTTTACTGATTCTTTTTTATCAGGTTCCAACAATCCTAATCTTTTTAATTTTGCTTCAGGAATCCCTTGCCTACCATATTTTTTAAATCTCCTTCTTACTTCATCATCTGTAAGCATATCTCCTGGCTTAACAGCAACAGGATCATAGTAAGGAATCATAGTTTCATAACCTTTTAACTTTTCTGTAACTTCATGCTCTCTTCTTAATTTTGATAAATAACCAAGTATTTCATTTTTACTAAAACCATTTTTCTTACCCCAATTTACCCAATTTTCTATAGATCTAGAATCTCCAGTTATATAATTTAGTTTTCCTTTAAAAACTAAGTTATTAGATTTATCAATAATTTGTTTATCTTTTTTTGACAAATTATCAGCTGCATGATAAGGAGAATAAGTTTTCATACCTTGTGGTCTTATTCTTCTATCATATCTTAAAGCAGGTGCATTTGGATCTAACATTCCAGTAATCATATCTGTTAAATATGATATATCTTTATCTTTATTTGTTCTAACTAAATTTTGTAATTGTTTAAACTTAGCTTGTTCTTCTTTTGACCAAGCACCTGGTCCAAATTTTGTAGGTTTATATTCTAATATATCTTTTTGTGTTTGCTTTATTTGTAAATCATTTGCATGTTGTTCTTCTAGATTTTTTCGTTCATTCATCCAATCCATATCAAAATGCATTTGTCTAGCTGCTTGTTTTGGATCATAATAAGGTTTAAGTTTATCATAGTATGCTTGTTGTTCAAGTGAGTTTTTATATATTGCCAAACTATCATTACGTGAAGCAACATCTTTTACATCAACACATCTACCATTAACCATTACTTGCCCTTGAGGACATCCTTTACTACCACCCTTTGCAAACTGACCACCATATTTACCATATGATGAAAAACCACTTCTATCTTGACCTTGCTGATCAAATCTAAACTGACCTAATTGTGAACCTAAGTCAACCCAATCTCCGCGGTGTTTATCAACTTGTTTGCCAAAAAGATTATCAGATGTATACTCATCATACATTTGTCTTTCAATTGCATTTTGTTGACCTCTGTTTATAAAACCTGCCGCTCCTTTTATACCCATGTTTAAAACATTATTGAAAACTTCTCCATCAAAGTTTTTCATTTTTTTAGCTTTAAACTGAGCACCAACTAATTCAGGTTGTTTATCTTTTTCTTTAGATAAATCTTTAACACCTTTATTTTCATAAGCCGTACCATCTGCATTAAAATGCATTCCTTCTTGACCTGTAAGATTATTAGTTCCAGAATAAGCCATAGGATTATTAGTACCTATACCTTGAGTATTTTGTTGAAATGTAGTTGCTGCAGTTGCTGCTTGATTACTTGGTACAACTTCACCTGCAAAGTTTTTACATAAACCTGATTGAGGATCTTTCATTGATCCTGGAGGACATTGTGATTTAAACTGATCAAATGCTGGTTTAGTTCCTAAAAGTGTAGGACCACCTGGATTATACTGAGGAATACCACCTTCTCTTTTTTGATTAGCACCTGAAAGTTTAGCTCCAAACATTTTCATTCTAGTACCTAATCCTACATTGTCTTTATTAAACTGACCTGCAATAAAAGGAACATTGCCTTCAGGATTTCTAGCTACTTTTCTTTGATTTCTCTGCATCTCTCTTTCACCTTGTCTGACAGCTCTTCTTGCAGCTCCAGACATTCCAGATGTATCTGTGTTATATCCTGTATCTTGTTTTTGTCTGATGTTCTCCATTTGGTTCTCAATCATACCGGCATTTGCATTATGATAATGCATTTGACCATCAGAACCTTTATACATTGTTCCAGCATTAAATGTACCAATGCTTCCTGGTGTTTGATAGTATTCAGTCCATTCTTTTGGTCTTCTACCAATCATACTTGTTTTAGTCACTTGAGTTGCAACGGGTCTTGCTCCCTGTAATGAACCTAAGTAAGGATTATTTGTACCAGCATAAAAAGGAAGATTTTGTTGTTGTTTCCAAGAACCTGCATAACCAAATACTGGATTCCATGGAACTAATACATTTCTTAAACCTCTTGCAACCCTACCTCTTCTTGCTTCAGGTAAGTCAGATTCAGTAAGATCTTCATCATATGGATCATTAACATTTTTTGCCATTTGCGGATCCATAGCTTGACCATACATAAATTTAGCTAATGTATCTGTGTCAGCTGTAAGAGATCCTCCAAACTGCATTCCTGGTATTAATCCTTCTTCTACAGCTTCTCTATCTGAATATGGTGGGATGTATTCATCTTCTATATACTCTTCTGGTAATCTTTCATTATCTTCATCTCCATATCTATCAGATGGTAAATAAACTACTCCTTTAGCATTGTTTATCAACTCAGACTCCATTGCTTGGTCCTCGGCACTTTTTCTGTAACCTAAACCAAGAGCGTATCTTTTAGGTCTACCAAATATATCAGTATCATATACTTCTATATTAGGCATAAGATCTTTACTATGTACTACCGGTGTTTGTAATTGAGTATAGTATCTCATCATGTCAGGATAAGATATAGCACCCGGATTAGGCATACCAGCATACATATCATAAAATCCTGCAAAACCAGAATAAGGCATTCGCACTTTTGCATCATAAGATGAACCTGGTCTCCCCATTGCTCTTTGAGCTCTCATGATTGATTTATAGATTTTTCTATAATCTCTTGGAGTAATAGCCATACCTCTTCTAGCTTGAGGTTGATCAGTAGGTGCAGGTTGATTACTAGGTGCTTTTTGTCCAGTTACCTTATTCATTACATCTTGTAACATTGGATCACCGGTTTTTTTCATTTGATCAAACCATTCATTTATCTTGGCTTCATTAGCACTACTTTTTACAGACTGTATAAAGTTTGATTTTTTATCTTTTACACTACCTTTAAGGTCATCCATTTGGCTAGCTTGTGGTGTATGTTCAATTTGATCACCTTGACCACCTTCTGCTTTTTTAAGCATAGACATTACATTCTTAACAAAGCTTTTTTTAGAATGTGCTCCACCATGTCTATACTCTGGTTCTGTTGATTCTGGTTCTGTATATGGTTGTAAATAATTTATTGATTCATCTCCTGATATAGGTTGATAATTATATAAATAATCTTCTACACCAGGAAATGTAATATTTTGCATTCCCGGAGCTTCTTGAATTAATGAATCAATATCTCCTGTGTATTCTTCTTGATCATCATTTACAGATTCTTGATTTTCATATTGATTCATTATAGCTTGAGAATAATCAGAATCATCTTCACTCTCACCACCTTCTGCCATAAACATAGGTCCACCATACTTATATCCTAGATATGATCTATCATCTGTTTCATCTGCAAACTCTTGTTCATCACCTGGTTGCATTGCAATGTCCATAGACTGTTGCTCATATTGATTCATTTGCTCTGCATCATCATCTGCTGCTTGATTTGCTGCAGCATTTTCATCTGCACCTTCTTGAGCAAGATTTTCTTGACCAGTTTCTTGTTTAAACTGATTGGTTCTAGTTTGTTCATTTTCAATTTCTGATTCAAGATCATCAAACTGTCTTTTTACACTTTGCGGATCAATCTCTCCATTTTGAATCATTATTGAATAAACCTCAGATAAAAGTTCTTTAACTTTTTCATCTGGCATCTGTTGACCAATAAATGAGTCATATACATCTTTAAGAGCTTTTTTACTTTTAATTTGAATATATGCTGTTTTAATTAAATCATTATAGTAAGCATTAGGATCAACCATACCACCCATTGCTGCTTTTCTTAAAAACTTAGCAGTCTTATTTATATATTGACCCTGTCCATCCGGAGCCTTATATATTCTTACTTTTTTCTTCATATATTATGATATATAATAAATATACTAATTTTTAATTTAACACCTAAACTTTATAAGTTTAGTCTACATCTTCTACTATATAACCCTGAGCAATTAGATCTTGTATTTCTTTTTGAGATAACTCAGATACTATTCCACCATCTTTCTCTTGTTGTAAAGCTGCAGCTCCAATTGCCACTGGTATTGCTACTGGTAATTTATTTAAAACATCAGATAATATTTTAAAATTAGATTTTGTACCATGCATGATATCATATAATCTTAATGGAAGATCTTTATCTCCTCCTTTATTTAAATATGTCTTATAATGTTTTTCAAGCATGGAAGGAGTAATGTTATCATACTCATTTTTTATAATACCCCTGTCTAATAAATCTTGTCTTACTTCTGCAGCAAATGGAACTTTTTCTTTTCCTTTTGAGCCTTTTGTAAAATACTTTTTACTTCTTGCAAAATATTCCGGTGATTCTTTAAATTTTTTCCAACCTTGAGAACCAGCTGTAACTGAATAGTTTGTAGTTTCAGCAAACAAGTCATTTGGTTTAAGATCTAATTTTGAAAGTGCTTTATCTAAGTTTGTTTGTTCTCCTTTTTGTAAGAGGTGACCTAGCTCATGTTGTATTAGTTGTTTTAAATAAGAAGGGTCATTTTTTTCACCAACTGCAATTTTAAATAATTCAGCAGGACCAGTATTTCTTTTAAACTTTGTAAAATCAAGTATAGGCATGCCATTTTTGTCATAACCTACTATTGCAGATTGAAATGATTTTTCTAAATCTAATGGTCTAGGATTTTCACCACGCATGTATGCATTATATGGACCATATTTATTTATTTCATTTCTTGTATCAAATATTGCATTTCTTTTATTAACTACTTCATTTTCTAATTTAGCACTTTGGTTGAACCATTCTGTTCTATCTATGTAACCTAAATCATATTGTTTATCCAATTGGAGCATAGCTTCATTTGTTTTATCAAGATCAATTAATTGTTCTAAATAGTTCTTATTAAGATTATCCATACCAACTAATCCCTCAACATATGATTCAGGAGTAACACCATTTTCTTTTAATGCTGGTGTATTGTCAATCATATTTTGAAGTCTTTTTTTACCTTCAGAAGTTTGCCATTTATGTACTTTATCAGCTCTTACATCTTCAATTGTTTTACTTATGGTTTCATATTGTTTTTTCATAGGATTACTAGGATCTAAATCTAATATTTTAGCAAGATCTTCTGAATCAGATTTACTTATTATGCTTTTTGATTTTGGATATCCTCTTAGCCAATGTGGTTGTTCTGTTTTAAATTTTAAATCTTTTAATAATTTTAATTCAGGATCTCCTTTTTGATGTAATTTCCAATTACTAATTAAATCTTTCTTTAGTGGTATATATTCAATTTCTCCTATTATATTTTTTCCTTGAATTATATCATAACCTTCATTTTTTAATTCTTGTAATCTTTTTACAGATATATTATCACTAGGACCAGTTTCCCACTTAAATACTTTAGCATTAGCAGGAACATCCATACTGTATCTATAATTATTATTTCCCATAAAACCAGACACAGAACGGTCATTAGTATAAAATCCTCCAGGCATTTCTAATGGATCACCTGATTCAATAGCTCTTCTTTTAAATTGACCTGGTCTTGAGCCTACATTTGGATTAGGTTCAACAAATTTTATATCATCTAATAATAAATTAGGATTGTCACTTCCATGAAATAATTTATTCATAGGAACTGTTCTATTTGCAAGAGGATTATATAGGTATGCATTTCTTAAAGGTCTTTCTTCAGCAAGAAATTTTCCTGCATTTTTTAAATATTTACTTCCAGGAATAACACCTAAAGCAGTGATACCAGTATCAAATGCAGCTTTACCTAAATTTGATAATGTTGGATCTTCAATTGCGGTTCCTATACTTTCAGCTGTATCAGGAATCATTTTAAAAGATTGAGCCATTGCACCAGCTGGATGAAACCAAGAAACAAAATCCATTCCTTCTGATACAAGATTATTTGTAACAGGATCTTCTGCACCAACTTTTTCAAGTCTCTTTTCATACTCATGCATATTCCATGGAGTATTAACTGTTCCTTTTGGTTTTAAGAAATAACTAGCATAATCTAAAGGATTGCTAAGTACATCCCAACCTTTATCTATATAATCACCTGCCGTTAAATTTTTAGGTCTTTCATCAAATGCTACAAAGTTTTTAGCATCTGCAGTTGATATGTTTTTTCTATTAGTAACAAAGTCTCCCCATACTGGATTATATACCCCTTCTGAAGCCATAATGTTATTGGTTGCAATTTCTCTAGCTGTATCAATATCTCCTTGAGTTAATGGTCTATCAAAATTTTCATTATGGTATTTGATATAGTCTGCTACATCTTTTTCTATTTTATCCTCAACCTTTCCTAATCTATCTCTGCCAGATACTTTAAAATCTTTTGTAAGTATATTTTGTGCTTTAGATTCAGATTCAGTTAATTTCTTTTTAGGTTGTATTTTTGGTGCAGCCTCATATTTAAAATTTTCTTTACGGGTTAGTGTATTATAATCCGGATCAAGCAAAGGTTCAGCATTTTTATTAAGTTGTTTAGATCTTTTATTCACATCACCTTTTGATAATGGTTGAAAGTTTCCGGTCTTATTCCAGTCAACTTCCCATTTACCATTTACTTTTCTATAAACTCCTTTACTACCTTTTACTTTATAGTAATCATTTTCTCCACCATCTTGATATTGGTTTAATGAAGGTATAGAAACATCTTCTACAATATATCCTCCATCTCTATAAGCTTGTATCTCATCATCAGTAAGTTCTGTTTCTATATAATTAGCTGGTCCTTCTGTGTTTCTTAAAAAGCTTTGTTCTTCCGGATCTGCAATAGACTCATTGTATGTTGCAATGTTTCTTCCTTGTACATTAGGTATTGGTCTATAACCTATCTTTCTATCTTCATCTACAGCATGCTGAAATGTATCATGTGCTGGAGATTTTAAATACTCTCCTGTATTTTGATTAATACTATATGCATGATAATACCCATCATCTTCCTTTGGTTGATCATAGTTAAATGCTTCCGGTCTTCCTTCAGAATCCCAGTAACCTCTTATATCATAAGTATCATCATCAGTCTGAAGATTATCAGGTAGTGTTCTATAAAAGCTTTGAAAGTCAAACTCTTCTTCTGGGGTTAGTTTAGTTCTATACTGTCCTCCATCTTGGTATTCTTCTTCATTATCATTATCAGCTTCAAACCAACCTTCTGTCCTACTTTCTATGGTAGGCAAATAAAAATATTTTTTACCTCCGAGTTTAATTAATTCTCCACTATGCCCAGGCTTTCTAAACTTTAAAGGTCTATACCCTACAGCTCTACCGTTCCAATCTATGTATCTTTTTTGTCTATCCTTATAATGATACCCTACTGAATCTGGACCACCTTCTTCACCATATTCTGGTGAATATTCTGGTTCTGTTTTTACAGAAATTTTTGGGGGTACAGGATTAGAGTTATCTATTATATCTTTTTTAGGGCGATCTATATAAGCTGGTTTAATTGGTAGTTTATCTATTACTATATTTTCTTTTATTGGTACTACAGGTAGTTCTTGTTTAACAACAGGTTTTACTACTTGATCAGGAATAGATTTTTTTACAGGTTTGGGAGGTAAAGATTGTTTTAATTTTGTAGGTTCAGTAACTAATCCTAATCTTATTAACCTAGATTCTGGAATACCAGACGCACCATATTTTTTAAATCTTGTTTTAATTTCATTATCTGAAAGAAGTTTAGCAGGTTTAATAGCTAAAGGATTATATTCTGGTATATAAGAAATATCTCCTGCTTTATGTTCGTAAATTACAGCAGTTTGAGGAGCAATTTCAGGATGTAATAATATAGGAGGAGCTGCTGGATTATAAATATAATCAGGGATCGTACCTAAAACATCTCCAAATTGACTTAAATTAGTTCCTTTTACTTTAGCTTTAAATGGTTGATTTCCAATATATTTACTACCTGTTCCAAACATAATTGCTTGTTCTTCATTTCCTGCACCCCATTTAGGATTTTGTCTAAGTTTTTCTTTTAATTTTTTTATTGCATCTTGTCTTACTTTAGGATCTGCAAATCCTGAATATTTACCTGTATTTGTATAATTTTTACTTTTATAAAAATTACCTTTTGCTATTGCATTTTTATATAAAGCTAAACTATCTGCATAAGTAGGAAGATTTTTTGATTCAGAAATTTTAATACATTCTGCTCCGTTCCAGTAATATCCGGGCTTACATCCTGCAGATCCACCTGGCGCATATTGTGGTACACCTCCATATGCTCTTTTAGGAAACAAAGATTCCATTCCATCATGAGTAGCATATTCATATCCTCTTGCCTCACCTTCTACTGTCCATGGTAATTGATACATAGCAGGATCAGTTTCATAGTTATAAATTACATCATCAGGAATAAAGGCTGCTTCATCAGGGTGATGATTTTTCCAATAGTCATGTAAATAATTTACTTCTTCTCCTCTTCTATTATAATAATGATCACCACCAAAGTCTTCATTATCTACAGTTGATGGCATTCTTAATGGAGTTTTACTTTCTCCTTTTAATTCATCATTCTTCCATTGTAGTCTATGTAGCTGCTCATGCTCTACTTGATCATTATACATTTGTGCATATTCCTCATCAGACATTCCTTCCGGTCTATCATTAGGATTCATATATATCACATCTCCTACTGGATCAAATGATGTTGCTTGATCATAGCTCTCTCTAATATCCGGATTCCATTCTATACATTCTCCAGTTCTTGGATTAAATGCATAACCTTCTGGACAGCCAGATTCACCGCCTTCTGCATATTTAGCATTAGGGTCATAGATTTTATTTTTTTCTTTTCTAAACAAAAAGTTTTTAGCAAATAATCTATTAGTAGCACTTATATTATTTGAATATTGTCTCCGGCCATAGTTCTTAGGCAGCTTTAGATATTTAGGAATTCCACCACCTCTTCTCATCTGTGGATATTCATCTACATAGTCAGCTCCGGGAAATGCATAATCTTGTCCAGGATACATCATCTGTGGTTGACCTACATTAGGTTCTCCATATACAGGATATGGTACACCTTGCATAGTTATATCACCACTTGGTATTCTTGTATTTTGTCCAGGAAATTTCCATTGACCAGCTGGATCATAAATAATATCTTTTGGCTTACTTGGAGCTTTTGCTTTATTCAACTCCTTTGTAGCTATTTGCAGTGCTTTTTTATTACCCATTATCTCATAGATATTTGATTCTTACTATTAGTCAGTTTTAAGTTCATATTCACATCACCTGAATTTGTTCTTCTTAAAGTTAGGAAATTCATGTAATGTCTGATCTTTTTTCTTTGTAATAATGGTTTAGTATAATCCATATTATTTGGATTAAGTATTCTAGTATATCCATCCGGAGCTGTTATCCAAGTATTTTCAGATGCATAGTTTCCTTGCAATACTGTAGTGCCTGGAATTAATGGACCTGTAGGAGGATAATTTGAACCAATAGGAAACTCATCTCTATCTTTTGTTATATCCCAGAATTGATTAAACCTATATTTGTTTTCTTCTTTAGAAAATAATATATCAAATGAACTTAAGTTAGGATTTAGTTTAGGATATTCTAAACTTAGTGTAACATTATTTTTAGGAAAGATGTTTAAGTTTAAGTATCCGGACACTTGTTCTGAATTGTAAACTACAGCTTGATCAAAATTAAAATCTAGTACATGATGTTGATCAACACAACTAATTGCATCTCTTCTGTAACACTCTAATATATATTCAAATGATCTAAGAGTAGTTACACTCTGACCTGTTACAAATGGAATCTCAACTTCAAATGGTTTTTGCTCACCATAAAATCTACAGAAATCTGCGCATACTGTATTATGTACCCATGCTCCATTGTTCTTTGTAGTTAGAAAAGTATCTTTAGTTGGTATAAATAAATCAGGATGCCAGTCATGGAAACTAATCCAAAACTGATTTTTAGGATCATAACTAATAGTCCAGGATGCATCATCAAAATATGTTTTCCATAATGCATTTGGTGCAGTGTCTCCTAACATAAAACTAACTCCAGGATTACCTTTAAGTGTAAAGTAGTCACCAGTACCGCTTGGTCTAAGTGGTACATATGCTACTTTATCTTTCATAGATTCTTTTAGCTTATAATCTTTTTTAGAAAAATACAAAATACCATTAGTATTATCATATACTGATTGACAACCTATTCCAGCTACTGGATTATCCACCCAAGGATATTCTGGAAAATCAACTGTAAGTCTATATGGTAAAAATAAAGTAAACCACCATCTCATTCCATTTTGTGATATCTCCTGTAGGCCTTGATTATATGCTAAAATTTTACCTTGGTTTTGTGATATATAAAAAATACCAATAGGAGAAGATATTACAGAAAGTCTATTTTGAGATGACCCATACTCATATGGTCTATCAGCATTTGTTATTGATTGTTGTGGTTGACTAAATAAACCTCCGTCACCTATAGTAATCTTAGTACCTAGATCTGTCTGCAGTGTATCCACACCCTGGTACATTAATGGACTATCATTTTTAAAAGTAATGAAGATACCAGATTTATTTATTGCTTTAACTCCGGATATTTGTGATTTGAATTCTTTATAATTATTTGCTAAGAATACAAACCAACTATCTTTCATTGATTCATCTTGCTGTGGTAATGAATAAATTATTCTATCAGGATAATAAGTATAACACAATTTAGCTACTGCAGGATCATAATATTTACCTTGTAAATTACCAGATGAAAAATACTGATTATAAAGTTTAGACACACTTAATGAATAATCATAGATAAATACATTACCTCTTCCTAAAACTTGAGGATCAGAAATAAACATAGATTGGTAATTAGTATATCTATATGGATCATAATGTTTTTCTGAGTCAGAGTCTCCTTGTTTTCTAAAGTCAATAAGCACCTCAGACTCTACAAAGAAATCTCTAATAGATGAATTGGCTATATAAAACTTAGATTCTTTAGCATTAAAAACTCCTGGATAAGTATCTGGAAAACCTTCAGGTTGATCTGTAACATAGTTATATTTTCTGTTGTTACTCCTATAGTAATCTAAATTATAAAAATCTGTTGGGTTTCCTCCTGTTCCAGGTATTGATGGGCTACCAAAGTTAATTAGTTGAGCCAAATCAGATACATCATATCTTATACTATTTACATTAAATCTGACATTAGGTATCATTTGTCGGATAAAGTAGTTATACTCAAAACCATCAGGTTCTCCATATAACCAATCATAGTAAAAACACATTGTATTCTTTTCAGTGTATCTGTTTACATATGTGTCCCCATTAAATAATATTGGTGTTTGATCAATCTTTTTATAACTATACATTCCTTGACACCCCGGCAATGCATAAGGCCCTAATGGTAAAAGAGCAGCCGGATCAAACTTCTGTTCACATGGTGTAATTACAATTTGTTTAATACCATTTAATTGTCCATATTGATTTCTTACTCTACCTTTAAGAGCTGCATAATGACTACCAATAGGTAAACTAAAAGGTACATCAAAATCCTTAAAGTCTGGTCTTGAACCTGGTGCAAAAAATCCATTACCTCCCCAGCTATTTGCTTGTGTTACAGAACCTAATGTTACAAGTGATTTATCTGTGTTTAATAAACTTGGTCCTGTGTTTATTCCATCTGGAATAGCAGGATTAAGATAAGGACCAGACTTAGTTCTTACAACAACTGAATCAGGTCTTTTAAGATTGTTTATACTATATGATAAGAAAGCTCCTGTTACAGTATTTTGATATCTAGAAACTTCTTGTATGTTATCTCTCATATAGAAGCTTTCTTCAATTCTAAATCTGAACAAATCATTTACAGCATTTTTATTCATACCACTATAAAAACCATGAGCTATTTGTTGTAATGCAAATTGTCTATATGGTGACAAAGAATATATCAAATCTAAAGCAGCACTAGCACCTTCTGAAAAATAAAATATCACTTGATTAACGGCACCCAAAATTCTAAGCGGTGTAGGTAAGTATGCATATTTTGGAAATTCAATAGTTCCAGTTTGAACGATTGGTGCATTTACCTGACTAATTGAAGCCAAATTGAGAGCAGCAACTAAGGCTGTCTCAGCTACTCCAGCCGCAGTTGGTAAACCAATTATTGCTAATGCCGCATCAAGCAATGCCACTCCTGATGCATAATATGTCTCTAAAAAATTATTATATGTAAGAAGAGCCGGTTGTAGTATACCAGCAGCTGTTATATATGCTGCAGGAACTGCTCCAAATGCATCACTTACACCACTGGCAGGTGCAATTTTAGGTAACTCATATGTTCTTTTTCCTGTAGCTGCAATAATTGATTCTGCAATACCTAATAAAAACATAGGAAATAAAGCAGCGTCTGCAAGCAATTTAAATCTAGGATGTCTGTTTGGTTCAATAAACTGTTGTGTAGTATAACCATTTAAATTACCATATAGTTTTAATTCAGTACTATTTAAAAATGGCGTCCTAAACATTGTATCAGGTGAATGGAATGATATAATGTCTTGTGGAATAGCTTGATTCATCTTATGAAAATAAGGATCATCTACTCCAGTCATATCACCTGAATCAGGTGTTATAGGTTGTATTGTATTAAATGGATAATTAGCATATAATCCTGTTCTTCCATTTGCAGCAGATCCCTTTATATCATATGTTCTAAAGTTATTAACCATTCCTTTGGCAATAATAGTTTTATTACCTTCTCTAGAACCTCTAAGTATTTCATACCCAACAATACCAGGAATATCATTTCCATCTTGATCTTTAGGTAAAATAATGTTTTCAAAATACACACCCATCAATCTTATAAAATATTCATTACCAACTAAGTTGGAACTTGTATTATTTCTAAAATGTAATGTAGCTGTACTTCCACTGTTATTTAAAAAGTCTTCTGGAAACTTATGATGTCTGATCGGTTGTCCACATAAATCATGTTCAGGATTTTGTCCATCTGGTGTTGTCCAACAGTAATTACTAGAGTTCCATATGTCCGGTCTATTATCAGGATATATTTCAGTTGATTCCCAATAACCCATATCTCCTGCACCAACTACAACACCACCATCAGGAAGTGTGGTACCTGTGTAAACACCAGGTGTAGAATAAGCAGTATTATAAACTTCAAATACTCTATCATCTGTTGCTAAAGTATTTGACTCATTTAAATCTTGAGTTTCAATAAGTACAGCTCCTGTACTTGGGATTGTAAAATTTTTAGGAGCTCTACCTGGTATATGATATGAAGCAGATTTATCTCCAGTGTCATATACCCAACGTATAAAGAAAGCATATACTTCATCTCTAAGATAATTAGTATTACTTCCACCATTTATATAATAATTAGCAGGATATTCTACTGAAGCCCACTTAGCTCTAATAAGATTAGCAAGCGGTTGATAATTAAAATCAAACTTAGATGTAGGTCCTACTCTAAGCAAATAATTATTGACATCAGTCATTTGATCTGACTTTTCAAATACTGGTGTTTGTATTGGTATTTGTTCTATTGGAATTGTAACCAATGTTGGTTCAATTTGATCAATTGCTATAACATTAGTTCTAGTAGAATAAAAACCTATTTGTTTTGCTACTGTACCTTGGTTTATATTCTGAACCATGACTAACACAAATTCATCAAAATTTTCAAAATCTGCAGATACCTCAAGTTTCAATGAACTCTCTAAGTCATTTGGTGTAAATAAAAACTGATTATTACTTGGAGAAAAATAGTCTGTTACTCTTTGACCTTTTATGGTATATGCAATTACTGCAAAGTAAGTACCATTTGCCATTGTACCACCTTGCTGTCCTTTAGATAGTCTAAGGCAAGGTGTACTCATTAATCTGGCCAATCTTGTATGGTCACAGTTAAGTGAGTTTTGCTTTGTAAAAGTTGTACAGTTATTTACTGTTTGTGGTATTTCATTCCATTCTACACCTGGCCATAAAAAATCAATTATGTTACCATTTGAATAATAGTTAATGCTAGATGCTCCACCACCAAGCCAGCTAAAGTCTGGAGTAGGCCAAGTTTTAGGATCACCTATATTTAAATATCTATCTGGATTTAATCCATCCGCCCAATATACTTGCCATGTACAATCTTCTTTTTCTCTAGAAGAACCTGATATAAGATACCTCTTATCAAAACGTAAACAACTGTCTTGAACAATAGGTCTGTATATACATCTCTCTTCTTCAAATAAACCTATCTCAGACATAAAAGGTTGACCAAGTGTATTATGTCCAGCAGTATAGATGATCCACTTATCTGAATATAAATATATAGCACCAATGATATATTTATTTACAGCTCCTGCCGGCATAGTAGCACCAGCTGTTATACATAAATAATTAGATGATTCATTTGATAATGTACCTATGTCACCTTCAACAGTATTGTTAGTTGCATTGATTGCATGTGTCCACATTCCTTCTTGCACATATGAAGGATCAGAGTCTTTGTTTAGACCCTTTATAAAACTATGTGTAACATTTTGGTTAGTATCTTGGATATTGTTTTTTGCCATGATTAAATAACTCTATTGTTAAAATTAACTCTAGCATAGTTTCCGTATGAGTATGATTTAAACATATCATAGTATTTACCATATTGTGCTCTTCTGTTGGTCCACCAAAGCTGCTCCATCTCTTTAAAGTTTGGTGTATTAACAAGACTCAACGCATTATTTCTTGCAGCTCTATACTCAGGAATAATTAACTGTAATCTTTGTGCTACATCTTCTCCGTTAAGAGCTAGATTTTCTATGATTCTTTTCTTAAGTGCATACTCATAATAATCATTAAGCAATTCATGGTCAGGTACCATTAAGTTACCATCATCATCAACTAACTCACCTTGATAATTTAAGTATACATGTCCAGTTTCAAATGTTGTAAAAAGATATCCTCCTTTTATCCATCCTTCATTTGGAGTATTATAATATAAGTTAGGACACTCACAATCTATATTCTCACTTGCTCTCATTCTTAATGGAATAAGTGATCTGTAAGTTCTATGAGCACCGGATCTTACTACTTGTACAAGTTCCCATTTTTCACCTTTACAGTTCATGAATACTCTTGGTGCAACACATGTATCACCATAAGGATTGTTTGGATCATACTCTGTAGGTATAGGATCTACTATAGGATGATTAAGATCACAAGCTGCAGTTTTATTACATGGATTAGAATTACACGTTCTGCAATTAACTGTAGGTGGTGCACATTGATTTACTGTTGAAGGTACTTCTTTATAAGGTACTTCTTGTATATTAGTTCCTCCTACCATACCACCATAACCAACACTCTCAACTCTATCAGCACATATAAATGCATAATTAAAAGTATAGAAGTCATCTGGCAATTTTACTTTACCATGACATATTTCTAGTACTACTTCTTTTTGCTGATTAATTCTAAGACCTAAATCATAATTAACTTTTCTAGCAACTTTAATTAATTGCTGTGGCTCAATCATGTTCTCAAGAGCAAAAGTATTTAAGTCAATAGTAACATCTTCCAGTAACTGGTCAAATGTTCTATATTTAAGTGTATAGTTAAAGTCCATTATCTAAGTGCATTTTGACTATCATCCGGTCCATCAGTTGGAACT
>Ga0315909_10004795_pt1 | contig 15773 bp, 19 predicted proteins | sample LakEriMetagenome_11_FD_203527 | JGI IMG/M metagenome (GOLD analysis project Ga0315909, IMG submission 203527) | Freshwater fungal communities from buoy surface, Lake Erie, Ohio, United States - Buoy 2 MA125 | ecosystem: Environmental > Aquatic > Freshwater > Lake | place: USA: Lake Erie, Ohio...
ATGGCAGTGACCAGCAGTTCTTAGCTGAGCGGACGTTTGGCCCACGATAGATCAAGGGGAAGTAACCCTCTGGATCAACTGCAAAGCCAGACACAGTTACATTGGGTACTGGCACGGCAGAATTACCGTCTGTGCGCCATTTCCAGTTAGCTTTGATAGGTTCAATCACAAACTCAAGAACTGTACTTAAGTCGTGACAATTGATCGAATACTTCAATTTCTGATGGAGGACACAGAGGCCGAAAAGCTGGATGAGAAAGCCAAGGCTTATGTGGACCGCCTGCTTTTAAGGTTGATGACGTCACCAGCCTTGATGTCCTTTTTAGAGGCAACTCAGCTACTAAAAGAGGGCGATGACTACATAGTCGAACTGCTCTTCAGAAAAGTTCCTGAAGAGCAGGTCGATGTCATCAAGCAATTTATTGCTGAGCCAAACACATCTTTTGCTTTTGAGCAGAGAGGCCAGACTCATTTTGCCTTCAGAGTCAAACTAGCTCCAAAGGATCTTGTGGATGATTCCGGGCAGGGTCCAACAACTGGTGTTGGGGAGTGATATAGACTAGTCTCCCCATGAGAAAGTCTTTCACAATCTTACGGCACATATGGCCGCGTGACTTGACGCTGCGAATTGACAGGTCATCACGAACCTTGTCCAGAAGCTTACCATCATCACTTTCCAATCTGAAGGCGATGATGGCCTCTTTACCTGGCCGCTTGGCTTTGACTTTACCTTGTTCTGTCATGGTTAAGAGAACATACTCTACCCTAGTTTACAAGAAAATATGAAATTTAGCACCATAGGAACAGAGCTGCTGCGCAGGATGGGCTTCATTGGTTCGGGTGACCCTGTCAGCTCGATTATTCCTCGTGCAAATACGCCTTCGGCTAACCAGGAGCTAGTCGACGACTTCATGGACGCTAGCCGCGTGGCTAATCCAGATACCTGGATGAAGTACGCGACTATCATGAAGCGTCCCTCATCCATGGATCAAGTGCTTGATCTTTGGGAGGAAATGGGCACCTGGGACTTGATGGCTGCTGCTCTTACCGAGCTTGTTGAGGAAGCTACTCAACGTGATCCTATAAACCCAGGAACACTTTGGTTTGAGTGCAACGACGCCCAGTTTGAGGATGACCTCAATGAAATGCTAGATTTGATTGGCGTTGAGGACATTCTCAACTCTCAAGTCTGGTATCTAGCTGCTCTTGGAAACCATTATGAGAAGATTGAGTATGCCCAAGGTGAGGGCGTGCTAGGTCTTCACTTCATTCATCCAAAGCTTGTTCGTCGTTACTGGCTTGAAAAGAATCGCCAGTGTATTGGTTTCAAATGGTCTGACAGAAAACCTAGAGCCAGCGATATTTTCGTCGCTGCCGATGGTGTGACTGAGATTCCTCGTGCGGCCATTGCCAGTTCACAAGGACGAGCTGAGGATCTCTGGTATCCGTGGGACATACTTCACATGCGTCGTATGTTTCGCATGCGCTCGTCTGAGTATGGCGAAGCTATCTATGATGAAGCTCAAGGCATCTACAAGAAACTACGCATGGCCGTGGACCAGATGGTTGTCCACAGAGCCCAGGTTCAGCCTGATCGTTATGTAATCAACATCGACGTTCAGGAACAAGCCCCTGCTGACCAGATGCGTACAGTACAGCGGTGGAAGCAGATGCTTCGTTCAAAGCAATCATTTGGTGCTGGTGCCACAGACAACCTGGCGGCTCCCACTGATTTTAAGAGCTTCTACAACCCATGGGCCCTTGATTCTGTCTTGTGGGTGGCCATGCCCAAAGGTTTTCAACACACTATCTCGAAACTGGCCGGTACTGCAAATGTGCCAGACGTCTATGACATTGAGTTGTTGACTGATCTCTTCTACTCAATCCTTGGCATGCCCAAGAGCTGGTTTGGTATTGGTGAATCCGGCGGACAGAACGCTCCATCAGGCAAGTCTTTGCTGGCTCAAGACATTCGCTTCCTCCGTAAGGTTCGTTCGATTCGCAAGCCAATCCTATCACAGTACACCTGGTTGGGTAATTTCCACGCGATCCTTAAAGGCAAGACCAATCTAGACTCGTTGAACATTCAGGCCAAGATGGCTGACATCGGTGGCCTTGAGGACCAGATGAAGCTAGACTTGTTGTCAACACAGGCCGACATTCTTGGAAAGTTGGCTGACGTAATGGCCGCATACAACCTACCAAAGGAAGCCTGGATTGAGTTGATCTTCAAGCGCTATCTTCGTCTGCCTGACAATGTAGTCAATGTCTTTATGACTGCCTTGCCAGCCCCAGTCGAGGCTCCAGCCTTTGAATCTAAGGGAAAGGCCGATGACTTGAAGAGAATCTTCGAGACCATTCGTTCCAGACTTGATCCTGAAAAGACTCAGATCATGATGAAGATCAAGGCTGCTGTGGAATCATCTAGCATCGACAATCATGTGAAGAAGAAATATCGTGGAGTGCCAGATGTGCTGTCTCTTCCTCAAATCAGAGCAGGTGACAGCATCATTGTGGGTGACAGCGCTCGTATGGTTGCTGGCAATGACTTCAAAGTGGACAAGTCAGCTTTGACAGGACCAATGAGAACTCTTAATGAGAATCAGCAGAAGCCTGTGGTACAAAAGCTGGTGATCAATGAGTCCACAGAACCCAAGCCAAAGACTGAGGAGAAGTCGCAAGGACCAGCTCCAGTTTTCGAGTCTAATGAGACTGACAACACAGCTTGGCGCAAGTACACTCGACTCCATAAATGACAACATCGACAGCCCATACCTTAAAGGGTCAGACGGTCACTGTTTCTGTTACTCTAACAGAGACTGATCCAGCTCTTACGTATTTGGCTGGAACGATAGATTGGGGAGATGGCACAACGACAGCCATACCCAGATCACTTAAAGTCAGCAATGAGTACTCTAGCTCATACACTCACACGTATGTCAACAAGGGTTTCTACGTAATAAAGGTTTCTGGCAGGAATTACAAGTCACCTCAGCCACAAACAGACCTTAACATCATCTATTTGGATGTGGGTGCAGCACCCATAATCACTGTCAACAGAGGGTTTCTAAGAGGTCCAGTGTTGCCTGACAACTCCTCAGTGGGTGACTGGGTGTTAAATGGCGGATCAGATGTTCAAGTTATCATATCTGATTTAAGGAACCTCTTACTCACACAGAAGGGTGAGCGCCTCATGAATCCTGACTTTGGAACTCAAATAAACAAGTTGGTATTTGAGCCAGACACATCAGTTCTAGAGGCCCAAGTTCAACAGGAGGTTACTCAAGCAATTGCAAAGTTTGAACCCAGGGTCAACATTCTTTCGGTCTCAACTGAGAGGCTGCCCAATGACAGACAGGTCAATGTTGCAATCCAGTTTCAAGCACTAAATCAGTTTCTCACTCTTGGTCTCAACTACTCATGACCAAAAAGCCAAAGTCAATCACCAAGTCAAAGATTATTCGACGTTTAATGACGGATTGCGAGTTGTCGTACGTTGATGCCAATAAAGTCCATGACTGTCTTGTTAGTACTATCGAAGAGGCTGTGATCAATCTAAACAAGATAAGTCTGGGTCATGTGGGCTCAATTACTCCCAAAGTAATTAAAGGAAAGTCTGTTTCGATGAATTTCAAAAGATCCAAGAAAGGAGTTGAGAAAGTACAACGATACTTTTTCTTGGACGAGAGAGTCAGATTCCATCTTAAGCTCTATAAGTCTTTTGCTGATAGGGTCGAATTCAATTACAACCCATGATTACTCCACTTATACTTCCAAAAGCCGCTGGTCTAGATTATGGCAACGGTGATGTAAGACACCTTACATCCACTGACGCAAACTCGGCCTCGACCATATCCTATGCCACACGTAATCTGGCTGAGAGAGACAATATCCTGGCTCGGGTAATAAACTCTATCATCTCAGAGGTCAATAATAAGGAGCAAATCATTGACTTGCAGGTGCCACGAATCTCATTGGCTGCATCGCAGTCAATCGTGGTTCTCAACTACAGAATTCCCAGTGGGTTTGAGGCCAGAGTGTTGAATGCTGTTGTTTCTTCCACACCAAGCAATCTGGTTCGACTGGAAGTATTGTGGTCCTCAGTTTATGGTGCTACGACAGGCACCTCTATTACCTCAACTCTTTCTGAGGTAAGTGGCCAAACTGTTTTCTATGGTGAAGGTGAGTTCATTGTAAAAGTCACCAATATTGGTAGCTCAACTGCAGCTGTTTGTGGCGATGTTCAAATCACCATGAGACCTGTGGCTGAGGTACAAGGTTCATTGCTGGTTCCAACACTCGTTACACCTATCAGCGGTGGTTCTGGAGCAGGTGAATCTGGTTATTCTGGCTTTTCAGGAGTATCTGGTTTCAGTGGAACAAGAGGCGCATCAGGTTTCAGTGGCTTTTCTGGTGAGACGGGCACAGATGCATTCACAACCACGAGTGCATTGTTTATTATGCCCTCACCTTCTTCGAATGTTACTGTTTCAGTAGCGGATACTAGCTGGATAGTGGCTGGCCAAGTGGTCTATGTTCAGACTGCTGGTTATTTCGTAGTCGCCAGCATTACTAATTCCACAACTGTCGTCCTGACTAACACAGGTTATGCTGGCAATGCAGCAGCGGCAACCAACATTACCTCTGGTAAGAAAGTAGGTCCAGCTGGCATTAGTGGAGCGTCTGGAGCATCTGCTTCTTCTAACACAATTACCACTGGTACCACAACAATCTCAACCAATTACACTGGAACAACCACCGCCGGATCTGGAAGTTATTTGGCTGTGACTAACGGCGCTAATAGCTATGTGGTGGCCACAACTACCTTGACAATTGGTGCCAACACATTTACTATAGTACAAGGTCAACTTTTGGTGATGCTGCAAAGTGGTGATTTGACTCTTACACTATCATCGCCATTTACTACATCTAATACCTTTACGACTGTAACGGTGGATGATGCATTTCAGGCCAGTGGACAAACGTTCAAAACAATAGTGTCTTCCTCTCAGCTAAAGATAACACTCCCTGCTGGATACACTGCTGACACTCGTGTGTCGATATCATTTATTGGTGTTGTTGTCACCTAGTTCACTCTGCACGTACTTATCAGGACAGTCTGGCCAATACTTTACAAAGCACTCTTTGATGAGTGCTCTATAACACTTAAATCTCTGAGTCATTGTCATGCTCGTGTTTAACATGGCAATGACTTTTTCTTTTATTGGATTCAAGTCAGCTGACTTTTCTAACATTCTACGAACAAGTTCACGGCCTAGTGGTCCACGGTAAATGGCTGTTTCACGTGGATCGTGTTTGTATGACCATGTCTTGAATCTGAAGAGTCGATTAAGCTCTAAAGGTGTCCATGGGTGATCTAGGGCTGACACAATCCAAGACCCCGTCTGGTCTTCTAAATAAACAGTGCACTCTCCAGAGTAACGTATTCCACCACCTATGGCGCTATTATCAATTTTCAGACGAATTTTTCCAATATTTATTTTTCCACATGTATCACCAGAGATAAAAGACAATACTAAGGATGCAGTTTGGGCTGAAACATCACTCGGATAGTTTGGCGTGGTGAAGTTTACATCACCCGAAGTTTTGGTAGTTGACCCAGGTGTTCCATCAGCATTTTTATATGTCCATGTGGCCGTTGTTGGTTGGAAAGTGTGTCCACCACTTGGAAATGCTGCATACTTAATTCCATTCTGATAAAAGAAGGAAAAATTCATGCTAGTCCAGCCGGTAGAAAGATACACTTCCCATGTAACCACTGTCGACTGAGTGGCTTCAAAATCGCATGTTACTCCAACATTTGGTTGAGCTTGACCCTCTGGGGCCAAACTAAAAGCTTCTGTATTAAGCTGTGTTGTTATTGTTGGAAGTCGTGGAACGCCATAAGGCGAAAGACTTGCTGGAATTCTGTAGATTATTCCGCCTGACCTTATCTGTAAAGTGACAGTTCCAACCTTATTGCCATATCGCGTGGGAACTGAATCATCATACGGCGTTGGAGCATTGTCAAACACGGGCTCATTTAGTACTGTGACACCCAAATGTGATAGGTCAATGGGCAGCGCCTCGTGATTTTTAAGATTCTGAAGAAGCTTATCAACACTGCTACTCAGAGTGTCTGTGGCTCTCTCTGTGACTAGATTTGATGAGTTCATGGCACGATCTGTGAAGGAACGTAGTAAAGTACGTTGTCAACTTTTATCACACTCACTCTTCCATTTGAGCCTGGCCAGGATTGACCCGCACTATCTTTGTAGGATGTTGCTGGGTTTGTTATGGCATGCCCCAAATGTGTTTGGCCATGTGTCTGCTCAGCGTGAGTTTCTAACAAATCTCTAATCTGGTTGATTCTCTCCTGCTGTGTGGCGAGTTCAGCCGAAGTTATGATTCGTGTGTTCATGGATTATAGACCACCGAAATAAAACCAGTTGATGATATAATAGTCACCCCAAATCGGTATGTGACTCCGTTGACAACGACAGAATATGCTCTGTCAACATCTTCAAAAGGTTGAATAGAAAGTTGAGTTACAATGGCTGTCTTGGCATCTGACGTCAGGTCACTGTTCTGTACGTCCAAGATTACAGCGGCCATGCCGGCCTCCATCTCATCTTGGTTAGTAAATAGAATGCCTTGAAAGCTGAAAGTATTAGACGCAGACTGGTATGACTCAAATGGGTCCAGACCTGTTGGAACAAGTGTTCCATATGTTATGCCAGCTGGAAGGTTAAAGACTAAGCCAGCGCCAATGGTATCTTGTTGGTTTACTATCCTTATTGAGTATGTACCAGCGTTAAGATACACTGTCTTTTGGTTTGATACCACTCCATTTTGTGTCCATACACCAAACCCGTGTTCCCAACCATTCCAACCATCTGCCCATGAGTTGTCTATGATAAGATTTCCATCAATGTACAACCAAGATGCATCATCTGAGTTTAAGTAGAAATTGTAATTTCCTGATGTCTCTACAATGATATCACCTGTGATAAGAGCGATGTATGGAACTCCACCAATAGGAAGCCATGAGTAGCCAAAATTGGCTTCAGACACTGAAAAGGTTTTTCTGAGGTCAATGAAGCTGGCCTGTGGGTTGACATGAATTCCAGGGCCATCACCAGCTGTCGCAAATTCATGCGCATAGTATCTTCCAGCTATTCTCTTTGTCGTGTCTGGTCTGTAGCCAAGTGATGGGTTACTTGGATTGATATACATGTTAGATATCAATCCATAGATTCTAACAAGAAGATTAGCTGTTGTGGGTATGAACTGTGGGTTCTGTGCCACAGGCAGATACACTTTTTGAGGGGTACCAGTATTAGCTTGGGCCCCTCCAATAACCAAACTGAACGGACTCAGACTATTACCACCTGAGTCTGCAAATAGATAGGACACAACACCTTCATCGTCATGAGCATCAATTCCTTTTGCTGCATGACGAGCGAGGGTGTTGTTTATTGCATTAACTTGAATTTGGCCCGATGAGGCCTGAGAGTCCGTCAGTAGTGGCGTATTCATTATCTAGTGGGTGGCTCTGGAAGCTCTTCTTCCTCCTCAGTGGCAGCCACACCCAATCTGTCAGCCAATGTCTCCTCGTCCTTGGCGATCTCTTCCTCTTCTTGCCCAGGAGCTGGTTCAAGAAGCATTGGACTAAGAGCATCATCAGCCTCAGACTTGGCCATATTTGGGTTGTCAGACGTGCCTTCCTTCTTGTCACCTTCTTGGCCCGGTTCTGGCATCTTTTCCAAGTACCAGTTGAATCCTTCGAGCATTTCATCGGCCTCTGGTCCCATGCCTGGGCTCTTTTGAAGGGCGTTACGAAGCACTAGGATCTCTCCGTAGGTTAACTCAGCACTATAGGTGTTGAACTGTCCAGCTTGTTTCTTTAGTTTCATGCAGCATTAACTACAGTTCTTGTCCTTATGAAAGAATTCCTAGGCAAGGTCAGGGATGGGGACTTTAGTCTGGATGACCCAGAGTTTTTGGACCAAGCTTTCAAGCATAGAAGATTTCTACGCATTGAGGGCACCCTAAGTGAGATAACATCAGTTCAAGACATCACTGAAGAGAACCAGATAAAGGAAGTAAGACTATCCAGCCGTGGATACAAGATGGTTGGCCGTAGAAAACTTTTTCGATGAACATCATAACGTTTCACAAGCACGTTGAGCTTCATTTTAACAAGAGCTCAGGCCAGTCAGTGTTCAAAGGTCTTCCTGGACTAAACTACATCTTTGGCCGCGCTCAACTTGTAAAACTGGCTGGAAGTCAAGAATTTAACTCTTCCATCCTCAAACAATCACTTCTAGAACCTCGTCTAGCTAATTTTGTAGCCAGAGAAGGTGAAGGCGGCACAGTCCTAGTTTACAACGGGTGTGGTGGGTATGGTGACCAGATAATGACCTGGCCACTTACACTGATATTGCACAACATGGGCTACAAAGTTCATGTGCTTGTAGACCCGGGTAATGCGGAATGCTGGTCCAACTTTCCATGGATTCAATCTGTAAATGTGTTGCCGATTGATCTCTCCATCTTCAATCTGTTCGATCACCACATCATGATGGAAGTTGTGGCCAATCTAGATGAGCATTCGCCACAACTTCACCCGCTAGACTCAATGCTATTCAAAATTGGAATTGACCCTAGTAAGGTTGATCCTGGCCTTAAGTCTGTTGCTCCAAATTTTACCCTGGACGAGACGGCCTTGGCGGATAAAGTTGTTGGAAACATGCCTATCGGCATATTTCAACTTTCAGCTGCATCACGTGTTAGATCTCTCACGCCAGACGAATCGGTGAGCCTGTTGCTTCATGTTGCAAAGTCTTTTCCAAACTTAGTTTGGTATGCCATCTATGATGGCATTGGTCATACTCATGTCTTCAATGACATGCTTAAAGATCATCCTATAAATGTTGTGCCATATGTTGCACCGAACTTGAGAGTTTTGTGGGCAATGATTCAAAAAGCCAGAATTTGTGTTGCACCTGATAGTATGGTTGTCCACATTGCCGGGTCCATGGGTGTTCCATGCGTTGGGCTTTGGGGACCAGTAAGGCCTGGTACTCGAGTGAGTTACTATCATCACCACTACTCCATCTTCAAACAAGACGCCTGTCATATGGCACCATGCCATGCTTATACGTCATCTTTTCCACGGTATTGTCCAACAGCTCAGATGCCGCAATGTGCTGTTTTGTCCGCAATATCTTTCAATGAAGTTGTCGATAAAATTAGGTGTGTACAAGACACCGTAACCAAATAAAGGGGCGTCCCGCGGAGTAGATATGTCAAGCATAGATGTAAACTTCCTGAGAGATGGCAACCCAGGAGTATTCGATGAGGTTGTCACACGCAATGGCTATGGAATCCAGAAAGGTTGTTTCAAGGGTCAATTAGTCATTGACTTTGGAGCCCACATTGGAACCTTTGCCTACATGGCTCACTCATTGGGTGAGGCTGAAAGGGTTGTCTGTGTGGAACCCAACCCTAGAAACTATGAACGTCTTGAGAGATGTTTTGGTGGTCATCACCAATTCTTTCTTGAAAATAGGGCCGCAAGTCGTGATTACACCCCTGTGAGAATCAGTGATTCTGACAATGTTTCAACGACTGGTTCTGTTGGCCATCTTGTGAACAGTGTGCCACTTCAGGAATTTGTCCACCGATTTGCTGAGTACAGAGGAAAAGCCACACTCAAGTGTGACATCGAAGGTGGTGAGTATGATGTGCTATGGACCTGTCATAGAAAAGAAGTCACGTTCTTCAACACCATACTGCTTGAAACCCATGACTCTGTTGAAAGACACTTAGCCATGAATGAGTACCTCAAGCTTTTTGGCTACAAGATTTCTAGTCAACATCAGATGTTCAAATGGGACGTGTTGCCAGATGGTAGTACCACGAACTGGCAACCACTCAATGCTTGGGTGTCTCGATTCGATCTATGATTTTCCTTCGCGAAACAGCTATCTATCTCCACATTGAAGGTGATGCCAAAGAGCTGTCAGCTCTTATTGACGAGACAAAAATAAGGCCACCAAACTATTGGCGTGCAGACTCATACCAGCTTTACAAGATGACTGGTGGTGAGAAAGGCTGGGACGGTTACATGCGTCTGATTGAACGTTCAGCCGCTCAAGCTGGTAAAGCTCTTCGTGGACTTCAGGACTCCATACTTGAAGCCTGCAAGAAGCTAAACATCGAAGTCAACAAGGACAAGCTGATCAAGAGTCCATTTCATGGTTTGGTTGTTGATGACATTCCTGATGATCTTCTTGTTGCAGACTTTGATCTTGATGGCAACCAGAAGTCATGCATTGCATCCTGGTTGAATCACGCCCATGGCGTGCATAAAGTCACTGTCAGTGGTGGTAAGACAGCCATGTTTTGTGCTGCGGCTGCCATGATCAAGAGAAGGTTTCCTGAGTCAAGATTCCTCTATCTTACACCTACAGAACGACTCATCAACCAAGTTTATCGTGAGTCACGAAAGTTTCTTCCTGACTGGGACATCACTCAGTTTGGTGGTGGCAAGAAAAATTGTGAAGGCAAAGACATGGTTGTGGCGACTGCAGCTTGTATGCACGCCAACTACGATGAGTTGACCTATGAGAAGTGGTTCAGGACTTTCATGACAGTGCTTGTGGATGAGAGTCACCATTCTTCTAGTGAGAGTTGGCAACGCATCCTTCTTTCAACTCCAGCCTTCTTTAGGCTAGGTGCCTCAGACACCACTCGTGAGGATGATGTGGTGTCTTTTTCAAGGATCCATGGACTTGTGGGTCCTATCAGGAATCGCGTTGAGGTTGACCCACTGATTCGTGTGGGTCGTGTGGCCAAACCCACCATCTATATCGTTGACAACCTAAATTGGAAAGACAGGTTTGCTCATCTGCCTCATACAGCCAGACCTGAAAGTCCAGCTTGGGCGTTAATTGACAACGAGTGGAAGAAAGCCAAGTACATTGGTCCAGTCTTTGAGAAAGCTGAACCAAACAAGAGCACTGGCAACTACAGACAGGGTGAGGAGGACGGTTATGCGAGAAACAAGAAAGGTGAGCTGATACCAACTCAAAATATGCATCACATCCAAGTGGATGACGATGATATTGAGATTGAATCTCGTTGGTGTTTGCTTGAACGTACCAATGACTTGGGCATCATTCAGTTCAAGGAACGAAACAACTTGATAGCTGAATGGACCAAGCATTTCTCTGACCAAGGACACCCAACACTTGTTGTTGCCACGCGGACTTTGCACATCCTTATCTTGCAAGCCTGCATCTCCAAAGTAGTGGATCCAAGTCTTGTAAAGATCCTTTTCTCAACCCATGATTCAACTGAAAGAGATGAGACTTTTGAATGGCTCAAGAAAACGCCTGGAGCTGTCCTGATCACGCCTCTTGTCAAGGAGGGTGTGAGTATCAACGAGATCCGTGGTGGCATCGTGGCTGACCATGTGGTTTCTCACGAGCTAATGTCTCAGATCATTGGTCGCTTCATTCGCCAGAAGAAGACTGGCAAGAATGAATGTGAGATCGTGATGTTTATCGACAGACAACACCCACGACTGAAAAAGAATGGTCTAGCCCTGTTGGAAAAGCTAGAGAAGATTCGTGGATATGAGTATGTGTTCCCAGTCTTGGGACCAGACACGAAGAGTAAAGGCACTCGTTATGAGTGCCTATTTTAGAGATCCAGCCAGTCTAGCCAACCATTCATAGTCCACTCTGTCCTGGCCTCTGGGAATCTCTTCAAGTACAAGTCTTTTAGGCTGGACTTGGCAATCTTCTCTTCAGCCTCTGGCCAGCGTGCTTTCAAGGCCTTTGTTGCATACGTGTAAGCCTGGGCTGGATTTTCAGCCAAAGCACTGAGTACCCTTGGGTTACTCGTCTTTTTGCCATTCAGAGCAGACTTGATTTCTCGGTCCTGCGCTGCTTTCATCATCAGGTCATATCCACCCACACGGTGTTGTGATGATATTTCGCCAGGAGGTTGCTCATAGATGTCAGCATGTGTGGCATCCTGTTTGTGAGCCCAACCAGAAACCCATCGGCCTCTGTACTTGTCTCGAGCATATCTGTTTTGTCCAGATTTGTCTCTGTAGACAATTCTCGCTTTAGTGCCTTGATTCTTTAAGAATCGCATCACTGCTGGCACATCCTCAACAGGGACACGTCCTAACCACGAGGGTGTTCTGTGGGTTCCCTGGACATTCTTGGGCTTGGCCTCACAGACGAATGATACAATGAAATCAATGGTGCTCATACACCCAAAATCTTTGAGATGTCTCGCGTGGCTTTAGTTCCAATCTTGGATAGCTCTTTCTTGTCATCGTCTGTGTCCATGGGACGATTGCGATTGTTCATCGCTGAGGGAGGAGCATAATCACCTTTTTCTAGGCGACCTAGAATGCGATTGGCAATACGTGACAGATAGTTCTCAAAGTCTTGTGTCGCACGACCCACTTGAATCTGCCAAGATTGTGGACCCATGGCATTCTGCAAACCATTATCAGGCCGTAGCGTCTCTGCTTTGGCCTTGAATGATTGCACCACAGGTGCGAGTTGTTTCTTTGAGATAGGCATGTTAGCCAATGATGCGATTCACCACACCTGTCTTCTTAGACTCCTTGATGTTTCTGGAGTCACGCAGACGCATGATGACGTCATCCACTGGGTCGCCAATAGCAAAAGCTCCGGCGATCAGCTCACGCAAGTGACCAAAGGAAAGTCCCTCAGTCTTCTTGGCCATGTCCTGAATCTGTGAGTCCTCAGCAAGGCCCTTGAGCTTGTGGCTGAGGTACTTCAGACGGTGTTCAAACTTGGGCGGACCCACATAGATACGCTTGTCAAAACGACCAGGACGTTGCAGTCTTGGTGATAGACGATCGATGTAGTTTGTCGTGGCAAGGTAGCAAACTCTGTCAACCTTAAGGTCACCATCCATCAGACGAAGCAGTGTGCGCTCGTCATAGGAGGCCAGCTCATCAGCCTCCTCAAAGGTAACCACAATACGACGTTCAGGTTCAATCTGCCGGACAGCACCCAGAGCGCTGGAAATTTGATCTGGAGAGTTAGCCATCAGCACGATATCTCCATTCTTGGCCATGGCCTCACCAACTTGCTGAAGAGCCAAGCTCTTGCCAGATCCAGGGGGACCATAGAGAATGATGCCACGTGACTGCATCAATCCCAACTTCTTGTAGTGCTCCTTACGCTCCCAGAATGTGGCAATCTCGTTGACAGCCTTGTGCATGGGTGAATCCTCAAACACCATCATCTCATCAGTGTTTGGTTGGATTTGCTCCAGGAACATGCCACTCATATCATGGCCAATCTTGTAAGCACCAGGTGTGAGACTGTCTGTCAATGTAACATCACCCACAGGGCGGAATTGTGGGCCAGACACTGTATACTTGAAAAAGCTCTTGGGAACTTCCTTCACACTCTTGGGTGTGGCGATGCGAGGTTGGTCATCAATGTCGTAGGATCCCTCTGATTCGCCTAGAATTCTCAGCGATGTAGTCTTTCGCATGGCCTAACTACTCGCGTAAGTATCTTGTGCTGACGACTGAGCAGATTCAATACGCCGTCGATAAAAAGACGTACCAGTTTCAATTTTGGAAGTTGGTGTGGACAAGCCCACAGACACACGTTTTCCAAAGTGATGACAACTTTGGCCTGCAGCATGTTATCATCACTCTGACAAACAACAGATTTGCCAGAGTCCAAATTGATCTGGGTTATACCACATCGTCTTGGTACGATTGTACTTTGGAAGATGTTCAAAATATGGCCACATATTTTTTCCAAAAGTGGGGTCCAGATCCAGGGTCAGTGTGGCAGGGCACAGCCACACTCAGCGGGACTTATGGCCCTATTGGAACATATGTGGAGATTGTTGGTCGTTTGCTATTGAACGCAACATTTATGTTTGGTGAAACACCAATAATTCCAGAAACCTTGACAGATTCATTTGCAGCATTTCTGGTCCCATCGGTGCCAGATGGAAATTACATAGTGACTGTAAGTGGTACAAATATTGGCACATTTGGTGTTAGAGAGCCCAATGACACACCTCTTATCACCTACGTTGTTCAGTCAGATTCTCTCTATGTGACTATAGTGGGTGATGGTTTCCATTCTAATCAGACGACAGTTGTTATGTTTGGTGTTACATATAGTGTCAATGTCATAAAACCCACTGAGTGTAACTTCCTTGCAAATGTAGTCATGGGTCCTTTTGTGTTGACTACCCCTCATGGGTCAGTCTCCTATCCCTAACCAGTAGTTACCTTGCTATGCCAGCCAAAGGCAAAAAATTCTCAAAGAGCTACACAGACTCTAAGACAGGCAGAAGGCGTACTGTTTCATATGGAGCCAAAGGCTACAAGATCAAACCTGGCACCTCAGCTGGTGATTCTTACTGTGCCCGCTCCTATGGAATTTCCCAGAAGGCTGGCTATGACTGTGCTGGCAAAGACAGAAACAAGCCAAACTGTCTGAGCAGAAAGAAGTGGCATTGTCGTGGCAAGAAGAGTGTGAAGGAGCATATTGATGACGTCATCAACGACATGCTAGCCGTCTCTTTTCAAACTGAACCCAAGTCTAACAAGGTAAATCTAGGAGAACCTCATGAACTTGCTCCGCAAGATAATCGCAGCGCTCAAATTGGCCGTTCAATTATACAGCTTGCCCAAGAACTTGTTGATCTTCACTCTCAAGAGGGTGAAGACATTGATCTTGAGTTTGAAGAAGTAACTGTCTGATTTATGCCATTTGAGTACCATGCCAGAGTTAGACAAGTGGTGGATGGTGACACCATTGTTGTAGATATCGACTTGGGCTTTGATGTGGTCCTAGCTAACCAAAAGGTTAGATTCAATGGCATTGACACGCCTGAGAGTCGTACTGCTGACAAGGTTGAAAAGGTATTTGGTCTTCACAGCAAGGATTTTGTCAAAGGATTTGTTGATAAATGCCAAAACCAGGTGATAGTTCGCACCTATCTGAGTGATTCCACTGAGAAATTTGGCCGAATCCTGGGTGACATACTAAATCCCAACGACACCAGTAAGTCTCTTAATGACATCATGATTGAGAGTGGACTTGCGGTAAAATACTTGGGTGAGAACAAGGCCCTGGTATCAGAAGCTCATCTCAAAAACAGAAAACGCCTGATTGACTCAGGCGCTGTAAAGATGACATACAAAGAAGCTGGAGTTTCCTAGTCTTTGAAGCCTCTGGCTTTTCTCTCTTTGTAGATTAAGTTGTCTCTTCTTCCTGCCTCTGAGTTGATTCTCGTCAACTCATCTGTCTGGTATTTGAACCATTCATGCTTGATTGGTTGCTTGTTCACATGGGCTAGCTTACCCATGCTGCTCAGTATCTCTGTCTGCTCACAGTCACAACATTCTGATTCGTAGACTGGATTGTAGATCCAACCAAAGTACCTGTAGCATTCATTGGTCATCACTGGCAGTGTGATAAGATCACGCCAGTGATCTCCTAAACGTGGATCATCATTGTAATTGATCATCCACGCCCATGGGTTTTCTTTGATGTCTTCTCTGATCTGAGCATCCCAACCCTGATGAGGAATCATATCATCAGCCACTGCTACAAGAATGTCCCACCCATCCGGTGAGATACCATGATTTATGGCTGCAATTTTCCCCTTGGGTGGTGTCACTGTCAGCCCAATTCTTTTTGGATTGCTTCTAGACCCGTAGTCTCTTGATAGATCCT
>Ga0315909_10004796_pt1 | contig 15773 bp, 6 predicted proteins | sample LakEriMetagenome_11_FD_203527 | JGI IMG/M metagenome (GOLD analysis project Ga0315909, IMG submission 203527) | Freshwater fungal communities from buoy surface, Lake Erie, Ohio, United States - Buoy 2 MA125 | ecosystem: Environmental > Aquatic > Freshwater > Lake | place: USA: Lake Erie, Ohio...
GTAGTGGCTGAATACTATGGCGATAATTACATTGCGTCGCATTCTACTGGCGGTTTAGTGTTTGAACGAGATGAAAAAATTGGTGGTTTTTTTGTTGACACCGACTTTACGTTTACTGCTTCTTGGTACGATTCGATTACAGGTAAATTGTATTATGTTTTTGGTGGTAATGGTGATATCTATGAATGGAATGACTTAACACAACCTTCTGTAACTCAGACTTGGAAGTCCAAAGTAATTAACACCAAAGATATGATTAATATGGGTGCTGCTCGGATTATTGCAGACTATGGTGATACTACGGAAGTTTGGAATGAAGTCATCACTACATGGAATGGCGATACAGATACATGGGATGCACCCGATGCAGTGACGTTTAAACTATGGGTTGATAAGGAACTAACCTATACAACTATAGTTAACGATACTAATATATTCCGATTACCTACTGGGTATCGTTCAGATACGTTTGAAGTAAGTGTCGAGGGTAACGTTCGTGTCAGAGCGGTTCACTTAGCAGAAACACCTATAGGACTGAGGGAGGCATAATGTCACGTTTTACGGCTATTCCAGCGATACCCCAGACCGGTTTAACAGACTGGCAGTTTAATACTCTGAATGCCATGAAAGAAAATTTAGAACTTTTAATTGGTTCTCGTAATGAAAAAGATGGGGCTAGTCGTGCATTGACAAAATCTTCTATAGCAATAGCATTAGCACCTACACAATCGATGCAGCGGGTTACTGCTGAGGGTGTTGGTTTTACGATTAGTGGCGTCAATGTAGTTGCACTGAGTGATTACGAAAAATTGGTCGTCAACGTACAACAACTTGCTAATGATGTTGCAGCCTTACGTAATACGCTGAACAATTTAATTACGCAATTGAAACAGTGAAAGGAATTGCCATGAACACCACCAATATGGATTTACCACCTGCGCTTGCTAGCATCTTAAATATAGGTACACCTGCACCTCTTGGTAGCGGTGCTAACCCAGCTTCGGGTTTGTCTGGAGCCATGGGTAATACGCAAGCCTTTATCCCACAGTATGCGGAAGGTGGTATGGTCGGTCCCGGCGGTATGCCACAACCAACAAGTGTTGCCAATATGCCTCCACCAACAGGCGTGGGTGTTCAAGAGCAAGGTGCGCCGCAAGGTGGAATGTCGCCACAAATGATTGAGATGCAGGTAAACCAGTTCGCGTCTCAACACCCAGAACAAGTCCAACAAATTTCGCAAGAAGTTTTACAAGCAGTTCAGTCTGGCGAACTCACGATGGATGAGATTAATATGATGGAGCAACTTGCTAAGTTAACAATACAAAATCCTGACATGTATCCGTATGTGCGTAATTTTCTAATACAACAAGGTATTGCTACTGAAGATACTATGTCTCCTCAATTTGATTCAGGACTCATATTTGTTGTGCTTTTAGCTATCCGTTCTATTCGCAGCGGTGGGGCACAAGTGTCACCCGGCGGCGTCCCTATGGGTATGCAAGCTAATCCAGCTATCCCTTCTATGGCAACAGGCGGTCCAGTTCCTATGTCAAAAAAAGATGACGGGGGTGTACTGATTAACGCACATGAGGGAGAATACGTTATACCGAAGAATGTCGTACAGATGAAAGGTAAAGAGTTCTTCGATAACTTAGTGGATAAATATAAGGAAAGTTAATGTCTGTAATGTCCATTGAAATGCTAACACCTGATCGAGCCATAGAATTATGGCCTGTATTAGAACCGTATTTTGAAGCGGCATGTAATGGTAATGAGATTGCTAAAGATGAGATTAATGCTAAAGATATTTACATTCTTATAGTTACTGGACTTGTAGCAGTTTTTGTTGGGTTTGAAGATGGAGAACCAGCATGTGTTATGGGTATTCAATTTAATAATACAAACGGTAAAAAAGGTGCAGATGTAATAGCACTTGCAGGACATGGGTTGATACGATTTAAGGCAGTATATTGGGAATATATTCTTGAGTGGTTGCGGATAAACGATATAAAGTTTCTTGATGCCTATGTAACTGAACGATGGGCAAAAATATATACGAGCCGATTTGGATTTAACAAATCCTGTGCGTATGTACGAATGACGTTATAGGAGATGCAAAATGAGTAAAAGCGTAAAAAAAGTTCTTGCTGTTGCAGCGGCAATTGCTATCCCTTATGCAGCGCCGATTGTAGCAAGTTCAATCGGATTATCTGCGGCTATCGGTGCTACTGCTGGTGCGGCTGTAACTGGTGCTGCTATGGGTGCAGGTTTAGCTAAAGTTACAGGTGGGAATGTAGGCCAAGGTGCACTGATGGGCGGCATTGGCGGCGGTATTTCTGGGTATGCTTCAGCACCTACTCCTACCCCTGCATCACCTACTATAACGCAACAAGCAGCTATGGGCGGCTACGGCGGCGGTGGCTATGGTACGGTCGCTACCGGTGGTATGGCACTACCCGGAGTAGTGCCAACAACTGCAGGACTTAGAGTCGCGCCTGAAACACTTGGGCAGACTTATGGGGGTGCAAGTACTTATACTGGACCTACGTTTGGCGTTAATACGACCGGTTTCCAAAATATAGCAGGTGCAGCCGATGATGTCCCAGTATTTGCTAGAAGCGGCATGGACGTTAATACCATGGCTAGGTCTTATGGTACTGCGCTTCCTCCTCCTGTCGCTTCGATGTCACCAGTAGTAGACCCTATGACGATTGGACAAACTTATGGCGGCGGTTCACAAGCAGCTATGAGCGCAGTAGACCCTATGACGATTGGACAAACTTATGGCGGCGGTTCACAAGTAACATCAGTAACCGGTGCAGGGGTAGGAACAACTGCAGGTGCAATAAGTGCACAACCCAGAACATTTACAGAAGCACTGAGTCAGGTACCAGCGAATATCAAAGCACGGTTCTCTGATCCAAAAGCTCTGGCTGATCTAACATTAAAAGCTGCAGGGCAACTTGCTGGTTCATATCTTGCAGGTCCCGGTATGACTCCAGAAGAACAGAAACTTCTGGATGCACAAGTACAGGAACTAAAAGATTTACAGCAGAACAACCAAGCATTATTTAACCAGCGTCTTGAACAAGCACAAGGACTGATCGGGGAATCTAAATACTTTGACCCTGAGTACTTCGGTCTACAACGTGCACGTAAAGCACAAATTGCAGGCGGTCGTGCGAAACGCGCTGGTCTGCGTGGGTTAACAGGTGCGGCGCGTGAAGCTGAGAGTCGTCGTTTTGATTTAGCTGCTGGTCGTGATGTTGGTACAGCGTATGATGTCGGTTATGGACAAGGTGTTTCAGGACGGCTTCAAACACAACAAGCCGGTATGTCGATGATGCCAGCAGCGTACCCAACCAGCGGGTCTGAATTCGCTAATATCGGGCGTGCGTATGAAGCTGCTAGTTCCCGCCGCCGACAGACCACTGGTGATATAGGTGACTTATTCGGGTCATTTACTGGCGCAGGTTTGGCTACTAGTCGTGGCTAAGGAGCAATCATGGATTTAGGACAACTACTTGGTGGAGCGGGAGTTATCGCCACAAGGCAGCGGCAGACTGAAGAAGATATGCGTACTGCACAACGCAATCAGCTTGCCATCGAGGAACAAAATCGTCTGAATCAATTGCGTCGTGAGATGTTAGCGGCTCCCCCTGTCCAAGCACCACAGTATGATTTTGGTGGGACACAATACCCAGTCGAAGGTATGCAGGCGGCTGCACCTACAGCACCTGCTCCTATACAAGCACCACCTCCTGCTGGCTTTACTCAGCTTGATCCTAATAGCCCACAAGCTCGGGCAATGTACCAGCAACGTCTTGAGCGTTTACGTGGTGAACAAACTAAGGCCACTGGCGTACCTGTGGCAGTTCCCGGTGGACCTATTAAAGCAGGTGTAGTGGGTGTACCCGAGTTAGATATAGGACAAGCACCGCCTGATGCATCACGTTTTCAGCAAACAATGGCAACGGTTGGCGCAAAAGGAAAGATCAATACTACGCTGTATGATATCTCTACAAAACTAGCGACAGGTAAATACGCTGGTGTGCCAGCAACTGGTGGGCTTAGTGGTATTACAAACTACTTTACGGGTACGCCAGCAGAGAGTGCATTACGAGATCGCGCTATCAAAGCGAACGATTGGTATATGTCAGAAGCTGCACGAACATATTTCCAACAGAATCCTAAGTCATTGGTTGATGCTAAGAAAGACCCAGTAACTTTCTATGAGAAGGTAGCTAAAGGCGTTAGCGCCATGAAGGCTGCAGAAACTCCTGCGCCGTTACCACCGTCTAAGAAAGCTATTAAGTATGATCAGGCGCAGACTCCATACAACGATTTAATTACACAGAGCGCACAGCAGTATGGTATTGATCCAACGATCTTTAAACGATTGCTTGGTAGTGAGTCATCGTTCTCTCCAACGGCAGTGTCTCCGCGTGGTGCCAAGTACGGTTTAGGCATCGCACAGATTGCATCGAGTCATGGTCTACCTCGTGAGGCTATGCTTGATCCTAACCAAGCTATCCCATTCGCAGCGCAACTGTTCTCACAGTACGTACGACAATCTGGTGGTAACTACGAACAAGCATTGATGAAGTACAAAGGTGCATCGACTGAACGTGGTCGTGCATCCATGGCTGCAATCGTAAAAGATATTTTATCTGGTACTCAGCCTGCACCTACTGCATCTACTGCACCTGCACAAGTTGCTATAGGGGCGGGTGCTATGCCACTACCCGGTCAACCCGGAGCACAGACACAACCGCAGCCATTACCCGGTAGACCTGAAGATTCGCAGGCGCAGCCACGTATGTATGCGGGGCAAAGTACAGTAGTAAATCCGTTCATCCCCGCTGCACAAGCTGCGACACCTGCAGCGCAAGCACCTGCACAGGCACCAAACGTACCTACTGCTAGAGATCAAGCTAGTTTCTATATGGCGAACCCACAGTCGATTCCTGTGGAAATGCAACGTGCTAATCAGATGCGTGGTGAGATGGAACGCTTGGCGGGTATGTACCAACGTGCTGGTATGGGTAATCAGTATATGGAAGCCCGAGCAAAGATTATTGAACTCGATAGCAGTATGACGTATTTACAAGGTATGCAAGGTCTGCAGGAATTTCAACTTGCCAATGATCCTCGTCGCCTTGGTGCTGTGTGGAGTCAGTATGCTGGTGTACCAGTGGGCATCCAACCTCGCGCTGATGGTAAGTACAACATCATTGTCAACGGACAGAAAACCAAAGAAGGTATTTCCGCATCAGATATATCTGACGCAGCCCGTTCAGCATTTGATCAAACATATCGCCAACAGAAAGCAACCGCTGGTGCCGCATACAGTATGGAAGCGTTTAAATCGCAACTTGCTGCACAGTTGGAGACAGTCAAACAACAGTCTCAAATGGTACGTGAAGCTACGGTTGAAGCAATCAAAGGCCGGAACAAAGTCATGGAGATTAGATTGGGTCGTGAGGACTTTGATATTAAACCGGTGGGCGACGGTACTGCTAGGGCTTGGGTATATAACAAAGCTGGTACTGCACTAGGTGTGATGGATGCTAGGACAGGTGAGTTCGTTGAAATGGACGGTATCAAAGTCCCAGTTGGACCATCGTATCGAGCTGTCACAGGTACTCCCGCTGGTGTATCCGGTAACGTGAGGTAAATCATGGCACAAGCAGGATTGTCGTTTGCAAATCCGTTTATGGAAAAAACCAATGTCGGTGAACCGGCTAATCCATACGCTCCGTTTAATCCATCGTCATCAATCGGGATGGGGGGTCTGGGTCCTTCGCTAGCAGATATGGCAGTGATGGGGGAACAGCTTGTAAAACAAAGCCAGTTCACCATGCCCGATATGGCTAGACCTCCTGCTGCACCGGCGATTGCGTTTAGTCCTAGTAAGAAAGAAGTCTTTGTCAACGGGTTGACGTTTGCTGTAGACGACGCATCCTCCGCACTCCAATCTGAAGGCTACCTGCGTAGTCCAAGTACTGGTCTACCAAAAGGTGGTGACTGGGTTCCTCTCGATGAACGCGCATACACACAGTATCTGGACTCCATTCGTAACCCTAGTTTGGGACGCCTCGCAAGTAAGAATTTTGGGCGCGGTGTTGATGTTATGCAGTCTCTGGGTGGGCGTGCGTTACAACTGGCGGGTGCTGAAAGTTTGGGTGGTCGTATTGTCGCGCAGCAAGAAGCAGACTTGCGTCGTACAGCCCCTTATGAGCGTCAGTTTACGGATATTGAATCAGGTCGCGGCGCAGTCGAGTGGCTTGTCGCAAATTTTGCGCAACAAGGTCCAAATCTTATTGAGTCCGTTGCAACTGCTGGACTGGGTTTCTTGGCTGGTACTGCTGCTGGTGGCCCTGCTGCTGGTGTTGCCGCTGCTTTCTCCGGCCTCTTAGGTAAGACTGCGTGGAAAGAATCAGTTAAGGCTGCGCTAAAGAAACAAGCTACCGGTGAAGCACTCAACGCTGCAGAGAATAAATTAATTCGTGAAGCCGCTGGTATTGCTGGTGCAGTAGCCACATCCTATACACAGAACTTAGCCACCGGTGCCGCTGATATCTATGGCGAACTTCGTGAGCAAGGTGCCGATGCTACTGACACAGATGCTCGGCTAAAAGCTCTGGCTGGTGCTGTGCCTTACGCTGCACTTGAGTCGCTACCTGAGTTCTTATTAGCTGGACGCTTATTCGGGGGTGCTGGTGCCCCTCGTGCCTTACCTGCGGGTGCCTCACTAGGTCGACGTGGTGCTGAGTTACTGCGTCGTGGTGCTGTAGGTGGACTGATTGGTGGTACTGCTGAAGGTGCTACAGAAGCTGGTCAAGAAGCATTGTTACTTGGTATCTCAGAACAAGACTTATCATCACCCGAGTCGGTTAATCGACTGATCAATTCGTTTGCCGCAGGCTTTGGTGTAGGTGGTCCGATTGGTGCTGTAGCCAATTTAAAGGGTAAACAACCCGCTAACCTACTAAACCCTAGTCAAACTACTGATCCATCTGCGGAACAATTAGGTGGTCCAGTTGTACCATACACACCCGCACCGGGTACGCCGGGGTTCACTACCCCACCTCCGTCTACAGTTACACCGATTACACCTGAACTGGGTGGTCCTGCTGCCGCTCCACAATTGGGTGCGCCTGTAACTGCGTTGCCTGCTCAGAACGCTATTATGGTGACTGGTCAGGGGGAACTACCTACGGGTCCCGGTACACAAGGTGTACTAAATATCTTTGGTCCTGAAGGTATCTCTGCTCAAGAGATGGCGGCGCGTATGCAGCCGCCTGTTGCGCCTACTGAACAGCCTCAAGCACCTGCTGCTCCGACGGCACAGCCCGGACAGATGCCGTTACAGTTTGCACCTGCTGCACCCGGTGTAGAAGCTCCGTTCAACCCACAGATGGCAAATCAGATGCAGTCTATTCAGGCTCGTATCCAACGCCAACGTGAGTTTGAAGCAGCTCAAGGACAACTAGCTGCACAACAGCAAGCACAGATGAATCAGATTGCACAGCAGAGTCAGAACGCTCGTGATCTATTTATCCTACAACAGCAACAAGCAGCCGCTGCCGTACAGCCAACGCAACCCACGTTACCTATGGTGCCAGCACAACCAAGTGCACCACAACAGCTTCCGTTGTTTACACCAAAGCAAGCACCTAAGCCTTCGCGGGGTCAGGGATTGCGTAAAGGTGGTCGTGCTGCAGCTATTCAAGAACCAACTGGTCCAGCTATTCAGCCGCGTGTTGATCTACGTCGCTCACCTCAGATACCGTTGTTTACACAGGAAGGTCAGCCTTCGTTGGCAGCATTACGTGCTGCTGGTGTTAAGGGAAAGATCACTCCAACCCTAGCCAAAGGTGGCAAGCAAGCACCTCCAACTGGTAGGGCAGTAACACCAGTGACGGTAGCTAAAGCTAAAGCTGAAGTAGAGAAGAAAGCTACAGATAGGTTAGCTGCGATCAAAGCAGCGGCTGAGCGTTTGAAAACAAAGGAGAAGAAAGATGCCACTCAAAAAGGGAAGCAGCAACAAGGTCGTGTCAGCCAACGTCAAGAAGATAATGGACGAGTACAAGGCGGGCGGCAAGCTGGGGAACAGCCCAAGACCGAAGTCAAAAAAGGCGGCGTTGAAACAAGCGGTGGCGGCGTCACTCTCAAACGCGGGGCGAAGCAAGAAGTAAAACCTGTTGCACCCTCTGCAAAATTCGACGCTACAGTTAGACAAGGTGAGTTAGCACGAGCTGGTGGTATGTGGCGTGAGTACGCAGACAAAGCAACGCAACCAAGATGGTCTGAGTTATCCGATACTCAAAAAGATGCGTGGCGTATAGTTGCTATTGAAGATAAACGTCCATCCATTGCAGCGACAAAGGAGATTGCCCCACCAAAAAAAGCGGTGGCGGCGGTAGCCGCCGTTGAGGTCGAAGCTCTCCCACCGGCAGAAGCATGGGAGGATATGAAGCCTGATGGTGCACCGGAATACTTCGCGCTGACTCGTGCTGCCCAACAAGAGTGGGCGGGTGCAGAAGCTAAGACTATGGCATTGGCTGAGAAGTTAGCTGCTGGTGAAACAACAATCGAAGAACGCGAAGCGACTGCTGCTGAGATTCTTGCTGAAGAAATCCAAGCGGCTGAAGAAGCAACCGACATCCAGACATTTAAAGACGCTATACAAACAGTAATTGAATACGCGTTCTTTACCAGTGAGGAAACAAATACCAAGCGATTGGTAGAGCAAGCACAGGCGTTCATAAACAATACGCAGTTCAGTGAAGCACAGATAGGTGCTATGGATCAGGCGTTCTTGGACGCTGCACAGTATCGTCTCCAACTGGAAGCAACATATACTCGTGGTAGTAAGAAAGACCAGAACAAACCGTGGTTCTCTTACGCGCTATCACGCAACCTCTTACCTAGTATCAAAGCTAGGCTGATCAATATGCCTGCGCAGTACAAGAACACTGCGCCTGCTGCTAATGGAAAGATCACAACCAAACGTACTATTGATCTATCGTCCGAAACAATTATGAGCGAACCGCAACAGTTGCTTGGTGAACTGATCAGTGATTTGGTTAGTGTCAACAGAGTGCTTGAAGTTACTCGGCTCTCGCAAGCGATTAAGTTCCGTGGCGTTACATACAAGAACGTGGTCGCACTTGCCAAGGAACTGTATTCCAAAGTTAGTGAGAAAGGTAAGAACTTCATTGTTCGTGGGTACAAACTTAGCGAATACTTTAATCAAGATGGCACACCTAAGACATTGAAGTCCGGCGGTCGTTACATCATCACCAATAAGTCGCTAACTAAAGAACAGCAACGTGCGTTAGAACTGGAACAGAAAGCAGAAGCTAAGGCATTAGCCGAAGCAGAACGCGAACGTATGCGTAATGAAAGTTTCCCAGTTGAAGATGACTGGGATAGTGACGATGGTCGTTTCTACCGTGATGATGGTAGCCCGATAGAGTCTACGATACCAATGGGTCGTGTGAAGATTCTGGTCAACAGCTTCCTGTCCAAACTAAATATCAAACCAAAGACCTACGTGTTCAAGAACTATGAGGACATGAAGCGTCGTAACCCTGAGTTGTTTGCGCAGGCAGCTAATGCTCGTCCTAACAATGACTTTGGTACTGTCAATGCAGCAGGCTACTCGTTTGGTAAGAACGTCTTAATCTTTACTGACTTCATCCGTACTGAACAGCAACTGAAATTTATCCTAGCCCACGAAACATTGGGTCACTTTGGTTTCAGAGGCATCATGCCTGCAGCACAGTTGGATAAAGTATTGAACCGTATCTATGACGTAGACCCTGACGTTCGTGCTGGCGTGGATAACATGATGCAAGCGCGGGGTATACCAAAGTCGGAAGCCATCGAAGAATATCTGGCTGACAATGCGGCTGATCTGGATGTGTCCATCGTAGCGCGTATCTGGAATGCACTAAAGAACTTCTTGAATAGATTAGGCTTTGAGTTCCAAGATGACGAAGCTAGATACTTTATCAACCAAGCACGGAAGTATGTGCGTCGTGGCGACACAGGCAACTATGTAAACGCACGTTCTATCGTTGGTGATATGGAGCAACTGTATGCTGAAAGAGATGCTGGCCGTTACGCTGCTGCTCCTGTCGGTGATCTGGCTTCACGCGCTTTTGCTTCAGGCGCTATGAACAATAGATTCGGTGGTACTGGTGGGTTAACTGGTGCAATCGATGCGTTTACTAAAGGTATATTCGGTGCTCGTCGTGATGTGCCGGGTAAAGTAGCATCCATCCTTGAGCAAATCCAAACACTAGACAACAAGGCACGTCGTAGCTTTGGCCTTAGTCAGATATACCGGATGTTGGAGAAGCAACAGCAGTACGCTCGGTCACTACTATCTAAGTACCAGCGTATGACACAGTTCACACACTCACCTGATGTGTTTGGTTTTGGTAAAGGTGTGACTGAAGAACAGAAACAAACTGCTGGTGAACTGTTGGCTCGTGCTGCATTACTACGTGCAACGCAAACAACAGATGAATTGATTAAGTCCTACCCAAATCTAGTATCTGTAGATGACATGGGTAACATCTCTGTTGATCCATTGGTTAGACAAGAGTTAGAGAAGGCTGGCTTTGTTACGGCTGAAGAATTCCGTAAAGGGTTTGATATTACCTACTCCAACGGTGAGAAGATACGCTTTCAGTTTGATGTGGATGAGAACAGCCCTGAGTGGAAAGTCTATTTAGAAACACGCGATACAGTCAACGAGGCTGCTATCGATCTGATGTTATCTAACTACGAAGCCGCACAAGCTGAAGTTAAGCGTGTCGTAGGTGATCTAAACAAAGGTAGAACTACCAACGTATTTACCAATGATGACCTAGATGCTATCCGGCGGGCTGCAGCTATATACCAGACCAAACGTTACGAAGGTAGTGATGTTGCTAACGCTGGTGTTGAGGTACGTAAGCAATCTGCGAAACAGTCTGAAGAATTCCTAGTGGCATTTGGTCGTGCGTTGTTTAATGACGACGTGTACAAGGTCTGGACGAAAGACCCAACAGCATCTCCTACGATAGCCAAAGACTTTGAGGAGTTTTTAAAGGCTGAGTATGATGACATCCGTGCTGCACTGCCTAGCCTACGTGCAAAGATCAAGTCAGATAAAGATTCGTTCACTGTTCAGAAAGTAGTACGTGATCTGTTCATGTTTGATCTGCAATCTAAGAACGCTGACTTCTATGCTAAGCGAACTATCCTCGGTTCATACGTACCGTTCACCCGTCGTGGTACTGAGCAAGTACGTTTGTCTGCAGTCGATGCGCGTGGTAATCCGGTTAAGTTAGATGAGAACGTTCGTGCAACGCTGCCATACTTCCAGATGGATAGTCGTAATGAAGCCATGGAGATGGCGGCTGAATTGGAGAAGATGTTCGAGGGCGAGTGGACACTCGTGGATGATATGGGTAACGAGGTGCAAGTACGCTTGGTTCCTGAAGTATCTAAGACACGTCAATCACCTGACCTAACTGAAGCAGTTAACTTCAATGAGTTTGTGTACGTCTTAAACCGACTGAACATAAACATCGCACCTGATGTACGTGAGAAGATCATCACGACACTGACCAACCAGAATGCTCGTGCTCGTAAGAACTTACAGCGTTCGGGTACTGAGGGCTGGGATAAAGATGTAGTGCGTTCTGTGTCTGAGCATTTGGAAACTTCAGCGCATGTGGCTGCTAAGAAGTTGTACCGCCACCGCTTGGATGACATCATGCTGACTGACTCCAACTGGTTGGGTGATGAGCGTAAGCTAAAAGATTTAAAGGCTGCGGTTGACAACGCTACAACTGATGGTGAACGTGCACGAGCACAACGTATGTATGATCAGTATGCGTACATGTACCGTTACATGGCTGGTAGTAACGGTAAGCGCACAGTTGAGATCGATGGTAAAGAAGTACCCACATTAGGTCGTGGTGAAGATTACCGTGAAGAAGCCAAACAAGTACTGCGCTGGTACAGTGAGGCAACTAACATCACAGACTCCACTGAGGATTTACTCTCTGGCGAAGCTGGCTCTACATTAAAGCTAGCTACCGTTCTGATGCAACTCGGTGGCTCAGTGGCTACTGCCGTAATTAACTTGGCGTCACTCGTATCACACAGTATGCCGTATCTGTCGTACTACAATCCAGCGCGTGGGTTCGGTGGTGGTTATGGTGAAGCTAAGACAGCTTCTGCTTTGTTCCGTGCTGCACGGGATATGAAAGACCCTAAGCTATCTGATGATGCGTTCCTAAACGATATCGCAGCAGGCAGGGTTAATCCTGCTGACTACAATCTAACTGATGATGAGGCTGAGTTTTTATTCAAGCAAACAGAAGAAGGCACATTGCAGGCAGCACAGTTCAATGCGTTGGTAGGTACAGCACGAGGCAAGGTGTTTAACAACAAAGCTCAAGCTGCTATCAAAGCATGGATGAGTATGTTCTCCTACACTGAACAGTTTAACCGTCGCGTAACGGCTCTGGCTGCGTATCGCTTGGAGAAGGAACGTTCATTAGCACAAGGACTGAGTGAGGAACAAGCAGCTAAAGCAGCTACAGAAGCAGCACGACTTGCAGTTAATACAGCGCAAGGCGAATACGCCATGTTCAACCGTCCTGAGATGGCTCGTGGTAACGTGTTGCAATACATTTTTATGTACAAGCAGTTTGTGATTGTTACTGTGCAGTTGATGCGTAGCTTGCCAGTTAAAGGACAACTGCTGATGCTCGGCTTCCTACTGCTGACATCCGGTCTAAAGGGATTGCCATTCGCTGAAGATATCTTTGATGTTGTAGACACCATTGCACAGAAGCTCGGGCTGAAGATGGCGAGTGTAGAGAAAGAACTTACTGAGTGGGTTGATAGCGTGGCTCCCGGTATGACGCCGTTCATCATGCGCGGTGTGCTTGACCGTATGACTGGTGCCACAATGTCTACCCGTTTGGGTATGGGTGATCTAGTACCATTGACTGGAGCATTCCGTGCCGGTGCTGATCCTGCTCGTGAGGTATCTGACTTCGCTGGTCCAGTGTTCAGTGGTATATCTGGACTGGTTGGTATGGCTGGTAGCGTGGCTAAGTATGGCGCTGAAGTGGTCGGCCTACGTGATGATCTAACTACGATTAACGGTATCCTGCGTGATTCCCCAGTTGCTGCCTTGCGTTCTATGGGTGATAGCTATGCGTACCTAAACAGCGGTATGATTACCAATGCGCAGGGGCAAGTTGTTCAACGAGAAGCTGCGTACCATACTGTCTTAGCGCGACTACTTGGTTTCTATCCTGCTATTGCTACAGAACAGAATGACATTGTTCGTCTATCTAAATACGTTGGTGACTACACTAAAGCAATCAAGGCTGAATACGTTAGCTCATACGTCAAAGCAACTTTAGAAGGTGACAGAGAACGGGCGAGAGAAGTAGCCCGTGCTGTACAGGATTGGAATGTGGGTGCGCAGGGTACAGGATTAGAGATTAGAACGTTTGAAAAAGATGCTGCTCGTGCAGCCATAGAAGCAGGACGTCCTACTGCGTTGCGCTATCTCCGATCAGCACCCAAACAAATGCGACCGGAGACTATCGAATTACTACAGGCTTATGGCCTGTATGACGAAATCAGGTAACAACTTTTAGTTGTCCAAGCGTCAGGTTATCGATCGCATCATCGGCGTCAGTCAGCATCCCAATAGTTCGTGGGTTGTTTAGGTTGATGCCGATGACGTAGGACTGTCCTAATTTAATTGGAGTATCTTTACCCAGATACGCTTTGTTGGATTTCGGTGTGACATTCAATTGCTGTTCGTCTACTTCCTGCATAAACGATTTGTAGTCTGCTCCCTTGGAAGATAGCCAGCGTCGGAAGTGCGCTTTATCCAGCAACACAGTGCCGGTAGTAACCGGACCACCAATGTCTTTACGGTAGAAATCAAACCGTACTCTAATCTCTCCACGGGGTACGCGGCTGTAATCCATAGTTGGTTTCTGTGTGCCATTATGAAACACCTGCACTTGTGCACTAGCTGTGTCGTTCATGTACTCGGTCAGTAGATCAAACGCGTCCACCTTATAGTCAGCCACTGTCCTGCGGATAGCACCGATCTGTGATAACACCCACTCTATCCCTTTAGTGTGGTCGAATTTAATCAAACCCCATTCCATAGCCAACCTACCTGCAAGATCAGCAAGCACAATACTCTGCTCCCAATAACGCTCAGCACCACTAAAGTCAGCCTTGTATCGGTGTTTGAATGTAGCAGTTGCTTCACTAATAGCAGCCTGTATACCATCGGGTCCAAGCTCCAATAACTTCGTAATGAATTGCTTCCCTATATGTCCATAGTTCGTGGTGATAAAGTCATATATCTTTTTACCTGCCTCAGTACTGCGAGTGAACAGTGGCAGTACAGGTACACTAACTTCAAGGATACGTGCCATCTGTGCGTCAGTATCTAAACCGGATGCAATTAGTTTAGAGTTCATCGACTTGTTAGTGGACACTAACACAGGCATTGCCCAAGTTCTTGCGTCACGTTCTTCAGCCGATCTGGTTAATCGTGCTTTGTCTCGACCCTGACTAACCCAGTAAGCGAAGTCACCTACATCTTTATCATCCATCATCGTAGCTTCATCGATGGTCATTGGCATGTGGGCATACATACCCATACGAGAGAACAATGTGTTCTGTGTGTACTTGGCAGCAAAGTGTAGCTTGTCGGGATTACCGTAGATCGACTGCACCCACAACTGCGCGAGTGTCTTACCACCACCAGTTGGTCCATACAAAGAGATCGTTAAACCTTTTAACCCGGTGAACGCATACAGTGGTGCGGATAACCCAACGCATAGAGAGAACATGTGCGCTCTCATATCAGCTTTATCTAATAGCGTGGTGAACTGTGTCCATGATTCAGCACTACCAGCAGACCCGTACATCTCTGTACCTAATCGTTGACTGGTAGAAGCCAATGCAATGTTCTCGTTCGCAACCGTACCATCAGGGTTACGTCGTAAGACTGTATCGCCTATAACGAATTGAGAGAAGTTTTCCTTCCATCCAAAGGAGGCGTAGAGGTTTGTCATTGCGCGGCGTTGGCGCAATTCATCCATGTATGAACGGAGCATAAATTGAAAGTATTGCGTCTGAGATTTGTTGTATAGGACGATGCCCTGATCAGCAATCGCTACTGCAAAGTCTCTATCCTTAGCGTCAGTCAGCATCCCTTGGCGTAGTGAAAGTTCCTGCCATCCTGCATGTGGGCGGTTCCAGTGGTAGCGTACTGTCTCGTATCCAAGAGACTCGTCACGTCCATACCCTACAGGGTATATATCAAAGCGGCATACATCGATATCTGTATCATCCAACGTCATCTTGATACCACCGACTGTGCGCTTGAACGGTTTGGGTAGTGGTATCTCATGTGCTGCTTTATCTAATACATCAGCAGCCGGTGCTACTTCTTGGTACTGTGCGCCTAGTCGCGCTGGGGTTCCTATCTTTCCGCGATACAAACAACCGTCGCATCCCTTTGGTCTATCCTTCTGAAACTTATCGCAGGTTGTTGGTCCAGTCACGGATGCTTTCCAGTGCTGCATCTTCCTAACTGTTTCGGTCGGGCTGTACTTCGGGTGGTTCTCACTCCATGCCATTGCTGCAGCGTCTGGGTCTTGGCAATACGCAGCCACACCCATGACGTTGTACCAAAATGGTTCTTCAACAGC
>Ga0315909_10004798_pt1 | contig 15769 bp, 22 predicted proteins | sample LakEriMetagenome_11_FD_203527 | JGI IMG/M metagenome (GOLD analysis project Ga0315909, IMG submission 203527) | Freshwater fungal communities from buoy surface, Lake Erie, Ohio, United States - Buoy 2 MA125 | ecosystem: Environmental > Aquatic > Freshwater > Lake | place: USA: Lake Erie, Ohio...
GTCCTTAAAGAATTGCTTTTGCACTTCAGGTTGCACAGTCTTAAGAACTTTTAAGGTGGACTCAAGTCCCTGTATTTGCATTGACATGGTTCACCTCTCCTTAAGAATCGTGGCGACTGTCGAGAGGTCGTCCGAGTCAAAGTCTATACCAGGTGGCCACCAGCCTGTAATGACCAAAAGTTGTGCTAGTGAGTGGCGGTGCGATCCGCTTTCGTAGGGTTTGAGGACGCAGTACTCACAATCTCAATTTCCACGAGCTTGTTAACAAACGAATCAAACTCCACCGGAATGGTTTGTCCGTGTTCGGTTTGGATCTTGGCTGTGTACCAAGCCATGAACGCCATGTCTTCCATGCCGAAGTTGTCGGCTAGGTCGCTGGTTTTCATTTTGAAACGGCGTTCCCAAGCAACGAGTGTTGCCAGAGTGCTTGTGATCGTTGCTGGTCCTTGACCGATGTCAAAACGGATCGTTAGTTTCATGTCGGGTCCTTTTCTGTTGTGTCGAGTGCGACCTTTTCAACTAACTGTTTCCAGTAGGGCCCGAGGGCCTTTGTTATTGAAAAGGAACTTTTGGTTAGATCAGACTTCAGTCCAAGCAAAGGTTCCGCCACGAAGTGTGATCGTGCAACGGCTCAATTCGCCAAGAGTGTAAACAACTGGAAGCTCTTCAAGGTAAGAGTTAGCCAAAGTGCCAAGTGGGTTCGTGGCGCTAGTAGCGGCCGAAGTTCCCTTGATGGTTACTGACGCAATCTTTGTACCGACAAGGGCTTTGAAAGTTGCGTAAGTCTCCGAGCTGGCCGTGCTCCAGTAGAGCTCCAAGGTCAAGGTGTTGTCCTGCAACCCAGCCGTGAAACTAGTAGCAGTCGAACCGAACGCATTGTCAGACAAAGCCATAATCTTCTGCGACAAGTTTGCGCTCGTGCACTGATCAGAAATATCAACAGCACCGATAGAGACAATCGGATTGGATAGGTAAGTCGACGTGGCCATGATTTACTCCTGAGAATCGGTTGCGTCGGGCTTCTTGGCTAATTTAGCACCCTTACTCGGGTGAGTGTCGGAACGCTGAATGAAACCACCAGCGATCAACCAATCAATATCGTCAGACGGACCAGCAACAAACGCTGTGCCAATCACGCCGACTCGAGTACTTGTAATTACATATCTGTCCATCATGAATCCTGTGCTTGTAGGGGAATAATCAATTCGTATCCGGCATAATCAGCGCCGCCAACCGAAACAACTTTAGGGTTAGCACTCATTACCGAAATGTCTTTCGTGACCAACTCGGCCGTGAGTGACAAGAGCTGGCGTAGGGCGTCAAGGTTGCCTGGGCCGTTACTGATGAGCGTGACTGGGAACGACATTTTGACAATGTTGCCGTTCCACGACTCGATGGTCGGAGCATCAACAAAAGCGCAAGGTGGAGCAATGTTCCGAGGATCGTTAACAACACGCAAACCCGAAATAGTTTGGAGAGTAGTAACGAGATCATCTAGCGCCTCATTCAGAAAGTCGGTGTAAGCCATTTCAGGCGACCTGTGGTCTGCTGATGCCTAACAACTGTTTGACGAGCCCTGAGAGCCCTACAACGGGCGCTGACGCCATATCTGTAAAACTAGCGAACTGATCGACACTTCCTCTTTGGCGATACAAGGCAGAGCCATACATCAAAACGCCGAGGGTGACATCTCCACCAGGTGAAGTGGTGAGAGCGTCGGTGTATCCGGACTCTTGGCGACGGCGAAAACAGAACGCATTTGCAGCAGCTGCGCATTGAACCAAGAAAGCGGTTTCGTCACCACTTGTCGTTATTCCGAGGTATGTGGCAATTTGTGGCCCTGTGACCCAAGTGCAGGTTTCGACATAAGTCAAAGTGCCTTGTGGAATAGCGGCAGTGCGGTCTAGATCGTCGCCTTCGTCGTAGTAAAGAACTTGGTTAGGTATCGGCTGGTTGACATCAAAAAGGAGATCGCCTTCGGAGTCGACACCAAGAAACAGGTATGCAGGTAGATCGTAAATGACATGAGTACCGTTCAGGCCGTGACCCAAACCAGCAATTGTCATTGATTGCCCGACAGCGACATCGGGTTCCGTCAGCGTCTGGACAACCGCATAGTTATCCAAACGCTGATGAAAAGTAACTTGATAAACAGCCATGATCGGCTAACCGCCTTTCGGACTGAGAGTTAGGCGATTGTGATTGACTGAATGAAGCTCGACTTAGCAACGAAAGTGGCGAAGTACTGGTGGATACTCAGGTTCTTGCCAAGGGTGCTTGGGTTGTCAAGGCTCAACAATTGCGGGCCTGATTCGTAGATTTCAAAGCCTGGTGCGTAAACCACAAGCATGGTGCCAGCGGCGAAGTTGTTGTCAACGACCACATTCAAACCAAGAACATTCATGCTGGTGTACTGGAGACCAGAGACGTTACCGATTGAGTTGGTGGTCATCATGCCGTTGGCGTTGTAACCAAACAAGGGGCGCTTGTCGGCGTCGGTCTGGCGACCCAACTTTTCCCATACATCGGGCGACACGCACAAGTGGGTGGGGAAGAAGTTTGAATCTTCAGCAATTTCTCGAGCGGAGTCGTACAAGGCGGTAAACAATCCTGAAGGATCGGCGGCCGTGACAGTCCAAGTTGAACCCGAAGCGGTTGCACCTGAAACAAGTGCGTCGGCTGCAATGTCGTCAGTCTTGATAAGCACTTGACCGGCAAGATCGTTCAAAACGACTTGCATTGCTGCAGGATCGGTGAAGTCAATGTCTTGGCGTGACAAGGTGACCTGACCTGCAACAGTTTTCTTGGTGACAGTGTTCGAAGCGACAACCATTGTGGTGGCCGACACTGCGTCAAGCTGACCTGATTGTTCAGCTGCAGAAGTGTGGGTGGTGATGGTCGGACGGATGAACTGGCGGCTTGGCGTGTTCGGCATCGCCCTTGCCCCAAAAGCCGAAACGACAGGGCGCACGTAGTTCAGATCCTGGAAGACAGGTCCGAGCACCGAAACGCTAAGGAGGCCCGGCGTGTCAGAAGTCAAGATGTCACCAGCTGCTGCTTGAATCGCAGTCTGATTACGCTTCGAAGCCTGAACGAAAGCATCGTTTACTTTGTGCCAGGTGTCGCCACCAGCGTGGTAAGCGGCGAGCATTTCCGATGCGCTTGGCATAGCGAATTCACGCTTGGGCTGAGCAAAGATCGGTGCGGTTGGCACAATGATTTCTTCGGCGACGACTGGCGTGCTTTCCATAATTGTTTCCTTTACGATTTCGGCGACAGGTTCTGATGCCGCTACTTTGGAAATGGTAGCACCAGCGAATGCACCCTGTGGGACAAGGCTTAGTTCAACCCAATCACCTTTAAGAATGGTCATATTGCCGTTGTCGTCGTACTTAAACTCTGTCGGATTTACACCAACAGAAACAGCGTCAATGACACCGTCGGATGCGAGCACTAACGCTTCGTCACCGGCACGAGTGCTTGAAACTTTGGCAGTAAAGTACATGGCCTCAGCACTGTCAACACGCTCTGAAACCAAACCGACAGCCTGTGTCGAGTCATGGTACATATACAGTTTCGGTGCTTTGCCTTCAACCGACAAACTGCCAGGTGCAAACTGCACGTTCGTTCCGTCTGAAACTGTGGCAAAAGTGTTATAGGGAACAGCAACACCAGTAATGGTGCGACGCTCTTGCCCGTCTGGGCCTGCAGCTTCTACGGCGAAAGTGTTTGAACTAAACCTAATCATGCCAACTCCTCTTGAGTGTTTTCTTCAACTGTTTTAGTTTCTTTTTCCATGTAACTGTCAATCTCTAGCCACTTCTCAACATCCCATTTGACATAGGTGCCTCGAGGCAATTGCTGTGACAGGGCTGACGAAATTGCTTGTGCATACATTGACAATCCGAAGGTCCACAAGTCCGACTTGGCACCGGCACTGTTTGTATATGCGTACGAGCCTGTAGAAATACCCAATAGATACGGGGGCACATTACACAAGTTGGCGATCTCTTTTGACTGGTATTCGGCTGCATCTATCAGCAACATTTTGTCAGGTGTGGCCGTAGTTTCTGTGTACGTTAAAAACTCGTTAAGAGCTGCAGTTTGATTAGTGCTTCGAGCCTCGTTGAACGCTTCAGCCAAAGCACCTAACTCTTCAGCCGACAATGGTTCTCCACCAGTTTGCTTCAGAACGCCAGCTGGAATGGCGCTCGAAGCATTGCGGAAACGAGCATCGCAAAGTTTGAGTGCTGTAGCGATGGTTTGTTCGCTCATGTAGATCATGCCCTGTGTAGGACTGTAGATCTGGACTACATCAGCAGGGTCAAGAGCTCCACCGTTGAAATAGATCTCTTTGCTTTTACCAAACCACACTGGACCTTCGGCGTCGGCCGTATCAATGGATCCCTGGGGCAAACGGGTGGCGCTTGCCATGTAACCGTCTTTTGTGCGACTGGTGATATAGAGAAAGCAACGGCCGTAAAAGAAAAGGTCGTCAAAGATCCAAGGGAACAAGAACGAGTTAGGCATCTCAGGATCAAGTTGGCGCAACCAGGTGCGTGGTGCCAACGGGACGGTTTCCATTTCGTTACCGTTCCAAATCTCTGTGCACATCTTTAATTCCATGCTTGCCAACACTGAAGCCATAAGGTCACGGCTTCGACTGATCGCAGGCACAGAAATGGCACGATTACGAGCTAGCCCAGACTGGTAGGTATACCAACTGCCGATTGTGTTCGGTGCTTTGTTCTGTCGGTAGTAATTTGTCCCAACTGCAGCGGCTACTGATTCCTCAGGAATAGGACTAATTGCAGCCTTTGTGACTTCTTTTTTGCTAAATAATCCCATTAGTTTTCCTTTGCAGGGGGATGCCGATGGGGCCCCGACGACCCCACCGACACAATGCCGATATTAGTTCACCGTACTACCATCATGGGTTTAGCCCGATTCTGATACTTGCTTGATAACGCAATGCCCCACACTGCACACTTGGCTAACTCAATAGGGCCTGGACTCGACTTGTGAGACAGCGTGACACCTGCACCAGTCTTAATCATCACGGCCCTGTTCATATGTTCCGACAAAGTGACCTGACCCAAATGCTTAACCCGACCTTCAATAATCATCTTTTGCGCTAGACCCGTGAACTTAATTAGTTCTGCTTGACCGACCACAGTCATACGTCGACGCAAATTCAAAGGTGTATGAATCTCAAGAGTCGGCGTGATAGCCAGGGCAACAAGCTTGTCGGCCATAACCCGATCAATCTCAGCCCACATAGACGCCTCGTTGTCAACAATAAACTCAACAGAAGTGTGAACAAGCCCATCAAACATTGACGATCTGACGCCAACATAACGGTTTGTGTCCATGCTCATTTCGACACAGAGCACGCCGCCTACCGGCATAGGGCCATCAACTTTACATGAAGCCCACAAGCCTTCTTCCAACCAACTGCCTCGAGAACTAACCCACATATTTAAGTGGGCACGCAAGAAACTGTCTTTCTTTGACACCGCCTGGAGCGCCTCAATTGTGATTGTTTTACCCAGGCAAGGATTGGCGTAACCCCAATTCTCTGGGTTCCTGAAGTCCCGATCCCCAATAGACCATTCAGCAAAATACAAGCGTGAACGCTCACCTTTCTCAATCTCGTTGATCGCCGTTTCTCGCATATGGATCATCGCTTCACTGGATTCATCCCCAGCTGTTGACCAGCAACTTAGCAAGGGTGACCTTCGAGCAATCATGGACGGCCTAATTGCTTCCGACAAAGCACGCTCACTGATATTGAACAATTCGTCCGCACAAACAAGGTCGTAACTACCACCATGCAAATTAGGTGAAGCAGCTCTAACTTCCCACATAGAACCATCAGGCATCTCTACCGACTTGCGACCAAACGTACGCATAGCCTTAGCACCAAACAACTCAACAAGCATCGGAGCCAAAGCGTTAAACACACTTTCGGCACGATCTAAACGGTTAGCAACCGAAAGAATATTTTGAGGTTGACCACGCAACTTAGGCATTTCAGTCAACCACCAGCCAATTAAAGCTTGTAAACCAATTGACTTACCGTTTTGTCTGGCCGTGCTAACCAAAGACTCACGAAACAACAGATCACCGTTTTCATCATGAGCCAGTTGCCCAAACAAACAACGCTGTTGCCACTTGAAAAGATCTAAAGACATAAAGGTCTTAGCCCAAGAAACAACCTGAGGCCCATAAGACAGATCGCCAATACCAGACGTTTCCAATCTAGGTAAATAGTCTCTGACCTGCGGTAATGCTGGCTGATCATCGCCAGTTCCTGCTAGTTCGTCAGGAGAGAGCGAAATAAAGAGAGCGGGGTCATCTGCCGGCGCACAAAAAAATGTTTGGTCGGTTTTGGTTTTTTTCTTTTTGATTTCTCCCCATTGTTGACCTTTTCTGCTGTTGCAACTGAGGCAACATGGGGCAAGGTTTTCCATGTCATGTGTGCCTCCACGGTCTACTTCAAGTAGGTGGTCCACGGTTGTGGCGTGTCGGCCGCATATGTAGCAGGTGGGGTTGTCTGCCAGTATTTGTGCTCTGTTGTCTTTGTATTGCTTTGAGTTGTAGTGACGTTGTGTCATGTCGGGTTGCTCCTGTCTTTGTGTTGATTGTAGGTCAAGGGCTTTAGGTCAAGTGATACTGACGCCCAAGCAAGAAGGGCACTTGCTCGGTTGTCCTCCAATTAACTGTGAGAGTTGGGTGGTTTGTGTCCCCCACAATTCGGGCAAGTAGCCACAGGGTGCCGGTCTATTTGTATTCGGTGGACAACCTTCGCCTTTGCGTTAGGGAACGCTGATCGCTCACAATGCGTGAGCGTCTACCCACGTCACCGTGTGTTCCCATGTGCGCTTTCAGCTGGCGTCAGGGCTAATGATTCCCTCATCTGGAATCTGTTGTTCTCAGTTGTGATTGGCGACTGTATCAGGTGGCAGTGTTGTGCCTTGATTCGAGGCGTACCCATTGCCCGTTGATGTTTACTTCAGCGAACTTGATTCGTGCCGGCGTGAAGAACTGTCCGTTGATGGTGAGGTATTCGACATCGTGTTGGTTTGATATAGCGATAGCAAACACTGGTGTTGTGAATGACCATTCTTGATCACCTGTGACGATTCTTATCGGGTTGATGGGTTGCATGAACTCTGTGCCCAAGGTCGGGTTTCCTTTCGTCGGATTAACGGATCATACTCACCAGGTGGTGTTGGTTGTCAAGTATCCCCCACAAAACCTTTGTAATCAGTAAGGTTTGCATATGCAACGCCAACTTGGTCGTATCGCTCAGCTGCTTAACCGCAATGGAATTGACATTGATGAGATCGGTGAGATCAAGACGATGTCTATTCGACAGACGCTCGCTAAGAACGAATTGGGTAAGACTGAGGTGCATGATCTGACCACGATCCAGTTTTCTCCTAAGTGGGAATCTGGTCCTGAATGGCCAGTGATTAAACAAGGGCCAGCAATCAGGTTGCCAGCCATCAAAGCGTTTAAAAGCCAATCAGAGTGGGATAAATGCTTCATTTTTCCTGACATACAAATTGGCTATTTTGCTACAGCATCGGGTGAACTTGAGCCGATCCATGATGAGCGTGCTATCGCTGTAGCACTCAAGATATGCAAGGACGTCAATCCACAGCTTGTGGTTATGGTTGGGGATAACTTAGACCTTGCCGAATTGGGCAAATATGTTGTTACGCCTGCATACCAGCGGACTACCCAAGCAACCATTGATCGTGCCACTGTGTTGGGTGCACAGATAAGAGCTGCAGCGCCTCGAGCCAAGATCGTGTGGTTAGCAGGCAACCATGAAGAACGGTTATCAAAGTACATTTTGATGAATGCTTCAGCATCGTTTGGGTTGAAGCGTGGCAATACGCCAGCCGAATGGCCCGTGATGAGTGTGCCGTATCTGTGCCGTTTTGATCAGTCTGATATTGAATACAAGCCTGGCTATCCGGCCGCCCATTTTTGGGTGACTCCAGAGCTGCGGATCATTCATGGTGACAAAGTTGCTAGTGGTGGCAGTACGGCCCACAAGTATTTGGCATCTGAGAAGGTTTCTGTGGTTTATGGGCATATTCACCGCCGTGAGTGGGCTGAGCGCAGTAGAGACGATTTTGATGGCCCTAGAACGGTCATGGCGGCTTCGCCTGGCTGTCTGTGTCGAGTGGATGGTGCGATCCCTAGCGTCAAGGGTGGCATTGACCTTGAAGGGCGTCCGATCACTAGGACTGAGGATTGGCAACAAGGTGTCGCAGTCATACCGTACGATCCTGTAAGCGGTCGGTTCGTGTATGAGCAGGTTGCTATTACTAACGGCTGGGCTATGTATCGAGGGAAAGAATATGAAGCAACAATTGATCCATATCGTTTGGCATGACGCTCATTCGGTCAGTGAAACATGGGCTACTAAGCATGAGATTGATGCAGCGCCTTGCATTGTTTCGTCTGTCGGCTGGTTGATACCCAATGCCAAACATGAGCATATTGTTATTGCTCAATCAATGATTCTTGACCAAGATCACTTTGATCACATTCTTGCTATCCCTGTGGGAATGATTAAGCAGATAAATCGGTTGAAGGCGACTCGGGTTTTGCGTATTGGTGATGACGAGATTCAAGTCGAACCCACTGACCGTTGATGTTCATTTCAGCAAACTTGACTTGATGTGGAGTGAAGACACTACCGTTAATGGTTATGTATTCAATTTCATCGCCTTTTGATATAGCGATAGCAAACACTGGGGTCGTAAACGACCAGTCAGCGTCGCCGTGGCAAACGCGCATCGGGTTGATTGGTTGCATGAATTCAGTCATCGTTAGGTTTCCTTGCTAGTCGGTCGCTAATTTTCTCTAGGTCTTTGGGCCGCCAAACGTGGACTTCTTCGCCTGAGTCCTCAAGCGCGTTAATCCAGTCCCACTGCAAATTACTGACAACACCTTTGGGACCTTTCAATTCCACAAAGATGGTGCCTCGAAAAGGGTGGGTCATTACTAGATCGGGGAAACCTTGGTTGCCTGTGTTGGGTGTAATCCATTTGCCCGGTCGGACTAGGGCTGGGTGTGTGTGCATGACTCGCCAACCATGCAATTTAGCCAATGTAATTACAGCCTTTTGAAAGTCGGCTTCTAATATTTCAGCCACCGTGCATTAGCCGATCAATAAGTTCGGACGCTTCACGTTTAGTCGCAGGGACTGCACCTTCCCAGTTTTTGGCTCGAAGCATCCCCAACTGTTTGGCGGTCGGCGGTTCACCCGATGAACCGAGCGCCTGTGTACGGTCATTTGCAGGGGCTTTACGGCCAATGTGGTGCAAGTCAACTGGCTGTTTTAATAGGGTGTCTGGGGTGCTGGTTTCTTGACGGTTTCGTACTTCTTCGGCGCTAGCCATCTTTGAGCCGAAACTCATCATTAAACCTAGGACACGGCCTAAAGCGCTGGTGCTTGCGTTCATCTGTTCTGAGTCACGGGTGAAACTGGTTTTGCCTGGGAACGGTTCAAAGCATGTTGCTTGTGCCGGTACAGGGTCATCAGGTGTTCGCCAGGCTTGCATGGTGACGCTTATAAACGTCTTGTCTGCAATGGTGATGACTTCGGGTCGGTTCTCAATTATGCGTAGTTCAGGCCAGCGTTCTAGTGCAGCTGCAAAGCGTGTTGGTACGTCGACATAGTTTGTGAGGTCCATCAGCTGCCCAAGTTTCTGTCAAATGCTCGCCGTTGCTCAGGCGTCATGCGTAAATAGTTCAACAGGTCATTGCACCTGGCACGCTCGGCTTGGGTTAAACCTTCCCAGTTTCCTTTGTGGCCACATTCCAAACAGATGCCTTTGAGGATTGGTTGCAAGCGCATGTCATGGTGGTGCAGTTCCATTTGGCATTCTTCACACAAAATCACGTTCATTTGAAACCTCCTAGGCGCATAGCAACAATTGCGTCTTGTGTTGATTTGGTTAGATTTGACAGGTAAATACCGTTCTCTTCGGCAACATAAGCCAGTTCAAACAAGGCTTTTCTGAGCATTGAGATATCTTCGGTTTGGCGTTCTAACTGCCAAGCGGCTGCTTTCATAGCAACTTCCGCTTTCTTAATCATGAAGGTCATTTCTTCTATGTTGTCGGTCATGTCGGGTCTCCAGTTCGGGTTGGTTTCAGATTATCTTACGGGTGTAGGACCATAGCGTATTTTGCGCCGGTCGTTTTCGGTGGTGCCAGCCCAAATACCTTTTTGGTCAGGTTCACGCAAAGCATATTCGAGGCATTGTGGTTGCACTGGGCATTTGTCGCAGAACGGTTTGATCACGTTCATGTTGCGGAATGATTCGACACCACTGGATGGGAAGAACAGTTCTAGTGGTAGGTCGTGGCATGCAGCTTGGCGTTGCCAGTCGGGTCGGTGGATGTTTAACACAGTTTCCACGGTTGCCAACCGCACTTGCCTTTGTCTGCTAATTCGGAATAAAGCAAATAGGCAAACCTGAGGTTAAGTGTGGGGTCTGACATGGATTCTTCCATCGGCATATTGAAAACTTGTTCAACATAAGAACGATGGATCTCGTTAATTTGTGCGATCCCGTGATCTTGGCCGTTGAAGTCTGGGTGTTTGTAATCCACATTAAGGCACCTTGTTTCTTTCCACAGCAGGCGACCAAGTTTTTCAAGTGTCTCTGTGTTGTTGGGCCAGCCGACCGAAATGGCGTTAGGGAACCATTCTTGACAATTGGTCTCAGGGTTGAAGGGCGCAAGGGTTGTGGTTGGCTGTGAGACGGTCGTAGAAGGCTCTGTGAGCGCCTCTATCCGATCTTCCTGCTGTTGGGGCGTTAAATCCCCTAAACCGATTGTGGACGGTGTTTCGGGTTGCAACACTGGTTGGGTTGTCCCTTGACCTGTCACCGCAAAAGCAGCGCACATCAGATAAGTAAAAAGGCTTAGCCCTAGAAAACGTCTTAGATTCATGATTCCTCCATAGTCGGGTTTTGAAGTCGGGCACTGTCTACCGACTTTAGTCGGCAGGTGTCAAGTCACTCAGGCTACTAGGTTGGGGAAAACTTTAATGGCACGCTGTACTGAAGGCGTCCAAGAGTCGCCAGTTACATACTGTAAATGCCATGCCTCAAAGTTGGGGTTGGTCGGGTCTGAGACAGCCCAAGTGAAACCGTATTCGAGTGCTTTGCAGGTAGCGAAACCGTCACCTAGTAACCATTTGCAGATCGGTGAATTGAGGCCACAATTAGCGACGTCTATTGCGAGTCCCCAACCGTGGTCACTGTTGCCTGGTGTCGCACTCGGGCTTTTGCCTGGCTTCAAATAGTATTTTTTGCCTTGCCATATGCGGATCACTTGCGGTACACGGCCACCGTTAGTAGTCGAGTAACGCTCGTTGAACATTGCGAGCTGTTGGGCATAGGTTCGGTATGCACCAACTTGGTTGCAGGTCTGCCCGTTGAAATAGGCGTCTAGTTGTAGGCAGTTCCATGCGGTTGCTGCGTGTTGTTCTAGTAAGCCGGCTGGGGATTGGATTGTTCGCAGTAATGCTTTGTTTACTTTGCCGTTTGTTTGACCTTTGAGGTCTGTCGGTTTAATGATTGGCAGTACAGGAAATTTCACTGGGGATCTTTCTTGCGGATGATTGGCTCGACTGGTTTGTTGGTAAGTGCGGCCATACCGTTGCCGACTGAGTAGCCCACGATCATGGTGATGATTGGTAAGCCTTGGTCTTGGTCTATTGCTTTGACTGCGATGAGTACGGTCATGCAGATCAAGCCGACTAAAGCGATGAGTGCTTTGGATGGGTTGAAGGTCATGGTGTATCTGGGAAGTCTGCTTCAGCGCCTGGTGTCCATGTGGCTGGGAAGTCTCGTAGGGCTTGGCGGTAGGTTGCCCATGCTGTTTTGTCTGTTGGGGCGTCTGCGACTTGTGTCCAGTCAGATTCTTTGAGTAGGCGGTCACGGTGTAGGCGCATTCTTTCGGCCCACCATTCGGCAGGTACTTCGTCAAGGTCAAGTGTGGAAGTCAGATCGTGGTTCATTGTTATGCCGCCTCATATTCGAAGGAAAATTGAATTTGATCGGAAGCAGTCCAAGCCCAAGGGTTAGTTGCAGAAACTGCATAGTTGGTTGCATTTTCTAGCAACAACGTAACCCTTGTAGTGCTGTCAAGTAATATGGAAACGTGGCGTACAAGACCAGTAGACGCGTCATAGACATACCCAGAACCAGCCACTACACCTGAGGCTTGTGCTGTAATTGGCAGACTGACAAAGTAGAAGCCTGAACCTGCGTTAGTTCCTGAACTGCCGAAAATAATGCGACAATTACCATATACGGTTTTGTTAATCCGCCCATATCTACCTGCTGCGGTTGAACCTGTGCCTAGTGTCGGATTGGTGGTTGAGGCGGTCAGGGCTGGTGTCCAAGATTCCCATGCGGCCCCGATGGTGTTAAGCGTCGCCGCCGTCAACACCTGCCCACTAGTTGTCCCTGCTGTCCACTGAGTAGCCATGTTTCTCCTTTACCAACCCAAACGGCTGGTGTCTAAAATACCTAAAGTAGTGCTGTCAAGTGTAAAGAACTGATAATACGTTGTCGGGCTAAAAAATACTTCAAAAGTAGTCTGCTCAGGGGTTGCGTTGACAGCGATACCTTCAATCGCAACCGATTCGGTTGTGTCTGAACCTGCACCCGGCACACGGTAAACCAAATCCCAAATTAGATTTTGATTAACGCCACCGATAAAAGCATCTAAAAATTCGTTCAATGCTGTTTGGTTTTGTATTAGATCTATGAAACCGATTGACCACGATTCTGATTCAGGGTCAGACTGGCTGAACGCTAACCATTGCGCGAGGCCTAAAGCCTGCGTTGTTGTTGCGTCGACTGTAGTGATTGTTTCTTGTGCGTTGCCATAGGCCGTCAACGACGCGCTATTAGTTGCCGTTTGTCCTGCCAACCCTTGTGGCGCAATGGTCACATTGTTAAAAAAGTTTAGACCAGCCTTGTTGTGGTTTAGCGTTTGATAAGCAATGGCTGAAGCGGTTGGGCTATTTCGTGTAAAAGTAAAACCCGACACAAAATCAGCCATGAAGTTTCTAGCAATGACTTGTACTACTTGACCCGTAAAGCGAACGCCGCCTTTTTCAGTGCTGGTTATCAAATTGAAAAAGTTTAAAACTGACCCAGTGTAAGTTTGGGCGCTTGCCACAGATTGACCAGCGCCAAAGTTTGCAACATTACCGATCTGATACCCACTCGTTCTCCAAAGATCTTCAAGTTGGTTCAATGTTGCTTTTTGTGCAAGCGACACATTGTTAACAACATTGCGCCCGTTGCGGGCTAACACATCAGCAAGGCGAACAGTTATTGTTGACATGCCTGTGTTGCCGGGGTAATCGTTAAACACAACACTCTGCACCCAGAAACTACATCCATAACCTGTCACTGGTTCCGACAAAGTAAAGATGTCGTTAAAACCAAAGTATTGAGCCACGTTTGCTTGGTTATTTAAAGTGACGTTTAAAATGCCGCCCGAATATGAGTCAAGGTAGTTGCGTCTGCCTTGCTGATAACTAAACGACAAAACAGAACTTGTGACATCCACTACCGTCGGTGTCTGTCGCTCAAAGACCCAGTCAATTTTTGGCATTACATCGCTCGAGTGTTCAAGGGCACTGGGCCTGATTGACGCACATAATCTTGCAAGGCTCTCACAATGCTGTTGGGATCGCCGCCGTTGACATTGACCGTGATGTTGGTGCTACCGCCTAGCGCATTGTTTGGTGTGATGTTCCCAGACGACGACGGTGTGAACAGTTCAGGCCCGCGCTCGCCCACTAGATACGATCCGCCCGGTGCAACGGGACCTCCCGCAGCTCTCGCGCCCGAGATACCAGAAAGGGTTAAAGCATCGTATGCACTGAGACCACCGTACTCTGCACCACGAGCAAGATAGCGGGCATATTCTTGAGCGGCCGCCGGTCCTTGCATTTTGAATTTAAACGCTATTTCTTTTTGAGAAATGCTGTCCATAGTGCCCGAGATTGCTTGTAGCGCAGTCAGATACTCAAGTGTTTCTCGTTCATACTCGTTAATGTCCGATTGAGCGCCCGACCCAAATGCTTTAGCAGCTGCTGTTTCTAATTCTTTAAGATCGGCTTCAGCATTGTCTAACGCAACTTCACGGTCAAGAGTTCCAGTTAATGCCTTCCATGCCGTATCAGCACTGATTATGGCTTCAGTTACTTTATTTGCTGTAGTTTTAAAAATGTCTAAAGGATTATTGGCGTTTTGAATTGCAGTTTTGAACGCTCCGGCATTAATTCGGTTTTCGTTTAACACACCTGCTAGATCGCTTAAAGTTTCCTCGGCCTGGGTTCCGTTGCCAACAATATCTTTACCTAGTTCGGTCATTTTGGCGTCAAGGTCTAAAGCAGCAGATGCTCCTTTAGACAAAAAAGTAATCATCGGAATCAGTCGTTGACCAGACTTAACTTTCAGGTCCTCGGTTGCATCGCCAAGGTCGTCCATGGCGGCTCGATACTCCCTAGCCATTTGCAATTCAGATTCAGAAATAACCTTTTGTTCCGACACTGACTTAAGAGACGCACTGAGATCATCAGCACCCATCTCAATAAGTTCGGCCATTGACTGCCAGCCCTTGCCGAGCAGTTGCGCTGCAACTCGGGCTTTTTCGGCTGGGTCTTTAATTTTCTTTAAACGATCAATTGTGTTAAGAAATGTTTCGTTAACGTCTAATGAACCGTCTCGCAAATAAACAAGATCAACACCAAGGTTTTTTACTTTGTCAGGGTCGGCACCAATCGTTTTATTAAGGCGACCTATAGCACCTTCCACAGCGTCGACTGGGATTGCCAAATCACCTGCAACTTCTAAATATCTTGAAGCATCTTCAACGGCTAAACCTGTTGCGTCAGCAAGTTTGCCTGCAGAAATTGCCATGTCTTGAAACGCTGTAATTCCGTCAGCCACAAACTTTCCGATTGCGGCACCAGCTGCGACTGCAAAGGTTGCGGCGTTAGCGGCGACCGCATCTAAAGCGACTTTGGAGCCAGCCTTAAATTTGCCTATCCCACCTTCAGCATTATTGACAGCAATCTTAAAGTCGCCAAAGGCTTTCTTAGCGTCCTTAATCCCTTTGTCTTGAAGGTCGGTAATGATTGGGATTCGAATAGCCATTACAAAAACACCGCTTTCTGAAGTTCAGTAATTCTGGCCATAACCTCATCCACCGACTTGGACATCTCAGCTTCAATAGCCCCAGAGTGTTGTTCGTATGAACGCCACATCACACGGGAAGGTGTGTCAAATGCGTTCAGAGCGTTGCCAAAACGATTACTGGTACTTTTGCCCGCAATATCAAAAATGGCAGCTGCAGCGTCTTTTTGCACAATGGTCAAAATAGCGTCTTGTTTTTTAGAAAGTGATGTGGAAACACCGACACCTCTTTTGGCTGAGGCTTGATTCCACGGAAAGATTGGTCGTCCACCTGGTGCCCATGCTCGAGTCATGCCGGACAGATAATCGGAACGGTAAGCATTTTTAGCCTCATCAACTGCAGGCTTCACAATCTGTTTAGCGTCCTTAAAGAACTGCTTTTTAACTTCAGGTTGCACAGTCTTAAGAACTTTTAAGGTGGACTCAAGTCCCTGTATTTGCATTGACATGGTTCACCTCTCCTTAAGAATCGTGGCGACTGTCGAGAGGTCGTCCGAGTCAAAGTCTATA
>Ga0315909_10004799_pt1 | contig 15768 bp, 8 predicted proteins | sample LakEriMetagenome_11_FD_203527 | JGI IMG/M metagenome (GOLD analysis project Ga0315909, IMG submission 203527) | Freshwater fungal communities from buoy surface, Lake Erie, Ohio, United States - Buoy 2 MA125 | ecosystem: Environmental > Aquatic > Freshwater > Lake | place: USA: Lake Erie, Ohio...
AGATGATTCTTTTACATACTCACTTACTAATGGTATTGCAAATTTTGTAAAGCCAGATGCGTTTCCATTTGGGAAATAGTCTACAAAATTTTCTAATGATGTTCTTGGTGATCCATCCCAATCAAAACGAGATGATTCCTTTACATACTCACTTACTAATGGAAGTGCAAATTTAGTAAATCCAGATGCATTTGTATTTGGAAAGTAATCTATAAAATTTTCTAATGATGTTCTTGGTGATCCATCCCAATCAAAACGAGATGATTCAGGAACATATTTGGTATCATATAACTGAGCAAATGTGTGAAATCCTGCAGTAGTTTTTTTAGTAGCAGTTAAATCAAAATAGTCTACAAATGGAGCAGATGATCTTGCACCATCCCAATCGAATTGAGAAGATTCTGGAACATATTTAGTATCGTACAATTGAGCAAATGTGTGGAATCCAGTGGTTGTGTTTTTCTTTGTCAAATCAAAATAATCTATTGCAGGTGCAGATTGTCTATTTCCATCCCAATCAAATCCTGATGATTCTGGAATGTATTTGGTATCGTACAATTGAGCAAATGTGTGGAATCCTGCGGTAGTAAATTTTGATATTAAATCAAAGTAATTAACATTAGGTGCACTCCGTCTAAAACCGTCCCAATCGAATCCCGATGATTCTGGAATATATTTCGTTTCCAGAAATGGAGCAAATGTATGAAAACCATCGGTTGTATTCTTTTTTGTTAAGTCAAAATAATTAACAGCGGGAGCACCACTTCTTACACCATCCCAATCATATATTGATGATTCTGGAATATATTTTGTATCTTGATGTATTGCGAATGTATGGAAACCAGCAGTTGTATTTTTCTTCGTCAAATCGAAATAATCTATTGCAGGTGCAGATTGTCTTGTACCATCCCAATCGAATTTTGAAGACTCTGGAATATACTTTGTTTCTAAAAACGGAGCAAAAGTATGGAAGCCAGCGGTTGTATGTTGGCCATTCAAGTCAAAATAATTTATAGCAGGTGCAGACTGTCTATTTCCATCCCAATCAAATCCTGATGATTCTGGAATGTATTTTGTTTCCAAAAAAGGAGCAAAAGTATGAAATCCTGCAGTTGTGTTTGAATTGGTTAAATCAAAATAGTTTATAGCAGGTGCAGACTGTCTTGCACCGTCCCAATCAAAACGAGATGATTCTGGAATGTATTTTGTTTCCAAAAAAGGAGCAAATTTATGGAATCCTGCAGTTGTATTTGCATTAGTTAAATCAAAATAGTTTATTTCCGGAGCAAGTTCTCTTGGTCCGTCCCAATCGAATACAGATGAATCGGGAATATATTTTGTTTCTAAAAACGGAGCAAAAGTATGGAATCCAGCAGTTGTGTTTGCACTGGTTAAATCAAAATAATTCACAGATGGTGCAGTTTCGCGAGAACCATCCCAATCAAATTCAGATGATTCGGGAACATACTTTGAGTCATATAACTGAGCAAAAGTATGGAATCCATCTGTTGAAAACTTTGATATTAAGTCAAAGTAATTTATAGCAGGTGCAGATTGTCTTTTTCCATCCCAATCGAATCCTGATGATTCTGGAACATACTTTGTATCTAATAGTTCTGCAAATTTATGAAACCCAGCTTTTGTATACGTTTTATTTATATCAAAATAATTAACAACAGGTGCAGATTGTTTTTTTCCATCCCAATTAAATTCGGAAGAATCCGTGTTATATTTTGTATCATACAAACCCACTAATCTATTAAATCCAGATTTTGTGTATGTTTTTTTAACATCAAAAAAATCTACTTCGGGTGATGCATTTCTTTTACCAGACCAACCAAATGAAGATACATCCATTTTGTAATCAGTATCAATATGTCTTGTAAATGACTTGAATCCTTCATTTGTAAATTTATTTTGTACATCAAAAAAATCTGTTTCTGGAATTTTAACAAATCCGTATTCTGATGAATTTAGTACATATGCTGTTTTAAATTTTTCAGCAAATAAATCAAATCCCCCGGCATTTTTATCGCTAATAAAATTAACAGATGGTATAGACTTCCCTTTCCATACATAATCAGAATTTTGTTGATATTCAGAATTTCCTTGTTGTGCTTTAGCAGTAAATCCTGATGCATAATTATCCTTGAAGAAATTAACTTCCTGAGTTCCAACAACACTATAATTGGATTTACTAGCATTTTCATTTCTTCCCGATGGATTTGTTTTATTAACCCTATCCAAATTTAAATCACTGTTATCATTTAATTGATTAGATACCAAATCATATCGTACTGTATCTACTATTTGTTCCGGTGTTAATTTTGTCAATATAGAATTGGTATCATATTTAGAAATTTTACCGTCTATATTAAACTTTGAATTGTCATTTAATTGAATCGATGACAAATCCATTTTATTTGGAACTATTCCTGGATCGGTTATTAATCCCGATAAAACGTTTTCAGTATTTATATCAGGAGATTGATCATCCCTTTCAAAAAATAATTCAGAACGTTGTAGTGCTATATTAGGATTTACAACATTATTCAATGGTGAAAATAATTCTTTATTTATTATCACCGATTGTTCGGAAAGATTATTGAAAAGTTCAGGAGCAGTTGATGTATCTATGTCTGGTATTATTATATTTCCAGTTGGGAGAATAATACCTTTAGATTTTATTTCAATTGATTGTGATTTTCTATCCATAGAAAGTTCTGTTCTTTCTATTTTAATGTTCGGATTTGTTATATTATTGTCATATTCAGCAGTTTGATTTATTTTTGGAGAAGTTTGAGATCTATCTATTGATTGCTCTGGTATATTTGGATTAATTTCAGAAGAAAACTGTGTTTCTGAAATTGCAAATCTTTTTACTTCGAGTTCTGATTTGTTCAGTCTAGATACAAATTGTTCTTTTCTTAGTTTTGATATTTCAGACATCACATCTTCTTCATACACATCTATGATGTTCGATGATTCAAACTGATTATTTACTGGAGAAAGTTTTGATACACTGTTTATCAAACCACTTTGAGATACTTTTTTTTGTATATCATCAAGTTTTGTCTGTCCTAGTTTCTTTTCAAGTGCAGTGTATTTTGTTGCAGGTTTTTTAATATCATCAAGTTTTGTCTTGTTCAATAGATTTTGTATAGGAGTAGTTTTCCACTCGCCAATAGTTGGTCTTAATTTTGATAATTTATCCGTAATTGGTTGTAATGTTGCAAAATTATTAGCACTTGTTGTTTTTGAAGCTTCTGGAGTATTCTTATCTTCTTTTGCAACAGTTTCACGAAATTTTGATAAATCTGATTTTAAATCTACTAATGACATTGTTTATTCCAATTATTTCCTATAAATATGTGATAAGACATATTATAGTATTTTATTTCTGAATCATTCTTCCGTATGAATTATCAACGGCAACGTTATATGCCTTTTTGAAATCTAATTGTGATTTTATTTCCTCTACCGTCTTTTCACCAATCTTTATTATAGTTGGTTTATTAGTAGCATCTGATATTACCGAAATCAATGTGTCAAGTTTTTTCTCAACGTTTGACATTGATAACATTGGAGATTGATTCTGTGAACCCTGTCCAATAGGAGATGCAGATTGTGTTGTTCCAATTGGATTAGCAGTTGTTGGTGATACGGAAATCGGTATTGCACTTTGTGGTTTTCCAATTGCATTTGTGGCTGAAACTGGAATTGGATTTGCAGATTTTGAATTTGCACCATCTTTATTTTCACCACCACCAAAAAATGATGTTATACCACCAACCAATGAACCAACTGCATTTGAAATTTTTGAACCAACACCACCACCGGAAACTTTATCCATGACTTCTGACAATTTATCTACATTCATATTGTTAATTGTATCTGCAAGTATCTTCAATGAATTTGATACTTCTAACAAACTCTTTGATATTGATGACATTTTCGATGGTTCTAATGATGTCATCAATTTTTGTATCTGTGTAAGTGGACCTTCACCGCCCATTAGTTTACCAAATCCCTCTGCAAGTGCACTTCCACCTATACTTTTTACAAGTCCACTCAATCCATCACCGAATTGTTCTAATTTACTGCCATCTATTTTTCCAAGATTATCTGCCATTGATTTCATAGCAGTTCCAATTCCGGTAATACCAGCAACAACCGCACCTATGGTTTTTGGATCAACTTTTTCCATAATACTTAAAAGTTGATCAATTGGGCTATCGCCTCCAACTAAACTACCAAGTCCTTCTGCAAATGCACCAACTCCACCACCGCCACCAAAGGCAAGAAGAGCACCACCCAAAACTCCTATTCCAGAAGCTATTGCCAATAATTTTACAGGATCTAAAGATGCAAGTGATAACAACTTATCAACAACCTTTACAATATTATCACCAATCGCATCTATTACTTTTACAATTTGATCACCAACCGTGTTTATTACAGTTGCAATTCCGTCAAATACTGTTTTTATTATTGGTGCAATTTGTTTTATTGCCTCTATAAAAACACCACCAAGAACTTCTGCAACTTTTATCAATACAGGCATAAAAGCAATTAAAACTTTACCAACAGTTTCTATTACTTTTTGTATAATTGGTCCTGATATTTCAAGTGCTTTTACTAAAACGTTACCAATTATTTCTGCAAACTTCATCAACACTGGAGCGATTGCCCTTATTGCCGGAGCAGCCATGTATAATGCTGCACCTAATGCAAGAAAGAAAATACTGACTGCAAGAACAACCGGTCCAATAGGTGTCATTGTTCCCAATGATTGCCCTAATCCTTCCAATCCTTTACCAAGTCCTTTTAGTATTGCCTCGAATGCTCCACCTATACCCTTTCCAATAGATTTTATTGCACTACCCAATCCCTTCCCAAAATCTGCAATCTTTTTACCAACAGATGATGCCTTGCCTGCCATCTTATCAGTTTTTTCTAATTTTGCATTTTGTTTATCAAGTAAAGCATCTGATTTATCTGCACCACCTCCACCTAGTTTACCCAATGCCTTTCCGGCAAAACCACCCATTTTACCACCGACTTTACTTAATGATCCACCTATATTTGATAAAATAGATTTACCAACATCTATTGCCTTTTCTTTCATCATGTTCAGACCGGCGCCTATCAATGATTTTGCAGCAAATGCACCTCCTATCAGTCCAACTGCCTTCAATACACTACCGAAACCGGCTTCTGTTTTTCCAACTGCACCTGTAACATTTTCAACACCGGTTGTCACTTTCCCAACTCCATCCGATACTTTACCTACACTATCTGTTACTTGTTGTGTAGTGTCTTCAACTCCACCGAATAAAGATAGTATTGATGTAACAGGTCCTAATATACTACCCAATATACTAAACATGGTTTTTACAATAGGAATTATACCTCTTATTATTCCAGATATTGAATTTACTATTGTATCGAAATCTCCACCAGCTTCTGCAGCATCCAACATACCATGAACCATTTCAAGAATTGGTGTTAATAGTTTTGAAAGTTTTTCTTGAACTTTTGTAAGTATGTCTGCCATTCTTTTCTTTATTTCAGCAGACTCTTTCTCTTTTGCCAGTTGCTGCACATAATTTTTATACTGTTCACTTCCACCTTTTGCCAATTCTGCATTTAATTGAGCCGAGTTCATTGCCTGCAAAGATGTCATTTTTTCTTGACTTATACCTAAATCTTTTAATTTTTGGGCATTCGTAAGCATCTCTGTCATTTCTTCAACAGACATACCCATTGCCTCTGCCATTGACTTTTGAGCAAGTCTGTTCATTTTGGTAAAATCTTCGAGTGAACCGGCTTGATTTAATAATTCATCTTGCAATCCAGCAATATCACCCTCTAATGCATACTGTCTTGCTAAATCAAGATTTATATTTTTTCCAGATAAAACTCTGGCTTCCATTTCCTTCGTTAAGGATGATTCAATGTCCATTAAACCATCACCAATGTCCTGAACTTTTTTTAGATCATGTCCGAGTGCCTGTGCCTTCTGAGCAGCTTTTATCAATTCTTGGGTTCCACCTTTAAAAGCAACTGTAACACTTGGTGGTATTTTTGCAAGAACTTTCAACGAGTCTTTTGCAGTCATTATACCTTTTCCAAGAGTAGTCGCCTCTTTTGTCAATTGACCCATACTTTTACCGGTCATAGCAGAAATGGATTGTATATTTTTTATTTCATCCCCACTCAAACCAAATTTTTCACTAAGCACAGTTACATCTTTTACTAACTGTTGTGCTTGTTTATTTCCACTGGCAAGTTGTCCTGCAATATCAATTCCACCCATTATCTCGGATGTTGTTTTTATACCCTTAACAACTTCTTTTGAATTTATACCAACTAATTTCATTTGACCTGCTATATCAACGCTAGCATCCCTAAGTGCAAATGCTTCTTTTCTACCTATTCCAAATTCTTGACCTATTTCAGCTGCCTCCTCATCTACCTTACCAATGGCACCTACTAAAAAATTAATAGCAGAAAGTAACAAACCAATCCCAAGTGCAGCCAAAAATTTAGGTGCAAGTGAAATCATACTTTTTAATCCACCCAATCCTTGTGAGAACGCATCTTTAAAATTACCGTTTAATCCAGACTTGACTGCCTCTGCAAATTTTTTCTTCATTTCATTTGCAGTTTTATCTATACCCATCATCTTATTTATTTTATCTCCGGCAGGAAATTTGTTTATCAAACTACCTGCACCAATCCCCATACTAGCTATCGAACCTGATATTAAATCAATAGTATCTGATTGTTTCTGCAGAGCATCATTTTCGCTCTGTATATCCTTAAATCGACCTTTTATCAAATCCAATGATTTTTTTGCCTGATTATATTGATCCTTGGTCATGTTACCACGTTCTTGTTCTAAACTCGCCTCCCTTACTTTTATATCAAGAGCCATATCAGATAAATCTATTGCCTTAAATGCTCCGTCTTTTCCTCTTTCTTTTGCCATTTGCAATTTATTTTCTGTGCTTAATAAGTCTTCCGCAAGAGAACCAGCTTGTGTTTGTGCATTTACGTATCTTGATTGTTGGAGTAAAGTTCCCTCTGCCTCTAATTTCTGAGATTGCAATGAATCGGTTATTGTCTGATATGCAAGACCCTGTGTTTTTATGTAATCTAATGTTTTTGCACTATCCCCATTGATTGCCTGTATAAGTGCAGATGATGCAGAATGGTCTCTATTTATATTACCAACTGATCTACTAATATCCTTAACAGTTGAAGAAAGTTTACCACTTAAATCATTTTGGTCACTAATATATCCAGTGGTTGAATTGTGTAATTTATTCGTTTCTTCTAATCTTACATAAGACTCTTTATCTATCTTTTCAATTTTTTTTCGTATTTCTTCTTCTTTTTCGATACTATCTGTGCGTAACGCTTCGAGCTTAATAAGCTTTTCGGTATCAACCACTTCACTACTGATTTGATCGGAAATTTTTTCTTTTAATTTTAAAATTTCTTTTTCAATACCAAGTCGTTCTTCTGTTAAATCATTTAATTTCGATTCTAATTCTTTATCTTTTTCATTTGCCATTTAGTATCACCAAAAACAAAAAAAGGTTTACATACTATAAATATGTAAACCTCAAATTATTTACGAGAAGATGGTTTCGAGAACTTTGGAGGAGATGCTGGTGTTTTATGTGTTTCTGAATTTACAGCGTTATTTTCTTCATCCAACTTTTTCTTAACCAATTTTATGTAATAATGCCTCAAATATATTGGAAGATTATACACTTCATCCCAAGTAAATCCACCTTTTCCAAAATAACACAAAGAGAATATTTCTTCATGTAAACCTAACTTATACTCAAGTGGTAGGCCAAAAAAATGATACCTCAATAGGTATGTCCATCTCCTTTACCTCACCAGTAATATCTGAAACGAATGTGAAAGTCATATCGAGATCGGGAGATATTTTTCTCATATACTCTCTTAATGCCCTGGAGTCTAATGCAAATAATTGGTTATCAACAAAATCATTTATTGTTGCTCTACCGGATTCACCATCAATTGCAGTAATAATATGTTTGAGTCTTGTTGTTAATTCCTTGTCAATACCATTTTTAACAAATGTTTTATTCATAGACTTTATTTCTGATTGTATTTGTTTTTCGATGCTATGTGTAAGTAATCTAAATGTAACGGTTCTTTGTGAATTTGGTAAAGTAAAATCAAACTCGTTTATACGAGACTCAAATAAGCTATAATCGACCTCCTTGTGCTCAATTTGAGTTAAATCTATTGTTACTTTTTGTTTATTACCAGTGGAAAACGGATCATCAAGTTCCACCGTATAGTCTTTACCATAACCTAAAATTCTTGCAGCAACCATAATTGCGTTTTTATCACCAACATATAAATCACCATAGTTCATTGGAGTAACAATCAAAGACTCAAACAATTTGTCCAATACTACACCTTGTTTAATAAGGTTTTGTGATGTTAAAATATCTTCTTCTCTAGCAGTCATATATTTCATTTCGATAAAACCATCTGATAAGGGATGTCCTTCTGGATACAATAAACCCTTTGAAGGCAAAGGTATCATTTCTGTTGGAAAATTTGTTTTTCTAACAGAAGTTTCTTTGTGTTCAGCAAGAAGTTGCGCCTTAATATCGGCATCCGAAACTGTTTCTTCATTGGCTACATTGTAGCCGGTTGGAATTTTTGTCATAACTTAAATCCTATAACATTGTTTGTAATAAAACGTTTTATTTTACAAATATAAATATGGGTATACCGAAAAATCAGTATACCCGTATTTCATTTCAATTTTAATATGATAATACAATTTGTATTAGTATTGGAGGATAGCATAATCATAAGCGAGTGTGAGAGAAATCTCAACAAACGCATCATTTGCCCAATCCATTTCACCAAATGTTGTTGCAGTAATGAAAGCACCTTTAAGTGTCCATTCTTCAACTTTATCACCAACAGGACCGAGAACATGAAGTGTTATATCTTTCTTATAGAAGTCAGAATAACCATCACGACCTGTTACAGATTCGTGTGAAAGTCGTACCCATTCCATTGTTGCCTGAGCAGCGGATGGTACGATTGGATCATACAATTTGATTGTAATATCTTGCCACTCACCCTTTCCCTTTACTTTACGTTTGACGTTGATGTGGTCAAGTGTGATTGGATTAAAACTGATGTTTGGTCTACCAGCACCTTTTACCAAATATGCAGGAACTCCTTCAATATACATAATAAATCGGTTCTGTAATTTTGGCTCAAACGGGGTAAAAAAGATTTCCGTAGGATCGAGTAATTCAGCCATTTATATCTCCAAATTAAAAATTATCATTTCAAATAAATATACATATTTCAAAAAATATGGGGAGAGTATTCCATCTCCCCAATTATATCAATTAAGCACCAGGAAACGCAGCACCAGTAGACTGAATGTTAAAATCAAGAATAATAAATTCTGCAGTCTTGGCAGGTTGTAAGAACAACTGTCCATAAAGAATGTTGCGGTCAATGATGTCAGGTGTATTATTACTTTCATCCATGATAACACGGAAAGCATACAAACCTTGACGTTGTTGTATTGATTCAAGATATGGATTCACAATGTTCAAGAATCGAGTTCTTGTTTGTGATGTGTTTTGTTCAAACACGAGGTATCTTGTAGAAGAAGCAATAAACTTCTTAGCAGCAATCAACAAACGGCGAACATTTATACGGTCAAGAGCAGATGGACGACCTTGCAATGTTTTTTGACCCCAAACACATACGCCTGTTGATGGGAAAACTGCAATAGGATTAATTCTTGCCTCATATAATGTATCTCTTTCGGCTTGTGTTAATCGTGTTTTTACTTCAACTACTTCGGTTAATCCACCACGATTCAAACCTGCAGGAGCGAACCATTCGGCTGCAACACGGTCATTAAATGCCATCACACCTGGAAGAACAACAGATGGTGGAACCCAAACTGGTTTATTTCTATCTGTATCAATTATTTTAACCCAAGGATAATAAGTAGCAGAATAGTTACTATCGAATCCTTCAACCGTAGATACTGCAGTAGCAATATTATCATTAATACCAATAGAATCCATAATTAAAAACGCATCACCTCTTTCTTCACAAATATCATTTGCGTATGATGTTATAGGTGAATGTAATGCGTGTAACACACCTGGAATAGCAACGAGGTTAATATCAAATTCATCCGAATTAGATACTGTATCAAGTGCCTTCTTATAGGATGTATAACCATCTGCACCAGTTGATGATATATTAAATCCTTGTGTATTTGCATTTGTTATATGAATACCGGTTTTCTTTTGAAGATTAGGTTTGTGACCATCAAATCCACCTTGGAATGGCAACATAAACTTACGAGTATCTAGTGAAGTATTACTTGTCAAATTAATAGATCCAGTGTATGGACTTGTTGCTGTTGGGAAATTTGCACCAACACTTTGTGAATAATCTCCCAAATAAAAATCAGTATTAGATCCAATTGTTTGTTTTGTTGAAACGGGAAGTGGTCTCAAATATGAGAAGTTATCTGTTTCACCAAAATCATAATCAAATCCAAAATATACTCGTTTGTTATATGAAGATGCTATAGTTTGACTTGTTACATAACTAACGGCAGTCGGTTGTGTGAATCCAGTTGGTATAGGTGAACTCAAAGCACGGAATCCAAAAGGAACGAGATTGGGAGAAGCAGCAGAATTTGCAACGGAATCTGTTGTTTCTACACGAATATAATTTGATTTGTTTGAATAATCACCATTAATAACAACTTTTCCTTCATCGGTAATTGTTATGTATCTATCACCTATAACTCTACCAATATATCTTGGTGAATTAGGATCAAGGTTACATCTGAATTGTTCTACAACATTTGGTCTAATATCTTCATCTTGTGTTGTAAAAGGTGTTTGTGGTAATTTGGATTGATCAACAAATCTAATAACTACATCAAATTCGCCATATTCAGAACCAGCAATTGTTCCAGCAGGTTTTATGTTTGCAATACCAACCTTTACTTCATAATTGGAATGAATACCATGAGAAAGTGTATGGAATCGGAAAAGATCCTGTGTAGTTGCACCAACTTTTTGAGATGTTACCCAAGGTGTAGATGCCTCTAAATAATCATTAGTGAAATCCCAATCAGAAGGATTTGCAGAACCGGTTTCAATTATTATTCTAGTTGCAGGATCAGCAGCCAAAGATGCAGATGCCTTGTTTCCAAAAATTACATAGTTGTAAACAGCATTAGTTCCGTATGGGTTGTAACCGTATAAATCACCAATATATGATGTGTTATTCGGATCAATAGATGTACTAAATGGCGTTCCCTTTTGACTGATGGCATTTGTGTATGATGTATCATCTGTGTTAAATCCACCAGACACCGTTAATACAAAACTACCACTTGCATTTGCAGAAATGGTTGATTGTGCAAACAATGAATCTGCATCATTATCGTTTGAAACTACAAATGTTGGGTGTAACATTGTAATCAAAGACTTACCCCATGATCCAGTTGCAACTATTGCAAGCGGATGTTCTAATGAATATCCCCCCGATCCCAATACACGAACTATGGTTGCACTTGGCGCATTATTTAGGTAATTTTTTACTGTGTAGGGTAAATATGATTGTTCATATGTACCACCAAATTTTGTTGTAAAGTCACCAAATCCGTTTACAACGGTAGGGACAAACGCAGGTCCTTTTAATGTTGGTCCTATAAGAGCTGCACCGATTGCACCTATACCTTGTGGTAAAAAGGATAAGTCTTTCTCAATCGTAAACACTCCAGGACTTACAATTCTTTCAGTAGCCACTATTATCTCCGAAAAATTAAAGAATTAAATTCAAATATAAATATAATCAAAAAACATCAAACTATGAATTTGATGGAATAAATTTACCAGAATCTAAATCCAAAACACCATCTCCGTATTTTTCATTCAAACTCTCCACAAGTTCTTTTTCTTCCACCTGTAACGCATTGTAATCTTCAAAAAGCTTTGTTCTATATTCTTTCATACTTTCCAATCTTTTCGTTAAAAGGTGTAATTCTATTTCAACCTGTCCAATTTGTGCAGTTGTTCTTGCATAACCGTTTTGTAATTTTTTTACAAGTTGAATGTCTTCTTGTAAAAAATCTTTTTCTGTGTTTTGATTTGATGTCTGATTATCTGTAACTTCTGACATATAAAACCTCTTAAATTAATTTGATTAAATAACTAATATAAATATGAAAAATAATATCTAAAATGTGTTAAATATTATTATTGTTTGTCTATTTCATTCGTGTATACACCGGCAGATTTTTTAACTACGGCATCTATTCTATCTTTTGTCAATGATTCATAATATTCTAAAACATCTTTTCCATCGTTATTTATCGGAGTATAATTATCTTCATCTTTACCAACTGGCAATTTGTCTGGTTTTGTTGGATCAACTTTATCATATTCATTTTTATTCGTTTCTTTTGGATTATGGTATGAATTTATTTTATCGGCTTCTGTTTGTATATCATTTATACTTCTAAATGCCTCCGATGTGAATACTATTTTATTTTCAGTAACAATTCGTTTAGTTGTAACTTCCCTAGCAACATCTTTTGGAATCAAATAACCATGAACAAGTAATTGAAAAGATGTTCTAACTAACCTATCCTGCCCGGTTGTGTTACTATCTTCAATAGTTGCACCATCTATGTTAGTTGAAAACTTAAATGAATTTCTATCACCAAAAGATTTTCCACCAAAATATATGAACTGCTCTATTATGTAATTTAATTGGTTTTGATATTCACACCAACCTATAAAATCATAAGTAATATCAACATAATCAGGAATTGGAGTTAAAAAATATTCATTGGATTTTCTTTTATCATTCAACAAACTAAATTTATCGTACGGATTTGTTGTATTATATTTCTGTTTCATTATGTATGCAATTTGATTTGTTGTTGCAACCTTATTTCGTCTCATTTCAGATTTAATTGCAACATTAGATCTACGAAAAGATAAAAGTGGAACCATTGTTTTTCCTTTTTTATCCTTTAAGAATCCATCTTTTTGTATCGATGCCCATTTTTCAGAATTTGCATAAATTGTTGGTACTTGTATCAAATCATTTGAGTCTTCAACTTTTAACTGAATAGTATTATCAATAAAAGATTTTATTGCAAAATCTATATCATACAATGTTATACCAAGTGTTCTCGTTTTATCATTATCTCGTCTAATTTGTGTGTGTCTGGAGTCACCCAAATCTATTCTTGGATTTTGTACAGAATTTCTATCATCAATAAAACTATCACGAGTTCTACGAATTGGTGGTTTTCTATATTTGCTAGAGTTATTCATTATATGTTACTCGGTATATCATTTACATTTAATTCTATATTAGACCTAAATTCTTCGATGTTAATTCTTGAACGTCTTGTCAGGTGTGTATTTGCAACAATAGAAACATTGTGTCCCCATCTTTCTGTTGCAAATGAATAATCAGGATTTTTACCACCAAAAAATTGATTTTCTTGAATAGAATCTATTTCCCAATAATCTCCATTGTATTCTATCACATCACCAACCTCAATGAAAATTGAAATATCTTTAAGATACTCTCTAATAAATGCAAAGTTAGCAGTTTGTTGATAATCTTGTCCAAATTCCGTTCCCTCATATGTTTGTGGTTGATAGTCTATTAATGATGGTATTTTTATAGGACTATGATACACTTTTTTATCAGATTCATTGTATATGTTTGTTTTAGTGTTTTCAATAGACAATTTATAGACTGCAACTTCTGTATCAATTATGTCATTAATTAATTCCATATTAAACTTGTGAACAAGCCCAGCATCTCTTTGTCCGTGAAATAATGGCATTTTATTATCCTATGTAAATTGCTAAAGGTGTTCCATTTAAACTAGCAGCAAGTGCCTCGGTTTCCAATCTTTTTGCCTCCAATAGTTTACTGCGTGTCATAGTATCTAGTATAGTTCTTAATTGATCCACTAATGTTTGTTTTTCAGCAGTAGCAGCTGATAACAAGTCTGCTGCATTTAGTGATGTTTCGCCGTTTGGTATTGGTATGCTACCATATTTACCACGAATATACCCCAACATCTCTTTGGCAAGAGCAAGACCAAATGAATATATCCAAGTTTTTCCAGGAGAATTTATTTGAGAATATACCATAAATTCATATGGAGCATTTGACATATCTGATACTTGACCATTTGGATATTTCAATGGATTACTTCTTTCTTCTTTTACGATATATTCAATCCATAATTTAAAATCTTTGGTTGGAACGGGAAACATACGGAGTTCATTATTTATCAATTCAAAAGTAAATGCAGATTTACGCATAAGGTCATTAAATTCTATCGCTTGAACACGAAGTAAATCTGCATACATTGGCATTAACATGAATGATACACCGGTAGAATATGCACCAAATCCAAATGTATCAAGCATTGCCTGATTACCCAAATATGGATCATAGAATCGCATGGATGCCGGTGGAGAATAGTGGTGAACTCGTTTTATCTCTATCGAACCGGTTGGTACTTTTATATCACGTATAAGTGAATCCAGATTATATTTCTGTTGTCCTATTTTTATATCTATTGATGATGAGTAAAACTTAACATTGCCATTTGTAAAAGTTTCACTACCATATTCTGTTGCTAATTGTATAATACCACCCATATTAGTAGATATATTTCTATGAGTCAAATTATTACCAGTCGATGAACCCATCAAACTCAATAAATTTTGTTGAATGTTAAATTGATTCACATGATAAGAATATTCATAAATTGCTTCTTCAAAACAAGTATAAAAATTTACCGCCTGTAATTCAACATCAACAATAGGATAACCAAGACGTTTTGCACACCAATCTGCAAATGAATCTGATTCTACTTGAAAATCTGCATCATTGTCAAATGTTCCAAACGGTGTACTTCCCGTTGTAAAGCTACTTGAACCCGGCCAAATTGGAATTTCTACCATTTACTTCTCGGTTTTGTTATCTTCAAAATACTTTAATATATCATCAACAATAGGATGACGGTGGTTTGTTTTTAACTCATAAACCCCCAATCCTTGTATCTTATCCTTCATATTGAATAAATATGGAAGACCGGAATCTTTTTTCTGTTTTAAGTCTATTTGTGATATATCACCGGTTAGCATCATCTTTGAATTTATACCAAGACGAGATAATATCATTTCCATTTGTGCCTTCGTTACATTCTGTGATTCATCAACAATCACACAAGCATTCACAAATGTTCTACCACGAAGAAAACTTATAGGAGCAATTTCTATTTTATCTTCCATCATCAACTTTTCAATTTTTTCCTTATGATAGAGTTGAAACATATTCGCCTGTATAGGAGACAACCAAGGATCCATTTTCTCTTTTATATTACCCGGAAGAAATCCCAAATCTTCGTTAGACACAGTTGGTCTCGTAATTATTATTTTTTCAACTTCACGATAGAAAAAACATTCCAAAGCAATTTGTGTTGCCAATAGAGTTTTTCCAGAACCAGCTTTACCAACAAAAACCGAAATGTCATCACGAAGAGCATCTGCCTTTATTCTTTTTTGTTCTTCGTTCAATGTTAATTGAAACTGTATTTTATTTTTTATGGTTTTTCTTCCTTTTTTTATTCCTGATGTATTTAGACTTGAACTTTCTTCT
>Ga0315909_10004802_pt1 | contig 15764 bp, 16 predicted proteins | sample LakEriMetagenome_11_FD_203527 | JGI IMG/M metagenome (GOLD analysis project Ga0315909, IMG submission 203527) | Freshwater fungal communities from buoy surface, Lake Erie, Ohio, United States - Buoy 2 MA125 | ecosystem: Environmental > Aquatic > Freshwater > Lake | place: USA: Lake Erie, Ohio...
GGAAAGACACGGGTCGAATCCTTAAAAAAGCTGACGTAGTAACAACCCCAACTAGAAAAGCCGCCAACCTTCTGGAAAGTGCTGCTGGACTTACCGGAGTGCTGGCCGTTTCTTGCGGTATCGAGGCTTCTAATTTTGCTAACAACAGCCCAACAACAAACGCCGAGCCAAGAATTCTCTTCTTGGGCCGGCTTGATTATGAGAAGCACATTCACAACTTGATTAAAGCCGTAGCGCTATTGCCGAAATCCCTCAAGGTCAAACTTGAAATTGTTGGCGACGGGGGAGAGCGCGAGTATCTAGAGAATCTTGCCAAGGACTTAGGGTTAGAAAACAATGTCGAATTCCGCGGTCACATCTCTGACGAAGAGTTGCCAAAGGTATACGAAAGAGCAACAGTATTTGCCATGCCCTCGATTGCAGAGCTGCAATCAATTGCCACCATGGAGGCTATGGCCTCAGGTCGTCCGATTGTGGCTGCTGACGCTATGGCACTGCCTCACTTGGTGCACGATGGTGACAACGGCTACCTGTTTCCCCCAGATGACGTCAAAGCTTTCGCAGACCGCCTTCTAAAGGTGCTAACCGCTGATCAGAAAGAGCTAGATCGCCTCTCGGAAAACTCACTGCACTTGATTCAGTCCCACGATATCGATCGCACCATAAGAATCTTTGAGGGTCTCTATAGCGGTGAAAAACAAGAAGAGAACGAGACCGCCGACAACCTTGCTACCTACTCGCTTCCTATTGGTAGCCTAAGTAAAACAATTAGTAGATCCATTACTTTGGCCAGAAGGCGCTCAGCCAAGCTTCGCGAGCAAGCAGAGCTCACACGGAAGGAGTTGTTCGCCAAAGCCGAAGACGCCAGGGATGAAGTAATAGAGCGCCTGGAAGAAGTTCGTGACGATGTTGCTTTCGCTGCCAAGAAGCTAGAGATTCGAGTGCGCAAGGGTGTCAAGAAAGCCGCTGAGCGACTCAGAAGAGAAGAACTTCCTTAGAAAATTTGGTTAGAGCTGTATACCCAGCATCAACATCACAACGTTTACTAGCGATGCGATTAGTAGAAGGTGAAAAACCAGCTTGGGCGGGTTTGGGCCTAGAGCTAGAACGCTTGCAAGTAGCGACAAAGCTACAGTTAGCCCCAACCCGCCAATAGAAACCAAGGGAACTAAATTCTTGCTTTGGGTCACCAAAATTAGCGATGCAGAACTAGCGGTTACCGCAATTACCAGGGCTGATGCTTTCTGACCAAGAATGTGCGGAAGGGCTCTAATTCCAGTTTGCTTATCCGCTAGAAGATCTGGAAGCGTGTTGGCAAAGTGAGCAGCTACACCAAAGAGGCCTGCGACAATCATCACCCACACCGGAGGCAACGCTGGATCCTGGCTAGAGAGCGTGACAAAAGCTGGCAGGATTCCAAAGCCGAGCACATAAGGCACAACAGAAAAGCCATTTGCCTTAAGGCCAAGGTTGTATACCCAGCCGATTGCAAGCATGGGAAACATCAATAGGAATGCTGCAGTTCCAAGTGCAGAGGCTAGACCAAGCGCTATGACTGCTGAAACTATTGACGCTGTTCCAACTGAAGCCAGTGGAACCATTCCCTGAGCTACCGGTTTGTCGAGTCTCTTTACGGCTTTATCTCTTCCCGCATCTAACCAGTCGTTGGAGAGGCCTACTGAAAACTGCTGAGTCAGAACTGCTAAACCAACTAGCCAAAGTTTCTCTAGTGGCAAATCCACTCCTAGTCCAAACAGAACCACAAAGCTCGCTACTGAAAACGAGGGGAGAGGATGAGTGGCTCTGAAAAGAGCCAAAGCTTTTAGCCACATGAATTTACCTCTTGACTGCCTGTTCTCAGCTTAAGCATTTAGCTGGCATGGCTTACAACAGACTTTATTGCCTGTAGCACTAGCATCACAGTCATTTCTAGGGTTCGTCGGTAAAGTAGTGGGGTGATTCGATTTCAGAAGCCGCGGCTTGTAGCAGGCAACAGCGAATTAGTCCCTGAGGTATGGAATTTCAGTGCTTAGTATCCTGGCTGTTGCAGTTGGCAGAATCGTCAGATTTATCATCCGTATCTTTCGGAGAGGGGGAGGCTCCGCGTTCCCCGGAACAGTTGCTAGCTCAATAGCTCCGAACTTGCTAAGCGATGCCATTCGTTCCGCAAGAAAAGGGCTGGTCGTAGTTTCGGGAAGCTCGGGTAAAAGCTCAACCACCCAGACACTTGTAGCACTTCTAAGAGCTCATGGTTACAAAGTTTTCACCAACCCCTCGACGGCAAACATCAAGCAAGGCCTCTATGCAGCGATTCTTCAGTTCGGTGATTATCGAGGTCACATAGACGCTGATTTTGTAGTAATGGAGTGGGATGAGGGTCACGGCGCAGCCCTAGTTGAGTCGCTTCACCCGCGCCTTGCAGTCCTCACAAACGTGTATTCAGACCAGCTTGATCGGTTTGTAGACCCAGAACTAGTAGTTGAGAAGCTGAAAAAGATCTATGACCACTCAGATCATGCCGTGATAAACGTGGATGACAAGAACCTAACGCAATTTGTGAATCCTGCAAAAATCACTGGCTTTGGATTATCGCCCTCAATTCAACCTCGCCCAAGCTATGCGATTAACTTTGGGCCAGAACCTACATTTGAGCCCTCAGTTGAAGTCTCGAAGCTTGGCGAAAGATCTCTTCAGGTAAGAGTTCCCGGTCGCCTTCTTAACTTTGAAACAAAAGCTGACGCTCCGCACCAAGCTCTGAACCTCGCTGCAGCGATTGCTGCAGTGTCAAAACTGATTGAGCCCGATTGGGATTTGGTCGAAAAGACAGTTTCAAATTTGCCACCGGTATTTGCTCGGGATGAAATCGCATCAGTTCGTGGTAAAGAGGTTAGGTTTTTGCTCTGTCTGAATCCAACCAGCTTTACGCACAGCCTCAGTGAGATTTCAAATCAGACGAGCCCATTGATGATTATGGCCGGGTCCGACATCAGTGATCCAAGTTGGCTTTGGACCGTGGATTTTTCAAAACTTAGGCACGTAGACGTTGTTGGTGGCAAGAACGCCTACGACCTAGCCCTGAGGCTGATGTATCAAGACGTTCAGGTGGACAAGATTATTCTAGAAGCCGATAAAGCAGCAGATGCTTTTCTGGAGCTTTCCGGACCGAGCCCGACTGTTTTATTCACAGCTGACGCGATGCGACGCACCAGAAGATACTTGGGGTTGGCAAAATGATCAAATTAGCGACCTTCATGCCAACCTATTTCAACAACAATGGTGATCAAGGAAACATCGAAGTCCTCGCCAAGCAGCTCGAGTGGCGCGGTGTCCAATACTCTGTGACCTCTACCGATTTTGCTGGTTCGGACTTTTTACTTGTCGGCGATGGCTCGAGAGCCGTTATGCGTGAGTTCAAATCAGAGCTTGCCGCCATTACAGATTTGGTAGCAGGGCGCCTAAGTAGCGGAAAGGCAACACTGCTTGTTGGTTCCGCTCACGAGTTCTTCTGCTCTAGGTTGCCTGGGCTTCCAGAACTAAAGGGGGCGCCAAGGGTAAGCGAGCATCGTGAGGTTAGTTCCGGGGATCTGAGAGTTTTTGGATACAGAAACAACGAGATAGATAACGACTTCTTCATAGAAGAAGCATTTATCTCTACCTCGCTGTTTGGCCCAATCCTTGCCAAGAATGAGAATCTTTTGAACATAGTTCTTACATCAATGGGAGTAACCAGTGAGCTGCCGCCAGTACATCAGTCACGGCTAGCTGCGGTGTTGCAGGGTGTTAGATCTAAGGCCTTAGGAAGCTAGCGGTCTTTATCGTCTAGTCTTAGTAATTGCGAGGGGAGTTAGCTCAGCTGGTTAGAGCAGCGGACTCATAATCCGTCGGTCACGGGTTCAAGTCCCGTACTCCCCACCATTATTGGGTTAGGTATTTTTGACTTGGGTAGAGTTAATAACTGTGAGCTCCCCAACCAGACGTTCTATTCGCAAGCGATCAAAGCTAATGCGAGTCACTGGTGTAACTGGGGAAGTGCTTGTCACAGCTGGCGCCCTAATGGGTTTATTTCTGGCTTGGCACCTGGTCCTGAACGACACTATTCAGGGCGATCGCCAGAATCAATCTGCAAGCGCCCTGGCCCAACAGTGGCAGGTGCCAGAGTCTACTTCTGAAGAACAAACGGCAACGGCTATTGTCAATGCAAGCAGCGAGGAACCACCGGTTACCGTCTCACCTGCTGAAGGTGAGGCTTTTGCCTTACTTTACGTTCCAAGGTTTGGACCAGATTATGTTCGAACAATCGCTGAGGGCGTTGACATCGAAACGGTCCTCAATAGCCGCAGGTTAGGCGTCGGTAGGTATCTGGAATCCGATCAGCTGGGAGAGTATGGAAACTTTGCTCTGGCAGCTCACCGAACAACATTTGGAGCACCTTTTGGAGACATAGGCGAGCTTCGTATCGGTGACCAGATCTACGTTGAAGTTCCAGAGGGCTGGCACGCCTACGAGTTTAGAAATCTTGAGTATGTTTGGGAAACCGACGTCAAGGTCTTGAATTCATTTCCAAAATTGCAGGAAGAGGTTCCAGGTTCCCGGGTGATAACCCTTACTAGTTGCCACCCTAAGTTCACGGTCTCCGAGCGGGTTATTGCCTACGGGCTATATAGCGGTTGGTATCCAAGAGCTGGCGGACCTCCTAACGAAATAGCCGATGTAGTGAAGGAAAATTCCTAATGTATGCAGCGTTATGGCGAATGCTACCCGGGGGAGTATTTCTGAAGTTGATTCAGCTGACGATCATCTTGGTGATTGCAGTTTTCGTGCTCTTTGAATGGGTGTTCCCATGGCTAGCTCAGACATTCTTGTCTGAGCAGTCAACGGTCGAGTAATACATCTTGGGCTTAGCTCTACTCTTCGGATTGCAGGCTTGCTTTTACAACATCCCCTATCAGGCATCCAGAGGCTAGTTCCTCCGCGACGGTTGTGGTGAGCCAGGTCTCGGAGAACTGGGCGATAAGACACTCTCCCTTGAAAGCTATTGCCAAGCTAACCGAGTCAACCGATGCCCCAATTTTGCTCTCAACTGCGGTGTGAGTAATGGCTTCGATGCTAAAGCCGGTTTCCCTAAGGAGCTTGATACTTTCGGCAATGTCATGATTCGGTTTTCCAGCCCCCGATTCTTTCATGACACTCTCAAACACCGGCAAGTTGCTAGTGGCGGATCCGGTTGGGTAAAAGAAGAACTCGGGGGACTTGGAAACCTCTGGCTCTGCGGTGGGTTCTGCGGCTCGTGTGCAGCCGGTAAATAATCCGCTCATAACTAAAGCAATCGCTAACAGTTTCAGAGGCTTTTTGCTTGGCATTTGCTCAGTCTACTAAGTTCGACAGTGCGAACTTTTGGTCAAGTCAGCTTAGTGCTCTCTCGTGAGAGCCTGAGCTCTCGCCTTTCCTTAAGTTTTCCAAGTTCAAAGGAGGTGACTGCAACTAGAGTCATTGCTACCAGAGGAAGCACGAACCAGAGCATTATCGTGCTGAAGCCTTCAGCGGCATCGTGCTGGATGGATGCCAGCACCAGGAAGATAGTGTATGCCGTGTATAGAAGCACAAATAGAACACCCTCCCAGCGCGCGACTATGAAGCCAGTGAATGCAATCGGCAACAAGGCAACTGCGGTAGCCAGCATCAGTGGGATGTCAATCGATATTGCTGCAGGAGCCACTGGAATGCCCTGGCCAAAGATAATTGCTGGTAGCCCTAGAACCATTCCAATGTTGAAAATATTGCTGCCAACAACGTTTCCTACCGCCATGTCGGTCTCGCCGCGGATTATGGCAATGATTGAAGTTGCAAGCTCAGGAAGAGATGTTCCAATTGCAACCACGGTTAGGCCAATAACCAGGCTGCTGACCCCAAGGGCGGTAGCAATGCTCACTGCACCAGTAACCAGTAGTTGGGCACCAAAGACAAGTAAGGCAATGCCAATGGCAAGAAGTAATATTGCCAGCCAGAGCGGCACAGGCTTACTGTTAAGCGGCATGCTGTCAGGCTTTGCGGCTGGGTCAACGATCTCTTTGCGTCCCAACCGGATGCTGATCACGGTGTGAAGGGCCAGGGAACCAAAGAGCAAGATCCCGTCCAGCACGCTGATTTGCCCATCAAGGCTCACAACTAGCAACAGAACCGAGATTCCAACCATGACTGGCATATCGAAGCGAACCAGCTGACGCTTTATCATCAGGGGGCTTATAACTGCTGAAAGGCCAAGAATAAGCAGAATGTTTACGATGTTACTTCCGACAACGTTTCCAACTGCAAGATCTGGTTCGCCACCTAGAACAGCCCCCATGGTTACGGCAAACTCCGGGGCGGAAGTGGCTGCGGAGACAACCACAAGACCGATAACTAGTGGAGAAATACCCGCTCTGGAAGCAAGGGTGCCTGCGCCTCGAACTAGTGCTTCGCCTCCGGCAATAAGCAGTACCAGGCCAGCAATTATCAGCCCAGCATCAATAATGATCATGGCCTATGCCTTTACTCAGTTCGCCGAGCTAGCGTTGGATTTTTCCCGAAAGTAACACGATGCGCAAAGCGACTCATAGGTTACTTCTTCGCCATCGATAGCTACCTGGTCACCGTCAAATATGAAGCCGTCATTGATTTTTCTTGCGTTGAACATAGCTTTCTTGCCACAGCGACAGATTGTCTTGAGTTCTTCCAGGCTGTGTGCAATCTCGAGTAGTCGGAGTGAACCAGGGAAGCCGTTGGTGAGAAAATCAGTCCGGATGCCATAGGCGAGCACCGGCACATCATCCAAAACTGCAATCTCCAGCGCCTGATCAACCTGCTCGCGGGTCAAAAACTGGGACTCATCCAGCAGCAGGCAGGCAACTCTCTTGCCGGTCTTTTCTCGGTGCAGGGTCGAGCGCTTTTGAAATTCTTTTCTAAGATTCAGCTCAGGAGTGACCAAGAAATCGACCTTGCGATCAACTCCAAGCCTGGACAAGATTGCCATATCTCCCTTGGTGTCTACCGCTGGCTTAGCAAGCAAAACCGATTGGCCACGCTCTTCGTAGTTATAGGCAGCTTGCAATAGGGCAGTTGATTTACCTGAGTTCATCGCACCGTGGCGGAAATATAGCTTGCTCATACTGTTGCAATTTTAGCTGCTTGTTTTGACTTGTTCCGCAGCTAGGTTTAGCCTTGGAGAACCACCAAATAAAGGTCGTAGGGGAAGACGTACCTAGGTTTGGAGGTGAAAGTATGTCTAAAGGGCTCGTGTTTATTCACCAAGCGCCCAGTGCTTTGCTTGCCCACATCGAGTGGACTATCTCGGGTGTCTGCGGAGCACCAATAACCATTAGCTGGCACGCGTTGCCTGACCCAGGCAAGGGTTATCGCGCTCTTGCGCTTTGGGAAGCCCCAGCAGGTGCTGGGGCGGTTCTTGCCACCTCGTTTATGAACCTCAAGCAACTTTCCTTTGAGGTGATCCAGCAGGACTCCCCGGATGTTGCCGGATACCGCTGGAGCTACACCCCGACTCTTGGCATGTTCTCATCAGCTACGGATGAGGCCGGAAACATTCTGGTGAGCGAAAATCAGTTGCGAAATATTGTGGACACTTGTGGGTCAAATGGACTCAAACTTCAAGCAGAACTTAGAAGAGTCTTAGGTCAAGCTTTTGATGATGAGCTTGAAAGCTATCGAGAGCTATTCGATGGATCGGAAAGCAACAACAGCGTTGTGACCGCCGAAGCCGAACGAGTTAGTTATAGCCAGAATGTGAGACCCCTCTAGCTTTCTTGGAGAAACAACTACATCCAGCTTTATTTCTGGATCTTGGTTCTCGAGGTTAATTGTTGGGGGCGCAGTTTTTTCGTGCAGTGCGAGAACTGTGAAAATCGCTTCAATCGCTCCAGCTCCTCCAAGCAAGTGTCCGGTGGAGGCCTTGGTTGCAGACACCGGAATACTAGATAGCTTCTCGCCAAAGACTCGCTTGAGCGCTTGATACTCTGCGATGTCGCCTACCGGTGTGCTGGTGGCGTGTGCGTTGATGTGAGCAACATCAGATATTGAGCTACCAGACTGTTCCAGGGCGCCAAGCATGGCTCTAGCGGCCGCAGTTCCTTCAGGATCTGGAGCGGTGATGTGATGAGCGTCTGAAGTCACGGCGGCGCCTACGACCTCCGCGTAGATTTTTGCCCCGCGAGCCTTAGCGTGCTCTTCACTTTCCAGAATCAGTGTTCCTGCGCCCTCACCCATTACGAAACCGTCGCGAGCGGTGTCATACGGCCTAGAAGCTCCGGCAGGGTCTTCGTTTCTTTTAGATAATGCGTGCATTGCGGCAAAGGCTGCAATCGGTAGAGGGTGGATAGCAGCTTCAGCACCACCGGCGACAATAATGTCTGCTTCACCGTTTCGAATTCTGTTGAACGCGTTAGCGATGGCCTCGGTTCCAGATGCGCATGCCGAAACAGCTGTTCTTACTCCAGCTCTGGCGTGTAGTTCCATTCCAATGGCTGCAGCTGGACCGTTGGCCATAAGCATCGGCACGGTCATCGGTAGCACTCGCCTGGGACCGCGCTCCTTGAGAGTGTCATAGGCATCCAGAAGGGTCCAGATGCCACCGATACCGGTTGCGTATTCGACCGCTAGGCGTTCAGGAGCAACTTCGGGGGAGCCAGCATCTAACCAAGCTTCTCGAGCTGACACTAGAGCGAGCTGGCTCGAGGGATCTAGTCTTTTGGCTTCTTGAGGAGTGAGCATTTCCTTGGCTGGAACCTTGGCTTGGCCCGCGAAGGTGACCGGAAGCTCATACTGAGCTACCCAGTCTTGAGTAAGGGTTGTTATCCCAGATTCGCCAGCGAGCAATGCCTGCCAGGTTGACTTGCTGTCGCCACCAAGTGGCGTAGTTGCGCCAATGCCAGTGACAACAACTTTGTGGACCAAGGTTTTTAGCCTTGCGCCTTTGTGATGTAGTTCACAGCGTCACCAACGGTAAGTAGGTTCTTTACCTCGTCGTCTGGAATCTTTACATCAAACTTGTCTTCGGCGTTGACAACAATAGTCATCATCGAAATTGAGTCAATGTCTAGATCGTCAGTAAATGACTTGTCTAGCTGGACGGCATCGTTTGCGATACCGGTTTCGTCGTTTACGATCTCTGCTAGTCCGCTAAGTACTTCTTCTGCAGAAAGTGCCATTTTTTGTCTCCTAGTTGTTTGAATGACCGATTGTAAGTTTAGGGCACAACCACTACTTGAGCTCCGTAGGCTAAACCAGCCCCGAAGCCTATTTGTAGCGCTATATCACCAGATTTAATGCGACCTTCAGCCAGAAGGGCGTGCATCGCCAGTGGGATGCTGGCAGCCGAGGTGTTTCCGGTTGTAATGATGTCTTTTGCAACAACCACTGATTCCGGTAGGGCTAATTGCTTAGCCATTTCATCAATAATGCGTTCGTTGGCCTGGTGGGTAACTAGAGCAGCTAATTCTTCTGGTTTAACTCCAGCAACCTCTAGAGCTTCTTTGGCTACTTTTACCATTTCCCAAACCGCCCAGCGGAAAACACTTTGCCCTTCTTGAACAAGGGTTGGCCAACTTCCGGTGCCATCGCGAAAATCAAGCAGGGATCCAGTCATACCAACCGCTTCCCACTTAGAGCCATCCGAACCCCAAACACTTTTTGAAATTCCTGGTGAATCCGATGGTCCAACAATGGCAGCTCCTGCACCATCACCTAGCAAAAATGAAATTGACCTGTCGGTCGGATCGATGTAATCAGAGAGCTTCTCGCCGCCAACAACCAGAACATACTTCGCAGTTCCTGATCTAACCAGTGAATCTGCTTGAGCAATGCCGTAGCAGTAACCAGCACAAGCCGCTGAGATATCAAAAGCAGGGGCTGGATTAGCTCCAACAAGTTCAGCCAGTAGTGCTGCAGCTGAGGGTGTTTGATAGGGGTGAGTGATGGTGGAAAAAATCACAGCCTCAATCTCGGATGGTTTGATTCCTGCTTTCTGAATAGCCTCGTTGCTTGCTTCAACGGCCATGTCCATCAGCGACCTGCCCTTGCTGGCGCGCATTCTGGTCACGATGCCCGTGCGCTGTCTGATCCACTCATCGGATGAGTTGATCGGGCCGGCGACGTCATCGTTAGTGACCGTTAGATCCCCTCGAGAAGCCCCGAGAGAGTAAATCTTGGAGAAAGCAATTGTTTCGGCCTGGTTTAGCTTCGCCATTTCTAAACCTGCTCTCTCACAAATGCTGTGGCCTTTTCAAGATCTTCTGGGGACTTCATGGCCAAGGTGGCAACTCCCGGCATTGCTCGCTTCGCTATTCCAGTCAGGGTGCCACCTGGCAAAAGCTCGATTACAGCGCTGACGCCATCAGAAACCATCGAATCCATGGTCAAATCCCATCGAACTGGGTTAGAAACCTGATTGATTAGTAGCTCCAAAAACTTATCTCCGCTGTCAACTCTTGCTCCATCGCTATTGGACCAAAGTAGCAGTTTAGGATTTTCAGTTCTGATAGAACTCGCCAAAGAACCAAGCTCAACTTTGGCAGTTTCCATAAACGATGTGTGAAAAGCACCCGCTACTGCCAAGCCCACAACCCGAGTTCCTGGTGGGGGAGTGTCAATAAGCTCTTGAATTTTCCCAGAAGAACCCGCAGCTACTAGTTGACCTTTTCCGTTGTAGTTTGCTGCGAAGAGCCCCATGTTAGATAAATGATCAAGAACAATCTCTTGCTCGCCGCCAACTACTGCTGCCATTGAGCTTGCTTCAAGGGTTGCTGCCCGAGCCATCTGTTCGCCTCTAGCTTTAACAAACTTGAGCGCAGCTTCAGTGTCCAATACTCCAGCAATGTTTGCAGCCGCAATTTCACCAACCGAGTGACCCGCAACACCTGCAAACAAAGAATCGTTGTTTAATGCCTCCACTAAGACGGCATGACTTGCCAGTGAAGCAGCAACAATAAGTGGCTGGGCAATTTTGGTGTCCTTGATTGTCTCCGCGTCAGCAGCTGTTCCGAAGTGAATCAAATCCATTTCAAGAATTGCAGAGTACTTTTCGATTTCATGCCTGAATGATCCAAGTTCTAACCATGGAGCCAAAAAGCCTGGCGTTTGGGCTCCTTGGCCAGGGCACGTAAGAGCTATCAAGATTCCCTCGATCTCATGGTTGGCTCAGGCTCATTCATCTTGCCAAGCAGGGTTGCCACCTGCAAAACAAAGGACTCTCTGGCACCGGTAGCATCCCAGCCAATCAATTCGGAGATTTTCTTTAGGCGATAGCGAACGGTGTTGCTGTGAACAAACATCTCTCTTGCAGTTAGTTCTAGCGAGCGACCGGTTTCAAGGTAAGTCACCAGAGTATCTAGCAAGTCGGGGGAGTTTTTTCTTAGTGGCTGGTAGATCTTGTTTATCAGTGTTGTCTTGGCCAACATGTCACCAGCTAGTGCTCGCTCAGCCAATAGATCATCTGCCGAAGTAGGCCTTGGTGCCTTGTTCCAAGCTCCAACCACAGAGAAGCCAGAAAGAGCCGAACGAGCTGATTTGTGGGCATCGGTAATCGAGGCAACCTCGGAGCCAACCACAATTGGCCCCTCGGTGAAACTATTCGATAGTCCACTGCAAAGTACGAATAGCGATGGTGTCTTAGCGGGGTCTGGATTTTCTTCGGGTACTTGGCCAACCACAACAATAAGTCGATCACCGTGGATGCCAACCAGAACGTCCGCGCCACTTCTTCTTGCTTCTCTTCGTAAGTTATCGACATCGGTGCTCTGATCAGAGCCGCCAATCATTACCGCAACCGCACCACGCGCTCTCCAACCGAGAGCGGATACTCTGGAAGAAAGCTCTTCTTCGTTTTCACCGCTGAGAATGCTATCCACCACCAGAGCTTCTAACCTGGCATCCCAAAGACCTCTAGCCTCTGCGGCCTTGGCATAAACATCAGCGGCACTAAAAGCGATTTCTCTGGAATACAACAGCACAGCCTCGCGAAGCTCACTGTGTTCTTGGACGACTCGGTCCTCAACAACTTGTACTACCACGCGGATTAGTTGCAATGTTTCTTGCAAAGATATCGAGCGAAGCAGTTCTCTTGGTGCAGTCGAAAACACATCGGCAGCAACCCAAGGCTGCGAAGTCGGATCTTCGTACCAGGCAAGAAAAGAGGTAATGCCAGCTTGGGCGACAAGTCCAACGGCAGATCTTCTGGCAGCTGGCATCTTGGAATACCAGGGGAGAGTCTTATCAAGACGAGCTAATGTGGTGGTTGCCAATTCTCCAGCGATGGATTGCAACCACTCAAGGGTTTCGTCCTTAGGCTTCGCCACCGGCAGTTCCGCTTGTTCCTGCGTTTACGTTATGTAGCTGGTAGCGATCGATAGCCAGTTGCAACACTGAGTGATCTAGCTCGCCTCGAGCAACAAGTTGCTGCAAGGAACGCACCACAATCGATGGCCCATCAATCTTGAATTCGCGTCTAGCTGCTGGCCTGGTGTCTGAGAAACCAAAACCATCAGCGCCCAAAGTGGCATAGTCGCCTGGCACCCAAGCACGAATCTGGTCTGGAACCGCGTGCATGTAATCGCTGACTCCAATAAATGGTCCAGAGGCGTTTTGAAGCTTCTTGGTGACATAAGCAGGCTCTACTTCATTGTTTGGGTATAGGAACTTCTCTCTGTCCTTGTTTAGTCCATCGCGTCGAAGCTCGGTCCAGCTCGTTACCGACCAGATGTCAGCAGAAACTCCCCAATCCTTGGCTAGAAGATCTTGTGCCTCGTAAGCCCATTGCAAAGCCACACCAGAAGCCAGAATTTGAACCTTGCGCCCTGGCGCTTGGTTTTCGCTCACGCGGTAAATACCGCGCAGGATTCCCTCCACGTCCACGTTCTCGGGCTCCGCTGGCTGCACGTAAGGCTCGTTATAAACAGTTAAGTAGTAGATGACATTCGGGTCTTTATGGGTTTCGCCATACATCCGCTCAAGTCCTGCCTGCATGATGTGACCAATTTCATATCCGTAGGCCGGGTCGTAGCTAATCACTGCGGTGTTAGTTGATGCCAGTAGTGGCGAATGACCATCGGCGTGCTGCAATCCTTCACCGGTTAATGTGGTGCGACCTGCGGTCGCGCCAATCATGAAGCCTCGAGTCATTTGATCAGTGGCTGCCCAGATAGCATCGGCGGTGCGCTGGAATCCAAACATCGAGTAGAAAACGTAAATTGGAATCATGGGTTGACCTTGAGTGGCATAACTGGAGCCAACTGCGGTAAACGCGGCAATTGACCCAGCCTCGTTAATTCCGGTGTGTAGGATCTGGCCAGTTTCTGACTCTTTGTAGTTCAGCAGTAGATCACGGTCAACAGATAAGTAGTGATGTCCGGCGGGGTTGTAAATCTTCGCGGTTGGGAAGAATGCATCCATTCCAAATGTTCTTGCCTCGTCAGGAATGATTGGAACAATTCTTGGACCAAGTTCTGAAGATCGCAAAAGATCCTTTAGCAATCTAACGAAAGCCATAGTTGTGGCAACCTCTTGGGTTCCAGAGCCGGCCTTTGCGATGTCATAAGTCTTGTTTTCTGGAAGAGCAAAGCTCACATACTTGCTTCTTCGTTCTGGCAGGTATCCACCTAGTTCGCGACGGCGCTCATGCATGTATTGAATCTCTGGAGTCGAATCAGCTGGCTTGTAATACGGAGGCTGATATGGATCGCGCTCTAGCTCCGCGTCGGAAATTGGAATGTGAGTCTCGTCACGGAACTGCTTTAGATCGGCCAGGGTTAGCTTTTTCATCTGGTGAGTGGCGTTTCGACCTTCGAAGGTCTTTCCGAGGGTGTAACCCTTAATGGTCTTAGCAATGATGACTGTTGGCTGACCCTTGTGCTCGGTAGCGGACTTATAGGCAGCGTAGATCTTCTTGTAGTCGTGACCACCACGTCTTAGTCCCCAGAGCTGATCGTCAGTCATTGACTCGACCATCTTTGCGGTTCTGGGGTCGCGTCCAAAGAAGTTCTCTCTTACGAAAGCTCCGGATTCGGTTTTGTAGGTTTGGTAGTCACCATCGGGGGTTCTGTTCATTAAATCTACAAGTGCACCTTCTGTGTCCGCGCCTAGCAATGGATCCCACTCGCGACCCCAGATGACCTTGATCACGTTCCAGCCGGCACCTCTAAAGAATGACTCGAGCTCCTGAATAATCTTGCCGTTACCTCTTACTGGGCCATCTAGGCGCTGCAGGTTGGCGTTTACAACGAAAGTTAGGTTATCTAGTCCATCGTTGGCAGCAAGCTGCAGGGCTCCGCGGCTTTCGACCTCGTCAAGCTCGCCGTCTCCAAGAAAGGCCCAGACGTGCTGCGAGGATGTGTCGCGGAAGTTGCGGTTATGAAGGTAGCGGTTGAACTGAGCTTGGTAAATCGCGTTGATTGGCCCAAGACCCATCGAAACGGTTGGGAACTGCCAGAATTCTGGCATGAGCCTCGGGTGCGGATAAGAGGACAAACCTCCGCCTGGGTGAGATTTCTCCTGGCGGAAACCATTTAGCTGGTTTTCGGATAGTCGGCCTTCCAAAAACGCACGAGCATATGGACCAGGGGAGGCGTGACCTTGAATGAATATCTGATCTCCACCGGAAGGGTGATCTTGACCTTTGAAGAAGTGGTTGAAACCAACTTCATATAATGAAGCAGAGGAAGCAAAGGTTGAGATGTGTCCACCAACCGCGATTCCTGGGCGCTGAGCTCGGTGCACCAGCATCGCAGCGTTCCAACGCATCCACGAGCGGTAAGTTCTTTCAATTTTTTCATCGCCAGGGAAATCTGGTTCATCCTCCGGAGAGATGGTGTTGATGTAATCGGTAGTTGGTACAAGCGGCACGTTAAGCTGCAGTTCGTGTGCGCGTCTAAGAAGATTTAGCATTAACTCTCTGGCGCGACCGCGACCGCGGGTTGCTGAGGCTTGAGAAAGAGATTCCAGCCACTCGGAGGTTTCCTGAGGATCCATGTCTGGATTGGAAACTGCGTAGGCATCATTGTTGTTAATGGACAATGAAATCCTTTCTAAAAAGAGTCTTCGCTTATGTTTTTTGACAGCGAACCATTTAGGGCTCCGGATAGGGCCAATAAGAAGTTTACCTATTGAAGATGGGGTTATTTGAACCCAATATGAGGGCCTACTATGGAACCAAGTTTTTAAACCAAGGAGATGCAATGGCTGCAGAAGTAGGCGAAAAGGCCCCAGATTTTGAGCTAAATAATCAGCACGGGGAGCCAGTGAGGCTTTCCTCTTATATCGGCAAAAAGCCAGTTGTGCTGGTTTTCTACCCCCTCTCGTTCTCGGGAACCTGCACCGGAGAGCTTTGCGAGCTTAGGGACAACATTTCTATCTTTGAGTCAGCGGACACGGAGCTTTTGGCTATTTCTGTGGACTCGAAGTACACCCAGAAGATCTTTGCTGACCAGGAAAGTTACAAGTTTCAGGTATTGGCCGACTTCTGGCCTCACGGCGGCGTTGCCAAGCAGTACGGGGTATTCATGGAAGAAGCTGGCATTGCCAAGCGCGGCACCTTCTTGATTGATAAAGAAGGCGTGATTCAGGCCAAGTTTGTCAACGGCCCCGGCGAAGCAAGGGACCTAGGAAGCTACAAAGAGGCTCTAGCGGCTTTGTAGTAGAGTTTTGTAGTTGCCTTATGGCGCATGTTTGAGGGCCTTTAGCTCAGTTGGTAGAGCGCCACGTTTACACCGTGGATGTCATCGGTT
>Ga0315909_10004805_pt1 | contig 15753 bp, 19 predicted proteins | sample LakEriMetagenome_11_FD_203527 | JGI IMG/M metagenome (GOLD analysis project Ga0315909, IMG submission 203527) | Freshwater fungal communities from buoy surface, Lake Erie, Ohio, United States - Buoy 2 MA125 | ecosystem: Environmental > Aquatic > Freshwater > Lake | place: USA: Lake Erie, Ohio...
CCATTTCCAGTTCCGGCTAACCAAGATCTCAATTCATATCCATGATACTGTTTTAAATCAACTCCCAATACTTCATTTAAGTATTCTTGAAAAGCTAGGGTTACTTCGTCTTTTAAAAATTGTCTAGAAATATTGCTGGTTTCTTTTAAAATATCAAATTCTTGGAAATCGCTAGGCGGATTTTTCATGTAAGAACTGGTTAATATTTCCTGAGTAAGATCTTCTAAAAGTGATGTGTTCTTTATTTTAGATAGCCTAACAGCAGTGGCCCAACAATGATTTAATCCATAATTCATTCTTCGACACCAAATTCCAGTAGAAAATATTTTTTAACATCAGGAACAAGACCCATGCTTTCATCAAAATTCCACCCACCTATACTTTCTAAAATTTTTACATAGGTTTTTGGATCGCTGCTATAGTGTTTAAAGTAATCATCGTTATGATAGAGTAATCCAGGATCATCTAAGTATTCTAATGGTCTACCGCCAAATTCTTCAGATAGCCATTTAGCATAACATATTGCTACCATATAACTTTTTGCCGGATAAATCCAACCTATATCTCTAGTTGTAAAATACCTAACAGCATCCTTGACAACGTCTTCAGTTATTTCTATTTGGAAATTTTTTAAGTCATCATCATAGATCTTGTTTAATCTATGATATATCTCCTGACGTATCTTATATTCTTTCATATTTTAGTAACCGTCTATATAATAATCTATATTATACATTCTTCTAAGAATTGAGCAATATTCTGCCTTGTGTTGCATATTTGGTTTTTGACTCATCAAAATTAATGTTCCAGATTTAGGATATATTTTTATTTCATCGAATCCATTTCTAATAGATATTGATCCGCCTACTTCTGGCGACATTTCGTCAATGTAATATAAAAATGTTACATTCATACCAAATTTAGAATCGTTATGCCAAAAGGTAATTCTGTCTTCAGGTAGTACTGATTCAGAGTATTCACACCCTATTAATTTCCATTTTGGAAATAATATTGATAGGTATTTTTCTTCAAGATACTGAAGCATATCTGTTTTTTCATGAAGATTTGATTCTTCTAATAAAACATATCCATCAATGAAAAAGTTATCTAGTTGCATACCAATCTATCAATCCTTTAAATCCATTACAACTGTAATCTAAATTTTTAACATATCTGTAATGCTCTGTCAAGCATCTACCATAATAAGTACAAGACTTGCAGACATTGCTAACATTTTTTAACGGTTCATTATCTGCCCAGTCTTTATATTCTTTATAAGAATTAACTAATTTAAAATATTCATTGTCGTTAAGATCAAATTCCAGTACAGCAAATTCACCGCTTGGGGTTATATAAACATGGTCATTACTAAAGGCATTTCTTTTATAATTTAACGTTTTATTAATATTGGTTTCATTTACAAACTCAAATTTTTTCTTAATAGTACTCTGTATCCAGCCTTTAACAAAATTTTCAAAATCTAGATTACTTACATTATGACAATTAGCTTGATTAGTACTATATGGTTTTATTTCTACAGATTGAAGATTTCCTAACAAATTTAATTGATTAATCATTAAATCAATATCTTTCTTAATCAAACAATCACTGGCTAAAATTAATATCGAAAATTCTCTATCTAACAATGCCATGTTAGTCCAAACACGCTCACTCTGTTCCCTACAATCAAAGTCATAACTTACAGTAAGATAAAAGTCTGGGTTTCTTATAACTTGATTTACCATACTCAAATTAGTTATGATGTTAATATCATCTATTCCATTATTCTTTAATAAAGAACAAAGTTCATTGACATATGTTTCTGGAAGTAATCCTACTTCACCTCCATACAAATCTATCATTTGTATTTCATCAATTTCTTGTATTTCCTTAATTCGTGATTCTAAAACAGTTAACGGTAATAATGTTCGGTCACTTAGTTGTTGTTCTGTTAGATAACAAAAATCACATCTAAAATTGCAGTAGTAGGTTGGATTAATAGAAACTATCATGCATATTCTCGAACGTACTCAGTGGGAGTTAATATTTTATTGAGTCCATTGGCTTCTATAATTTTAGGAGCTAATTGTTTCATTTTAAAACAATGTGTTTCTACCATATTATGATCTTTGAGATCCTTAATAGTTTTACGACAACCATTGCAAATTTCAAACATAGGACAAGTATAACAACTTTGTTTTAAACTTTGTAACTCTGGTTGATATCGAATGGGAAATATTTTTTTACCTGACATCTCTTCTTGAAAATTGATAGAATAAACTCTGTCATCTCCAAATGCTCCGCAACTATAATAATCTCCACTGGGTTGAAGAGTTCTAATTCCTTCGTCACATTTTCTATTTTGCGGACATGTGGTACTTTTATTTTTTAATCTTCCAATCATTTGTTTGGTGTTGTATTCCCATTCAGCAAGTCCCAGTTCCCAGATACGAACATATATTTCGTATATCTTGGCCAACATATATGGACGCCCTTCCTGTCCCATGGTAATATTTTTAAATTTAATAGGCGGACCGCTACTAAATGCATAATTGAGTTTACATTCAACACCCATACGTTTAGCAAGCTCTACGTTGTTGATAGCTAAATGTTCATTTTCTTCCGTGATAACTGCAATAAAGTCTGGTCGGTATCCTACTTTATCTAACATCATATTACTGACAGCCCAAAAATCTTCTTCACTAAATTCAGTAAGATCACCTTTTAATCTTCCGCCACCGTATTGAAAACTTGTAGTGACTCCCATCCTAGGATGATTAAACAACTCTGTCCATTTATCTGGATTTTTATAGAACGGCCAAAGATTGCTAGTGAAACTTAAATTAGCTGGTAAATTATTTTCATCTAAGTGCTTAATTATTTCCCAATAATATTCTGTTGGAACCATTAAGGGATCACCGCCATTTACAATAATAGAGTTTGTTTCAGGAAATCTTTTTAGAAATTTAAAAATATATTCTAAATCTAATGTTTTAGATTTTTCCTCAGTGATATATGTACTTGAACAAAATGTACATTTAAAATTACAGAGCTCAGTAGGCTTAATTATTAGTTCCATTATCTAAACATTTCATTCGTTAAAAATATTTTATTATTTTTTAAAAAATTTACTATAACTTCATTTCGTTTTCCATTTAAAATTCTTTTAATATTTTTTGGTTCACTATCTACGTTGTAAATTTCTTTTATGTCGCTGTATATTTCTGAGAAGCCGTCTAACTTTTTTAATATTTGATAACTTTTTTTTGTAAATTCTGAAGGAGAAAATAGACTTTCAAAACCTGAATAATACACTTCTTTTAAAATCCAATTTCCTGCTTGATTCATAAAAAACATCTCACATATCTCGTCATTAGTGAAAGAAAAACATTGTGAGATTGTTTTAAAATAACTTTTTCTTTTACCATAAAAACTGTTAAAGTTATCAACTGAATCTTCATCTATTAAATCACTATAAACTTCTACAAGTTCTATACCGTACTTTTTTAAATATTCCGGGCGACTTATTTCTGCATCAGGCAAAAACATATAGTCATGTCTATAACTATTCCAAGATTGAAAATTATACAACATATCAAATTCTTTATAAAAATCATCTATTGTGGAACCAGGCATTCCCATAATTAATTCTAATGTAGGAGTAGTAATATATCCTTCTTTAAATCTTTTAAAAATATGCTCTGATAATTTGATTTTATCATCAAACGATAAGTCGGTTCGTTTGGCGATCTTTATAGCTTCGTCGCTTGAAGTCTGTATACTTAGAGTAGGGTATCCAGATTCTGATTTATTTTTGCCCATGATTTCAAAACAAGCATCAATAAGTCTTATTCTTCTTTCTAAATTTTTTACTTTCACTGTGCTAAGGTCAGTTAGTTTTATATCGTTTTCCCAAGCAAATTTAAAAATTTCTAAATCTCTATCCTCAAACATTCCAAAGTTAGCATCAGTTAAAAAAACATTTTTATATCCTGCTTTTTTTAAAGCCAATAAGTCTCGTTTAACTATTTCTAATTCTTGTTTTATTACCTTCGTGCCTATCCCGCCACCCCACTCGCAGAAAGTACACTGATATGGACATCCTCTTGTCGTTTCTATTACTGAAAATTTTTCTAAATCATATTGATTTGCATAATCACATATTTCTTTTAGGATATTAAAATTTTCTTCGTATATAGCAATGCCTGAAAAATCATGCTTTCTTCCAGAAACACATCTTATTTCCCAGGATACTAATTCTGGATCTGGTTTTGATTTAGATTCTATAAACAAATTTATAAAATCTTCTATAAACACTTCACCTGGTTTAGTTGGCTGACAATAATAATCATAAAGATGTTTTCTTTTATCAAATGATCCATCAATTATTCCAATATGCGGTCCGCCTATTAAATTTATTTTATCTTTATCTTTAGTTTTTACTAATGCTGCGATCTCATCACAGATATCGTAATTCCAAAAATAAGAACTAAAAATTATAATATCAGCTTCTTTTATTTCCTCATATATTTCTTCAGTACTCTGATACTGATTATATCGATAAGGAGGAGTTAACCATTGAACTTGATTTTTATATTTGCCAACTCTATCGTAATGACTCTTCATATAAAACCAAGTGGCTAAATTTGGTGTTATCCAATCAGCGTGAGGCGGATTTATAAACGCTATTTTTATCATTTTTTACTGTCAACATATTGATAAACTTCTTTGAGCCAACATTCTTCCTGTGTTCTAGTATTATAAAAATGATTATTTAAAAAACAACTCATAGAGCATCTTTGAAGATGATCACAATTTAAACAATCATATTCTTTATACCATTTTGCTTCGATAGTTTTTTCTAAGGGACTGTCAGTGGTATTGATTATACGAATGACTTTTTTATCTTCTATTTTTGATAAAGGATTAATTAATTTTTCAACACTTCCACACGAACCAAAAGTAGAGTCAGGAAAGACATACATTGTTCTCATACAGAACATTGGTTGAGATCCGCTGTCCATTGTTTCACAAAATGGATAACAATTAGGATAATGGTCAATCATAAATTTGTAAAAATCTCTAAGTTCTGTATCTTTAGGCATTAATAATTCTGGGTCAACACTAGCTCTTTGACTGTGCGTATAATGATCAAAATTTATTTCAAAATTTTCGTATAAAAAATCAAAATGATTAGCAGAATAATTCATGAACTTTTTAATACTCGGCCTCGTCATTACTATACCGATTTGATTGATGTAAGGTTTAAATTCTTTAACATTATCGATAAACATAGATAAAGTTTTAGGATTAAAACGTCCAGCTGGATCATAACTGGCGTTTAACCTTACCATTGCATCATTCAAGAATTTTTTAACTCTATCTTTTTTAGTCCATATCATATTAGATGGAACTGAAAATTTTGAAGGAAGATTTATTTTTTCACTATAATCACGTAATCTATTCACTAAGATAGTATAATCATCGAAAATAGTATCAGGTAGTTCGTCCGCAAAGAGCTCGCCGCCCATAATGTTTACTGCTACAGAAGTTTTTCCCCTACCTTTTAATACATCTAATGCGTGAGCAATAATATCAAATTTTTCTTGGACGCTATCAACCCCTGCCATACTACTGTGGTCTTGATAACAGGCTTGACAAGATAAATTACAAAATTCAAAAAGAATTACAATGAGTTCACCTTGTTCATTTTGTTTTTGATTGCCTATCAATACATTGTATAACTCTTCATCTTTCATTGTATATAATATCCATTAACAGCATATTTATCTTAAAATTTATCATAAATAATTTTCTAAGCCCAAAAAAAAATTCAATGCTTAATATAGAAAACATATTAGAATCCCCTATCATTACTAACCCCTGGCAATATCAGTTAGTTGATAATATTTTAACCAAAGAATCTTATGATAAAATATTAGAAGGAGGAAAAATTTTAGCAGAAGCAGCCGCTCAAGAGCCACGTGATCCCAATGGTATATGGATGCACGATGCTGCCAAATATGGTGTTCCTAATGACACTATAAATTTAATTATGGATTTGAATTTACAATTTTTACAAAATCATAACAAAGTTTTGGCTAGATATCAAAATGCCATGAATAGTAAAATAGGATATTTTAGTATTCCTAGATATAATTTCATTGGTCCAAATGTTGATGGGACAATACATGATGAAGGCAATAACAAAACCATAGCCATGGTTATGTATCTTTCTCCTGAAAAAACTATTGGAACTAGGCTTTATACTGAAGAAAATTATAATTCGTTCGTAAAAGAAGTCGAATGGAAGCCTAATAGAGCATTTATAATGTGCAGTCAGCCAGGTATAACTTGGCACAGTTTTCATTCTGATCATCAATCTAGACTAACATTAAATTTTTATTATGAAAAAATGGAAAATATGCAATACATTAATAATTTAGGAATAGAAAAAATCAATTGGTTTTACAATCAATTTTTAGAGGGAAAGGTTCTATCAATTTATGACGATAGATAAAATTATAAATTCACCGATATTGCTCGACCCTTGGGAACATAAAGTAGTAGACGATATATTGCCTGACCAAGTTTTTAAAAAAGTTCAGGAAGCAGCGAAGTTTCTGACCAAATATACCATCGATGGCAAAACTAATCCCATCTGGATTAATGAAGCATTAACTTTAGGGGTAAAGCAGGACTGTGTCGACAGTATAATCAATTTTACAGATCAAATTTTAGACAATATTGATGATATACTAGCAGGATTCTCGACTACTAATAAATCTTTACACGGCTATTATTCTTTACCAAAATTTGGTGTAAGCGGTAAAAATTTTATGTATCCTATACATTCAGAAAGCAGTCATAAAGTTTTGCTGATTGTAATATATTTGGAACCCGAAATTGAGCGAGGAACTAGATTATATACAGGGCAACAAGAATCTGATTTTCATAAAGAAATAGAATGGAAACCAAACAGAGCTTTAATAATTTGCCCAAATGGGAACAATGACGAAACGTGGCACACATGGAAAAATACTAATGGGGAACCCAGAGTAACTTTGAACATTTTCTGCGAAAAAATCGAATGTATGGAGAAATCCATGACAAAGTCAGCAGAAAACGATAATTTTGAGAGCATGTTATGGTTACTGGACCAAATCGGAAAAAACCACTTAACTACAAACAAATACTGACGAATCTCAAGTAATAAATACACTACAATAGGATACGGAGACCCCAATGTTTCATTTATTTAAAAAGACTTATCTAAGCATAGATTCATTTATCAACAAAAATCTAGACAGAATCGTGATATCTAAGGATCACGGATTTCAGATACTCAACAATGCTGTTCATATTTTTTCTGGTAGACTGTTTGCTTATGGGGAAAACGTTGATGACATCATAAAATCTGATGGAGTTTATCCAACATTTACAGATATGATGCAATTTTGTTTTGATTACAACAACTCCACTGATTCTAAAATAGTAATTTACTGTGATCAAGAAGCATTCATGTATATAACTTCTAAATGGTTTAAGACTATCTTTGTTAATATCAGTGCTGATGCTGCTTATAAAATAATCTTAGCATATTTTAATCAACTAATTTTGATTGGTGGTCGGGCAGAAAAAGGTCTTCAAGATCAGTATAGAGAGTTCCTGTTTAGTAAGGCAGAATTCCAAGCTGTATTTGATAGTATATCTGTAACGCAACAAGAAAAAACAGATATGCTATCCACAGTTTCTGGATTTAGAAGTATTGAATATCTAATAGGGTCTTATCTTTATAATGGATCACATAAAGAAGAACTTCGTTCTTTGATGTATTTAATGATAAATCGATACACCGAGGAAAGATTAAAAGAATTATGGAGACAGGTCCAAGAATCAATACTCTACGAACCGGCACAACAGCAAATGAATCTAAGATCATATAACTTAGAAAATATGCTTGAGATGATTGATGATCCACAATTGCATACATTAAAATCAACTAATGCTTGGAGATCTTTAGGAGGCGTTGGTGAAATTCATACTCCTATGGACATAACATCTTTAACCGCATCTCAGGTTCAACAGTTAAAAGATCAAGTCAATTTCATTGACGCTTACGTAGAAAATATTGGTGCCCGATTTGAAGAAGTAATAGATATCTGCCATAGAGGAGTTTTATCAGATTCCGAAATGAATAGTTTTCTTAGCAGGGACAAATATCCTTTATTAGAAGGCAATAAATTTTGGAGTGCCAGAGATAAAGAAAATATTAGAGGGTTTTTAGTTGAATATTTTATGATAGAGAAAAAATATAATCGACATTTAATTTCATTAGCTCCTTTTGAATTAGAATAAAATTGCATGAATATTGATTTATTAATATTAAAAATCAATGTATTTTATAAAAACATAATTAGTATAAGAAAATTTTTTAAAAATAAAGGCAAATCAAAACTTATATATTTTGAAATACCAAATGAAATTGCCTTTTCTTATATCGATTTTGACGTTATCAAGTCTGTAAGTATCTTAATATCAAATTTAGAAAATAAAGATTTAATTGAGCTTGATAAATTTGTATTAGATACTGACATTGATCAATGGAATGATGATTTACAGGATCTCAAACTTTTTCTTAAATTGTCTTGGTTAATAGAAGATATTAGAAATAATGGGTTAACATCTTTATTTCAATTATTACAAACTAACAATTCTTATTCTTTTCATCCAGGTACAACAAGATTTTTAGTTTCAACATACTTGGTTCCACAGAAAGAATTAAAAGGTCTATATGTATGGGATAAAAGAATCGATGCTAATCCGTTTATTTTAGATTATAAATGCAAAGAAATAAATGGCGTAATTGAACTATTGTCATTATTTAAAATAACTAAATTACCAAGATTCATGTATTTAAATTTAACAGATAAAACAGACTGCGGTGATATAGTATCCTCCAATTCTCCAACGAATAGACCATTTTTGTTCGCACAAGAAAAATTTTTAACTATATTAGATAAATTTGAAATACCATTTTTAACTTTTCATGACTCAATGCATTGGAAGAAAATTAATAAAAAATTATTACCAAGTGAATGTATAAAATTTAATAACCAAGAATGTGAGATAAAAGGGATAAAATTTAAAAAGATAAATGATATATGGATTAAGATATGAAAATTTTTATAGGATATGATAAACAATTCGAAAAAAATATTAGAATACAGATTGATTCTATAATTAATAACTCGTCCAAAGACTTACAGATATCATTATTAAATCTAACTGATCTCAATGATATATTATATAGAAAAAGAGATAAACTGCAAACAACTGATTCTGCATTTACTAGGTGGCTAGTTCCTTATCTATCAGATTATTCAGGTTGGAGTTTATATATGGATTCTGATATGTTGTGTAGAGCAGATATATTTGAATTATTTTCTTTAAATGACGATCAGTATTCTGCTATGGTAGTAAAACACAAATGTCAATATAAAGATAATGTAAAGTTTAATGGCAACTATCAGACTTATTATGATAGAAAAAATTGGAGTAGTTTAATTCTCTTCAACAATAATAAATGTAGAAACCTTACTCTAGATTATATTAATACCGCTAGTGGTTTAGAACTACATCAATTTAAATGGTTAAATGATAGCGATATCGGAGAAATTCCACCAGAGTGGAATCATTTAGTAGGAATTAATAGTCCAAATAAAAATGCTAAAATAGTTCATTGGACCTTAGGAGGTCCTTGGTTTAGTGATTACAAAACTACTGAGTTTTCTGACGAATGGTTTCAAAAATTGAATCAAACTTATCCAGATCTATGTTAGGATTTGCTATAGACCATGTTAAAATAAACATAGTGTTGTTTTCATTAGCCCAATAATGATAGAGATTTTTTCCTTTGAAAACAGAGTTTTCAAAGAAGTTGGAATAATATTTTAATTTACTCTTATCAAAAGAAGAAAAGAAATTATAAAAAACTTCATGTTTCAGAAGATTCACAAAATTTATTCCTTTAGATGAATCATCATTGTTTACTTCAAATTGATTAAGTTGTTTTTTCAGTTCAGGTATTGATACTGTAGAGATATTATAAAGAGCTAAACTGTTTAAAATATCAGACCATCTTTCTAAAATTTCTAAATTATCTTCAACAAATTTATCAAAATTAGGATTCACTAATATCTTTTTGTAACATAATACTGCTTCTAAAGCAAGTTTTTCTAAGAGCTCAATGCTTACTAAAAAGTGACTGTTTAGATATTCAGTTAACAATTCAAATGCAGCATTTTGATCATCGTCAATGTCGATATCACAGGGAATGTCTAAATTACTTAGATATATAAGAAGTTTGCTTCCTTGTAATTTACTATTTTTATAATCAATTACAAATTTTATATCTTTGTCTACGAAAAATTGTTTTAATTCATCGATAGGGATGGGTGCAATAGTTTTTATAATTTTCATAATTTTAACCGTATGTGACTAGTGATAAATCGTTCATGTTATTTAAGAACCAAGCATATCTGTCTACAGTAGAATTGGATCGTACACTTTCTAAACCTTCCATTTTTTCGCAGTATAAATTAAGAGTATATCTAGGAGACCCATTGTTTTTATAACTATGCCAGGTTACTCCTGGTTGACTACACATTAGGAATCCTCTATTAGGTTTCCAGTCAACTTCTTTTATTAATGAATCGGAAGATTGCTGTTCATACAATCTTGTTCCCAATGTTTTTTCTGGACTTAGATAAATGATCAATGCCAGAGATTTTGTCTTACCCTCGTCATGGATAGCACTATCTAAATTGTTCATAGAATAATTAATTTTAGGTATCCCAAAATATCCTAATTCTGATCGCAAATAGAAATCAAATTGTGAGAACAACTCATTTTTGATAGATAAAAATTCACTTTGACATTGTACTACTGAATCATATAGTTCTTTATTAATATTGAAAGATTCAAACTCATTGGGCCATATTCCATCAGAATAAAAATCTTCATCTTTTTGAATTTGAGATAATTTTTCTACTGAATTCTTTAATTTTAAGAAGAAACTTTCTTCTAAGATATTATCGATTATTTTGTATTGCCAAGGAGTATTTTCTATTGTTTCACTAATTATTTTTTCTGTGTTCAATAATTTCTTTATCATCGTCTACTTCTTGAATTATGACAACTACTATGACAGCTGGCATGGCAGACATTCACTGTAGGCATTATAGCCGTGTTCCCGGCAGCAGAAATATACTCGTCTTTACAAGCTGCTAACAAATCACTGTTAATAGATGTTTTTGTTATTAGTAGCCCTTCAGAAACGCCGCCAGAGTCAATAGAAATAACTCCACTTTGTATATAACCGCCACTTAAAATAGATTTACCAGTGACATTTTCAATGATCCCTGGACTTCCAGTTCTAGGTCCTTGGGATACATTATAAGGAGCGGAACCGCTGGAAGTGAGATTCAATTTAAACTGTGCATTTCTAACATTGGTAAATGCTTGCGTCAGTATTACCATAGTATCTATCAGCTCTGTGGCATTTATTTCATTGCCTACTGGGAGTACTGATGTCAAATCATTGTACCCTGACGTAGTCCCGCCAAAAAAACTGTTAGGAGCTTCGCTGAATGGTTTATTGTTAGTACCAAAGGTAATACCAGCGTTTACTGAACTAATGACGATTGAGTTGAATCTGTAGGTTATATTTGACCCACTAATCGGATCCGTTAAGCTAGTTGCTCTTACCATATTAAATTTCCTTTAAATTAATCACTTTGATATATTTATTTTTTCCGCTGAGCAATGTCATTAGACTTTTGGGGGCTCCACAGATATTATCTTGCCATTCTAGTTGGTGACAATCTCCACCACAGTATTCAAAAACTGGACATTCGTAGCACCTGGGATCCCTTGATTTTTCACAGGCCATAATGTGAAGTCGCTTTTCATTGATAAAAATATCTTGAATATTGTCATCAATATGTGCGTACTTATCCTCAGGAGCACTATTAGGACAACCAGCAATAGATCCATCCGCATTGATAGTGAATAATTTTTCTTCGCAATCTCTACAGAACGTGCCTTCTGAAGTTATTCCTTGCTCAAACTTGGAATAAATTGTCTCCATAAATTCATTAGAAAACCAATCTCTTGCATCATTTTCTAAAATTTGATGATGCATTTTTAAGAACCACTGATCTTGTTCTAAATTAGTCGGAAAGATATCTAGATTCTCTAGAGCAGAGCCATTCATAGTAAGTCTTTCCAGAGCTAACTCTTTAATTCCTAAATCTCTGACCCATTCTAGTAAGTCGATAGGTTCCATGTTAACTGTGCCTTTGGTAACACTAATAAACAATTTGATATCAACCCCTAAAGAAATTAATGTATCAATATTTTTCCTCCAAAGATCATACTGCTTTGGATTAGAAAATCTAATATCAGGATCCCAACTAGTGCCAATTCTATTTCCTAAAGGCCCTTGTATAAAATCTATTTTTTCTTGATCTAGTTTGAAAACTAAATTTGTAGTGATCCCCCAGCTCTGACTTGCCCAAAGATCAAAACAATTATCATATACATATTGCAAAGATTTTATATCTGCTAGGAAGGGTTCACCGCCATGAAATTCTAAATGTACATGTGATGAATTATTAGTGATTTTGCTAAATTCCTGTAACCATTTTGTTACTTTAATGTGATCCCAATATATCTTTGCTCCATTGGTTCCATTGGTAAAACAATGCTTGCAGTTCAAATTACAAGTTTCTGTAGTTTTGAGATAAATCATTAATTCTTTCATTTTAACCCAATACTCAAAGCCCATGTATTTTTGTAGTTAAACACACGATGTTTATTCCCTTTTGGAATAAGGATTCCTTGTCCGGCATTTAACACAACTGTTTTATTTTTTATACTAACACGTTTCTTTCCTTTTAGGACATACAAGTAAACGTTTACAGTATCGTGATGCCATCCAAAACTATAGTCAGTTTTGATGCTATTAAACAAATGTATATCTTTGATTTTAAATTTTCTAAAATATTTACAAATGTTTTTATTATCTTCCAATCCTTCTACTTTTACTACAGTAAAAGAATTTATTTTTTGTACCCAGTCTGTGTAGGAAAATTTCTCTTTAGCGTTCCAAGATATAAAGCCAGATAGGACACTTCTATCCAGAGCTAGTAATTGCCCTGAGATATATCTGTCGAAAGAAACAATTTCATCTTTGACTATTTTATAAAGTATTCGATTCATTTCCAAACAATAAATCCTCGACTATAACCATCAGGCCTATTCAATCCATCTTCAAAAGCCTTTTCCCATTCAGTATTCCTATCATATGATTTAGTCCAAAAGTTATCAACTTTTAAACTTCCTGTTGACACCCATATCTTTGCATCACACATGGAATCATAAAATTTTGGGTGTCTTGGACTAGGCATAACAATAGTATTAGCATTCCAAAGTAGTTGACCAAATGTAGTTACTACTGGTTCTTTTTCGGCAGCAATGACCCAAAGTCCTAGAGGTGCTAGTAAATTTCTTTTCAGAACTAAGTCGTGTTCACGTATGTCAATAATCACATCATATTGATCATGAGTAGGTTCACTGACTAATACACCTTCTTTATTCCAAAGTTCTTTATTACTATTACCCCATACTTCTAATGTTTCGAATTTAATATATTCTAATTTAATAGTATGGTAAGCTACCCAGGCCAGAAACCCGCTGCCAATAATTAGGCAGCGACCGTGACTTTTGCTCTTAATTAAATCAATATTCTGTTTAACAAGATTTACACCGCAAGCCACAGGCTCTAGAATGTATTTAGGATCAATTGTAGGAACTACTACAAATTCTTTATCTCGAACATTGTAATAATCAGCATAAGCAGGCTCGCCTCTTGTGGCCACAATATCACCAAAGCAAGTATTTAAAACATTCTTTCCTACTTTGGTTACCATTCCTAATCCTTCGTGACCATTCATATGTGCTGGCAAAGTAGGAAATTTACCGGTCATCATATCTATGTCACTGCGACATATACCAGTCATCAGAGCTTTGACTTCAATTTCGTTATCACTAGGCTCTGGTTTAACCCAATCTTCTTCTACAAATTTACCATTGCCGTAAGTTCTAAGTAGTTTAACTTTCATAGTTTTTCGATAGTCTCATGTATCCACAAATCTTGTGTGTGTTGTTTTTTCCAAAAAATATTTTCTCGCATACTTAACAATGTATCGTTAATCATATTTTTATATGCTTCCTCTGGGCACAGGCCTAATTCAATTCTTTTGGTAGTTCCATCTTTCATAGTAAAAATGATAGCCCTATCATCTTCTTTTAGAGTTCGCCAATTAGCATCCAGTATCCAAATCTTATCATCTATAGCATACTCTATTCTACAATGATCATCAACATCATACGTGCCGTTGGGATTAACTATGCCATAATCAGTATTTTTTACATCATCTAATATCCAGTTTTGTTCGGAAAAATATCTCATTTTTACAGCCTGTTGATAGTTTGGCTCCATGACCATAAACAAGCTCAAAAGATGTGGCATAAGGTCTCTACTAACACCGCCAAAAGCTAACTCCTTGGTAGTAAACCAAGTTCCAGGATTAGGAACACGGTCTTTATTGTGCCAGCGTATTTCTATGACCAAGGCTTGCTCTTTTAGTCTTATCATATCAGAGATATTAGATCTCCACTGATTATTTTTTACCATCATTATATGAGTTAATGGTCTGTATTTTACAAAATCTTGCCATTCGATGCTGTTTCTAAAACCAGGCTTTTCAACAAAAATTATATTTGATGAAGGAGCTATAGCTTCTGCGATCTCTTTATGTGTGAAATTCGGAGTACATATATGTACGGTATTAAAATGATTTAAACGAAGACTGGCATCTCTAATATCCTTAAAGTCTGTAGACTTTGTTGGATCAGTATCTAAAGTCAAAACTTCATGCCCCATGCCCTCAAGTACAGATTTGTATAATTGTCCTATACCCATACCAATAACTAAACTTCTCATAATCTCCCTTTATCAAGTTTCAATTTTTTCTTCTTTGATAATTCTAAAAGAATCTTTTGGAAATTTTTTCCTGCAGATTTCCAAAATGTCTTCTAAGGTTTTGCCTTGAGCAACAAACTCATCATTTTCTTTTTTATAACAGTATAATGTATCTTGATGTTTCTCTACAACAAGTTCCACTAATTCAAGTTCTTTAATTTTTTGATTTACCATTTTTTGAATTTCTGGATCATTTTCTATCTTAGATAGAATCCAATACCTAAGTAAATTAACTCCAACTATCCAAAAGAAAATTCCAAAAATTATTCCTTCCAAAAATTCGGACACGATGTCTCCTAGTAAAATAATAGTTATTATACTTAGGCAATTGCCTTTTGTCAACTTGAAATATTGATTTTACCAAAAAGGTTGACTTTATCATGATAATACCATAAACTTTGAACATGTTGGTAATTTCCAACTCAAACAAACTAAGGAGAATAGGCATGAATAAGGCAGAACACGCTATCGAACTTTTTAAAGAACACTGTGTAAAGAGCACTGGTACAACTAACACTTGGATTGGTAAGTCTAACACTTATCAATTTGAAATTGGTCGTCCTACAGCTAACGGCACAATTAATGGGGTCATTCGTAAATTGGCAGGCACGGATGTCAGCGGCCGTCAAATTTGGGCAGTTGCT
>Ga0315909_10004806_pt1 | contig 15750 bp, 23 predicted proteins | sample LakEriMetagenome_11_FD_203527 | JGI IMG/M metagenome (GOLD analysis project Ga0315909, IMG submission 203527) | Freshwater fungal communities from buoy surface, Lake Erie, Ohio, United States - Buoy 2 MA125 | ecosystem: Environmental > Aquatic > Freshwater > Lake | place: USA: Lake Erie, Ohio...
TCTTCATCTTTTGCAACACCACTATCACCTTTAATATTGGTAAAATTACCAACCCATCCTTTAGATGGGTTTTTTGGTACCCAATACATAGTTGAATTGAATAACTCATTATCATTATTTGAGTAATCAATTTCATTAAAATCTTGATAAAAAAATGTATTATACTCTTTGAATTCCTTTTTAAAAAGGACTGTCATATCTGACATAATAAAATTATTTAAATGTTACTAATTCATACAAATTAAACCCATGTGGTGTTTAATATAAGGTATCACTTTATCGACACCAGTTTTGTTACCGTTGAGTTTTACTATTAGATCTATAAGTTGTTTTCTTGTTGGTTCAAGTGCCCTTTCTTCGTCCTTAGAATTTTCTTCTACGATACTTCTAACACCATCAAAAAACTTATCTGAATCTATTGAACCGATCAATTGTGTCAACTGTTCGGGGTTTTTATCAAAAAACCCCTTAAAGTTGTTCATGTAAATGTCTATATCTAAATTTCTCATAACTTCATTTTTAATTCAATAAACAAAGATAAGAAATTTTTTCTACACTTTTTACTTTGTGTCAAAAATAAAGAATGAATTATCTCTTTCTGCTCTTTGTCTTAATGCATCTGGTACCACATTTTGTCCTGTACTACCTTTGATGTTTATAATTGATAGTTTTGGTAAATCTGCCAAACATGCCGGTAAAGGTTGTAAGTTTGGATTATCAGGTAAAGATAAGAATTTTAATTCTTTCAAATTACAAATACTATCAGGTATTTTAGATACGCAACCAACAAGGTGTAATGCACTTAACTGTTTAAAGTTACCAATTCTTTCTGGTAATGGTAAATTGAATGCTTGTCCACCACCTTTATGTGTAAATTCTAATCTTTTAATGTTTTCAGGTAATGTATCAAAGAACTCTTCAAAACCATATAACGCAATAAATTTAGATGCTGAATCACCCGGATAATTAACAGATACTTTTTCACCATTATTTTGTGAAAGACCCATCATGAATTGAGGTTTAAAGTATTCTCTAAGCCCTTCTTCACTATCTTGTAAAAATTTAACCAAATCAATTTGTCTATCGGCAGGGTCCATATATTGATTAGATGGGAAGTGGAATTGATATCTTAATGCTGGAAGACCTGTTTTTTCACCAACTTCCATACTTCCTGTAAATTTACGTGGTGAATTAGGGATGACAACATATAAAGGACCATCTTTAATGTATCTATCAAACCAAGTAAGACCAGGTGATGATGTACACCATCTTGTTTCTCCTTTTTGTGGCTCTAAATAATAACCACCATAAAAACACGCGGCGTCTTTTCCTAGTTGTCCTGTATTTGAAATTTTAACAACGGTCCATTCACCAAATCTTTTAACTTCTTCAGCTCCTGGATGTTGGTATGATGTTGATGCCTCTTTTTTCTCGTCAGCAGTTGCCTTAGTTTTTTCTAAACTGAAATCTTTAACTTGATCGTAAAGTGTTTCGGGTGTTAATTTATTAATATCTCTATATTCTTGAGGTAATCTATTTTTGAATCTTTCAAATTTCATTAAATCACCAGTGACTTTATATAAATCTTCTAAAAATAATGCTTGATATTCTTTAATCGCTTGTTTAACCACAGGACTATTAGGGTCAGTAATACCACTACTTAATTCAACTTTTGGTGTTACGTAGTTTTTAAGTAACCATTGGGTGTATTTTCCAATTTTTACTTTTTCCATGTCTTCTGGTTTTGCATTAACCGCCTCCATTCCTTCAGGAACTCTTGATGTTGGATCCGCGGCAATTATTTCAAACAAAACATGAAAAGGCATTATACCTTTTCTTGTTTCTTTATTTGGTTTAACATATTTGTCAAATAGTACTTGGAATCTTGAGCTCTCAACAATTAAATCTCTTAAAATACTCGTAAATCTAATAGCCATAATTAAAGTTTTTATTAATAAATATCACAAATATAAGAAAAATATTTTAATAATTCATAATCAATAACTCTTCTCCCATATTTTGTTTTTCCCCTTTCTTAGCTGATGCCGCTTTTGCGAACTCTTTTTTTACCCAACGGTACTTATCTTCAGGAAACCATTCATGTAATAATTCAAAATCATAATAAGATAAAGAAAATTTACCTTTAACTTTATGTAAAACATTTGCCAACCTTTCGTGATCTTGTCTATCAAAATCATGGTTTGAGTAATAGTTTTCTGTTTTCCAATATGGTGGATCTAAATAGATGTATGTTGATGGTGAATCGTATTTATCAATCACATCTGAAAAGTCCATGTTTTCAACATCAGTAATTTTTAAAAAATGTTCTACCCAATCAGGTTTTGATAACTTATCTCTAAATGTTAGATACTTTGATTTGTACTTACCTTTAAGGTCAATAAAATTAGATGTCTCAGGTTTTGATCCACTAAATACTTGTGTAAGAATATAAACGTATTTGGCGGCAACTTCGTAATTACCAGGTTCTACACTGAAACCTTGATTGAATAATTCAGTCTGAAAACTTACAAATTGTTGTTTGTATATTTCAGGAGTAAGATCAACTCCTTGTTTTTGACAGTCAATTGAATTAATTGCCTTTAGTAATTCAGATGGATTTTGAACGCATTTAAACAAATTATAATTTAATGGATTAAAGTCGTTATAAACCACTTTCTTGAGGTTTGGGTATAATTTCAGGTCCATATTATAAAAACACCAAAACATACCCCCAAAAGTCTCTAAATAGACCTCCATATCTTTATCATAGAAAGGGACTATCCACTTTCCAATCTTACTTTTTCCTCCGATATAACTTAACATAATACAAATATAGTATTTTAAATATTTATTTTCAAATTGAACTTAATTAAAATATAATCATGGAAGAAAAAAAAGCAACACAAGTTACAAGTTGTAGAACATGTAAACAAAGATTATCAGGAACACAAAAATCACTAATTTTTTTAAGTGTATTTATGTTTTTTACATCAATATACGGAACTATTGAATTAATTAGGGACATTATCAGTCTTTTTAAGTAGTTCTTTTATCTTATTTTTAATATCTTGATCAATATCTGTGTTTTTTTGCATTGTTAGTTTTATATAAAAATTACCATTTCCTTGTGGTGTTTTATAACCTTTACCTGGTATTCTTAATGGTTTATCTGAGTCTAGTGTTTTTGGTACAGATATTCTTAAAGTCCCTTCGGGATGGTCAATGTCAATTGAATCGTTAATTATTAAATCAACCACATCTATTTTTTTATTATATACTAAATCATAACCGCTTTTTTGAAACTCGGTGTTTTCATTCAAATTTATTTTTAATATTAAATCCCCATTTGTGTTTGTACTATTTGAATAGTCTCCCTTACCTTTTACTCTCATAAAATCACCATTATCGGTATTAGGTGGTATTGATACATTAATTTTTTGTGGTTTTTTTGTTTTACCATTACCGTTACAGGTTCCGCAATGTCTAACTATTTTACTACCAACCCCATTACAAATATTACACGTCATTTGTATTTGTTGCTTGAACATACCTGTCCCAAATATTTGATAAATGAACCCATTACCATTACAATGGTTACATATATGTCTGTCACCACCTGAACCATTACAGTTTGCACAATTTTCTAAAATATCAATATTAAGTTCTTTTTTTACTCCAAAATATGACTCAACGGGTGTTATTTCTAGATTTATAACTTTATCAGGTGCTCTTCTTTGTTGTCTTTGTCCATTCATCATTTGTTCAAACATACTGTGAATATCAAAACCACCCGATCCCATACCAGAAAAAGGATTATTACGTCTTACGTTATATTCTTCTCTTTTATTAGGGTCACCAATGTTATCATATGCCTCAGCAATGTCTTTAAACTTTTCTTCCCCTTCAGGGTTTACATCTGGATGATATTGTTTACTTAATTTCCTATATGCTTTTTTTATATCGTCTTGTGTTGCATCTTCAGAAACACCTAAAATGTCATAATAATTTTTCATGAATCGTAATTATTTAATTGTACTTTTCAAAAATAAGAAAAAAAGAAAAATTATCAATTCCTACACTACAGAAGTTAGAGCAAAAAAAAGATTTGATGAGTTAATAAAAAATAACAAAATAGTTTTTGAAAAGTTGGTAGAAAATGCAACTCCTGTTAACTATGAGATAGGGTTATTGACTAACACCACTAATGTTCAAAAAAGTCTATTCATAACGGATGATTTAGGTAGAAATAATCCAGTTAATCTTGAAAATCCTAATTATGTTTTTTTAGATTTAAAAAAATATAGTGTGGAAGAAACAATCTTTGATTGGCAAACCCAAAATAAAATATCTTTTGATGAGTTGGTTAGTGTTTACTGTAATAATATAGAACTTAAAAATATTTTTACTTTACATAATAAAATTTGTATTCAATTAGATTCAGATATTAGTCTTTTTTCTTTAAAAGATAAAACAGACTCAGAAAGACTTTTAAATGTGATTGAAGAGTATTTTTACAATAATAAAAGGCTTGACGCAATATTTGTTAGAGACGTTTCCTCAGCTCAAAGAAAATGGTTATATAATTTATTAGTACAAAAAGGTTATGATAAAAAAAGACTTTATAGATTAAAAACTACTTTTTCAAAAAGGTAAAATCAACTTTTCCTATAGAAATAACAACTTTGTTATCGCTACTTTTATTATTTAAGTTTTTCATTAATTCTAAAAAGGTACCCTCATACAAAGATACCTTTATTTCAATTTCACCTTCATTTAAAAATGTATTTTCTAATAATTCAACAGATTCTGCTAGCTTAGTTAATTGATCCCTAAAGTTTTCAATATTCTCTGCCATATCGTATATTTTTTCTCAACTAAAGTCGTATTCTTAATTTCTTTTGGATCCATTTTTTTAAGTTCTTCAGAAAACTTTTTTTTGTAATTTTCTGTAAAGTTTTGTATACTCTTATCTTCATCCTCTAACATTTTCAGTTGTTTCTGTAATTTCGTCAGTGAGCTCTTTTGATTCATTTTCAATTAGTTTTGTTAACTGTTCAATATCAAACTTTAGTCCTTTTAAACTTTCAAGATTTTCATTTTCAAAAATATTTTTTAATTCTTGGACTTTAGATTTGAATAATCTTTCTTTTTCTTCTCTTTCAATGTTTGTTTTAATAATTGCGTCTACAATGTTTTCAAGTTTGTTTATGAGTTGTGTATTATTTTCACAAACAAAAGAAGTTATTTTAGATCCGTCTCCATTATCGTTTTGAAGGATTTCTACCCCTTCAGGTACTTTCTTCAACATTATCCATGTACTAGGGAATGTGAGATCAAAACTTACGTAATTTTTTAATATTCTAACAGAATAAAGGTATTTATTTATTTTGTTAATAAACTGTCCAAAAATCATATCAAAAGTAAATTAAATATGAAATGATGTATGTTAAAAAAAGACCATATGTTAATCTTTCTGAATTTGTCATTTCAAAAGGTTTAGGTGGTGTTGAAAAGAATGCCCTAATGAAGGAAACTGCCAATCCTATTATAGCAATAATAGAAAATATAAATATAAAACCTGTTAATTGTGAGTATATATTATGCATTTTTTTCTTTTTTAGTTTCTTCTAAAATTTCATTTCTAAGTTGTTGCATTAAACCTTTTAATTCTTGTGCCGTCTTTCTTGCTCTTGTACCGGCAGAATTATTACCTTTACCATAAAATTTAGTGGTTTCGGCGGTTAAAGTTTCGGTTAATGTTTTTATTTTTTCTAAAGTTTCCATTTTTTTATTTATTAAAATTTATTTTAAACAAAATTAATTATGTCTTATATATTGTCAATAGAAATTAAGTGTTTTTTAATGATCTTTCAAGTGTTTTATATATATCGGTAAAAATTTCAATATCTGATTTACTTTTTTTACTTTCATAACCAAATATTTGAACAAAGAAATCAAAGGCATTTTCTTGACCTTTTTTATCGTTCTGATTATAAAAAACATCATAAAACAGATCTTTAAAAAAGATAGCGTCTTTTTCATTAAACAAAAATATAATATTTTCTTTTTGAAAATTATTTATGGTTTTTTCCCAACACCATTTTAAATGGTCTTTTTTTTGTTGTTCGGTCATACCAACTTTAGTGTCATTAGAATTTTCATAATCATCACCTAAATAAGTTTCTTCTAATAATTTCAAAAATGAAACACAAAAATCCCTAAATAGTTCTGTGAGCTCTAAAGTTATATTATTTGCCAAATACCAAGAAGTTATGTCGTCTTGGGACATTGGTTTGACCAGCCATTCTAAAAATTGATCCATATTATTATCTGAAGACATAAAAGAATAATAATACTGATTATTTAAAACGAAAGATATTATTGTGTTTTTTTCTGATAACCAATAAGTTTTTTCATTTCCAAAATATTTTTTTCAATGTTTTCATTAATTTGGAAATTTTCTTTGACTGTTTTAGACTTTTTTTTATTTGACTTTAAAGAATCAATTAACTTACTAACACCATCACCACTTTCTTCTCCCGTTGAGTCTGTTTTAACGGGTTGTGGATCTTTTTGATACGCCTTTCTTTGTAATACTCTTAATAGGTTATCTTTTCTTATTTGATTTCTCTTTTTGTTTACTGGAGTTTCAATCGCATTTGCCCATTTTGGGTTATTACCCGTTTCAGAACTTCCTTCTAAATATCCGTCCATTCTTTTTTCACTTGGGTGAATGTCGTCATAATCTAGATTCTCAAGACCCGCGGCCGTAAAATTATCTATATATTCTTGAGTAGCGTCTGATGGTACATAAGCATGTTTAGACATTTTAGCTAATTCGCCGTTACCTTTAGGAAAATGACTAGGTTCCATGTCATAATCACCTTTTGACGCATCTTTTAAATAGTCTTTCATTTTTTTGACCACATCATCTATATAATCATCATTTTGTTTTTTTGATTGTTTTTGTGAATTTTTTAAAACGTCTTTAGTTTTAGATTTACTTTTTGATTTTTTCTTTTCTTCAAGTATAATGTTTTCTATTATATTAATTATTTCATTTTCAGTGAAAATAAATCTCTCTCCTGTTCCGTCTAGAACTAACTCATATGATTCTTTTCTTAACATTTTAAAATCTTGACTATCTAATTTACCATTTTTGTTCTTATCTAACTTATATTGTTTTCCATGTAATTTTTCTCCAATTTCACCCTCAGTCATTCCACATTCCATACATTGTCCTTCTCTCATCATACCTCCACATTCGCATGTTTCAGCTGATCCTTCTTTCATTTCAGATTTTTTTCTTCTCAACATGGCAAAATCTTGCTTATCAATTCTACCATTTTTATTTCTATCTAATTTATATTGTTTTCCATGTAATTTTTCTCCAATTTCACCCTCAGTCATTCCACATTCCATACATTGTCCCTCCATCATTCCTCCACCACATTCTGAGCACATTTTATCTGAACCTTCAGATAATGCTCTTCTTACTATATTCATAATTTTTTTGTCCATATTAATAAATATCTTATTGTTTATAAATTACCGATTGTTTTATTCAATATAATTTTTTTTATTTCATCTTCACTAAGTCCGGTTTTTAATGAAACATTTGTTATTGCCTCATCTAATGATGACTTTTTTTTATATTTAACTGGTTTGTCTTTACTATTACCTTGACTACAGTATGGGAAAGTCTTACACTTTTTATCAATTTCCACAAATGATCCTCCAGGTATTTGTGTTCTTTTCCAAGACCTACCTCTACCTTTTGGGTGATTTCCTTTCATATTAACGTCTTCAAATCCAGGAGCATCATATGCGCCAACAGAAGAACTACTAGTTGCCTCCTTAAATTCACCCTCAACTTTATTTTTTTTATATTCACTTTTTGCTTTTTTATCATCTGAAAACATACTAAAAAGTGGTGCAGAAAATGATCCAGCAGACGCCGCCCCCGTCGCTTCCTTAGTTTCATTTTCTAAAATTTGTTTTTTTGTTATCATGGTGTAAAAAACTGTAGGTAGGTTATTGACATTACAAAAAATCCTGCAACTATTTCAATAATAGTGTTTTTTGTTTTCAACTTATGTAAATCACTTCTTAAATTTTTATTTTCTTCGTTAACTAGATTAAATTTTTCGTCTTTAAACCCTATTATTTTTTGATATGTGGTATCCTTTTGCTCCATAAATTTAATAATTCCATCTTTTTTATTGATAATTAAATTAAGGGTATCTATCTCATTTTCGCTCAATTTTAATAAGTCCTTAACTTTATCGTAATCATTAAGATCCAATAAAATTTGTTGTCCTACATGATAAGGAAAACATATTTCTGAACTATCCGTTTGAGGAGTTTTTTGACCAAAAACTGTCAAAAAATTAAAAATAAAAAATAAAATTATAATTTTTTTCATATTAGTATTTATATCTTTTTCTTAATGTACTGTCCACTTGTTTTGCGGTCAATACTTTTATTTCTGTAGCCTTTTCGTCGTAATAATTATTAACTACTTTTTTTTGTATTCTAATATTATTTATAGATGAGTCTAATTTTTCTATTTCTTTTTTATATGAAGATATTGAATCATTATATTTATCTAAATTAGTATTTAAGTCTTTAATTTTATTATCTATCGCATCTAATTTATTTTGTAAGTCTTTTGGGTTACTGGTGTCTTCAGAAAACGTTCTAATTAATAAATAAATTAAAAGTGATCCAAAAATCACCATTAATATGTATTTAAAATTTTGTGTAAAAAAATCTTTCATGTCTATTTAGTTTCTTCTTTTTTAAATTGTGTTTTTCTTCTTGTTGAGATTACTTTAGCCCACTTTGTTTTAAATTTTTCATAGTAAGATGTTAGTTTACCAATTAATTCTGTAAGTCTTTCGTCCAATTTAATCATATCTCCATTGATATAGACTCCGTTTGTTTCTCCTATTGAAAAGAAAAATTCCAAATCAAAATCAATTACTTTACCGCTCCATTGTACCTCATTTGGGTATACGTTCAAAATACCAAAATCAGATAGATCTGAAACGTCAGCAACAAATTCATCCATAGTTTCCTGATAAGATGTTTTTTCATCTGTTGTTAACTCTAAATCTTTTTTTTCTTTTCCATGTAAAGTTAAAAGTCCACCAGATATTCTATAAGTTTTGCTTTTATCTTTTTTAACTTTTTCAGGATCTATATCTTGATCTGTTGTATCGTTACTAATTTTATCTTCAATACTTTTAGCCAAGTTTATTGGTCCTGACTGTTCCATCAACATTCTTGACTTTTTTAATAAGTTTTTTATTTCATCATATTGGTTCATCATTTTCTATATTTTTTTTTAAAAGTTTAAAGTCAAAAGATGGGTTAACATCTTTATATATAAAGTTGAAATTACTTTTGGTGACAATTCCGTTAAAGTTTTCAACACCTTCTTGTTTAACGTTATGTCCTATACATTTTTTAGGGATATTAAAATCATCACAGAGTTGAATAATTAGTTCTGACAACTTATTTATTTGTATTTCTTGATGTGGGTCCCAAAAAAAGTAATCTCTCCATTTTTTTTCGTACACTTCTTTTTTATAAATATCACCAACCCAATTAACAAACGTATTATCTAAAGCATTTTTTTTTAACCACCCATAATTTTCAATACTTATTATTATCGCGTTTTCATCAATTTTTTTTTTACCCATAAAATTTGAATAGTTTTCAGGCCTCATAATTTGATATAAATGACCTGTTTTGTCTATCACATAGTTAGGCAAATATGGGTTTTTTTTATTATACCTGTATTTTAACCCATTTATATAATTTCTTAAAGATCTTTTAGTTTCAGTTAATATTATTTGTTTTTTTTTAATGTTTGATCCTAAATAATTAAAATCTGTCAAATCGTAAAGATTTTCCATTTCCATTTCTATTTGTATATGATAATCGTTTAGGTTCTTCTGTTTGAACTTCAGTTATTTCTTCTATTTCATCAGTTCTTTGTAAATCAACCAAATCTTCTCTTTCAAAATACTCATCGTCTGGTATTTTTTCTTTTTCTATATAAATAGGTACCTCAACAACCTTTTCAACTTCTTTAATAACTTCAACAGGTACCTCAACTATCTTTTCAATAATTACAGGTTCTACTTGGTCGGCACTTGGTCGGTGCTTGGTCGGTACTTGGTCGGTATCTTGTATGGTATCTTGGGGGTTGGTTGTGGGTTGGTTGTGGGTTGGTTGTGGTGTGTCATATTTTTTTTTTGTGTTTTTGAAAGCTTGGTTTGTGGCAATAACCAAAGTGATGGCCAATGGATCAAAAACAAATATTAAAATTAAAATGAAAAAGTTAGCGGTTTTTTTAATATCCCAACTTAATAATTCACTTAAATACTTAATAGTTCCTAGTTCTCCACCACCAATCTCTTTTGATTCCATATTTAATATGTCAACATCTAGTTTTGTGATACTGTCATTAAATGCGTCTATTTTTTTAGATATGGTATCTCTTCTTATTTGTGCCTCTTTTAATTGATTTTCAAATGATTTTCTATTTTCATTATTTGCTCTTGTTATTAACTGTCCTGTTTTTTTATCTACTGTTTGTGTTGTTGTGTTATTTGATAACCCGTCTCTTAATTTTGTGATGTCCCCATCAAGTATTGTTTTTTCTTTATTCAATTCAGTTTTTATGTCTTCAAATCTTTTCTTTTTTACTTCAACATTTTTCACTTGTTTTTCACCTATTTCAAGTTTTGCTATATTATCTTGAAAACCGGTACTAAGTAACCCATATATACCTAAAGAAGTTATTATTGACAACGTTATTAACGCAATTGTCATATATAACTTTAAAACTCCATAGGTTTCTTTCCATTTGTCGTGTAAATAAGTGGCTATAGCGATTTTAGATATTTCTAAAAATGTACCCATAATTATGACAGGGATTGCCGCTCCGACAAATACTACCGCCAATCCAACAACACTATAATAAGCGGCAGTCCCAGAAAGACCAAGAGCGCAAAATAACAAAAACCAAGGCAAAAATTTTTCTTTCATATTATAATAATATAATTAATAAATACTTATAATAAAGAATATCATATTTATTGTTATGAGTGGTTTAAACAATATTATCAAAAAAACTTTATTACAAGAACAAAAATTTCATGAAATTAGTAATGAGGTTACTTTTGATTTTGATTTATATCATGATGAATGGGGACATACTAGTGATAGAAAATGGAGACACGGATCAGGAAACAAAATCTACGATTTAAACATTGTGAAGTTATTAGAAGAAGCTAAAGATGACATTGTTTACAACATTATTGAAGGTAAAATTAGAGAAGGTAAAAGATTTATTGTGAGTAGGTTAAAAGGTGATCAACTTAATATAGTTATTGAACCAAAGAAAAATTATATAAATCACTGGGACCTGATAATAATAACAGTGATGAAAAAAGAAGGATTTACCGTAAGTAGGGGGCAACTTCAAATTTTTGTTTAAAAAAAAACCACAGTATTCTGACTGTGGTTGTTCTTAATGTATTCTGACAAGAAGAACTTTTTTTGTTGATACAAAGATATAATGTTTTTTTTAATCTACCAAACTTTTTATCATAAATATTCAAATAAATCAGAACATTCGTTTCTTAACTTACGAAGAGCCTTTTCTTTGATTTGTCTAACCCTTTCTTTTGTAAGACCAAAGTCTGTTCCAATATCTTCCAATGTTCTTGGTGTGCCAGTGATTCCGTAGTAATCTTCAACTATTGTTCTTTCTCTTATATCTAAAACACCCATGATTTTCATCATCTTCTCTTTTAATATATCTTTTGTTGAAAATATCTCATCGGGTGATTCTACGTTGTCATTTTTAATAATATCAATTAAAGTGTCTCCATCTTCATTGATGTGCATATCAAGATCAATCATTCTTGGTAGTGTTGCAAACTTCTCAGAAAGGTCTTTATTTGTCTTTTCGTTTTCTTTCTTTTCTTTTTGCATGTCTTGAACAACATTTACCGGAAGTCTTATTGTTCGTGAATTTTCGTTAAGTGATTGTAGAATTGATTGTTTAATCCACCATACCGCATATGATATAAAACGATTATTTTTAGTCCAGTCAAAGTTTTTGATTGCTTTCATCAAACCAAAGTTACCCTCTGCGATTAGATCCGCCAAGTCTATTCCTTGATTTTGATATTGTTTTGCCACAGTAATCACAAATCGTAAATTACCTTCTAACATTTCTTTTTGGATTTGTTCTTTTTCTCTATCCGTACAATCATTTGATGATATACGTTCAGCTAAAAACTTTTCCCTATCAGGTGTCATCACCTTCAATTTTCTAATGTCTTTTAAATAAATTTGAATCTCATCTTGATTCAACGGGTTTGATGACTTAATGTCCTCCATCTTTTCTCTTTCCATAATTGTCTAAAATCTCTTTTTCTTTCTCTGTTAATGATTCAATTCCGTTCTCTGATATTTTGTCTAATATTTCATCTACCGTTGGTAAATAATCCGGTTCTTTTTGAACCATTTGATTAAAGTCCGCAGGCATTAGAAACTCAAACGTAAAATTTCTTAATTCTTCTCTTCTTTCTTTTAATTTACTTTCTACATTTATTTCTCCTGTTTTGTTTTCTTTCTTTTTTTCTTCTCCGTCAATATTTAAAAAATCTTTCTTTAACTTTCTTGGCATTTTTATATCCACGTTCTTAGTTACTTCCATTAAAAAGTATTGTTCAGTAATTTCTGACATACCCATATCGATATATTCTTTAAGGTCAGAAAAAACTTCTTTACTTCTAAAATGAAAAACGACTCCGTATTCACCATATGTAAATTTTAAAAATGGTGATGATACGACAGTCAATAATTGAGATGATAAATTTGTTGCCAAGTTTTCTTGTTCATCAAAATCTCCGAATATAAATAACATATAAGCAGGATCTTGTTTTGGTTTTCTTTTTCTCATTAATTTACTTTTTATATATAGTACAAAGTTATATATTTTTTTTGATATATTTAGCATGTTTTTATAAATATTCTTTGTTTGATTCGTACCAATCTTCTCTAATTTTATTTACAGATACCTTTTGATTTGTTTCATTACAAATCAATTCTGTAATACCGACTGATTCAAGTTTTTTATCCCAATTTATACACGATTCAATATTATTATAAGTAAAACTCCATTCGTGTTTAAAAACTTTTGTGTTGTTTAAACTTTTTTCTATTGGTAGTAATACATTTAACGCTTTAAGTGTTTTTTTAAAATCTTCAACATTATGCCACTTTTTATGTAACTTTCTTTTATACATGTATAAAACAATATTACTTATACCAATCAAATGATCCTCAGTTTCTTTATTCATATTTTCAATAGAATAAGGTAGTCTTGTTTTGACTACCTTAACATTGTTATCAAATATAATTGGATTTCTTAACATGGTTGCACATATTTCCAATTTTTTAGTATCGCCTTCAAAATCAACTGAGAGTGTGTCCATTACAGACATTAATCTCTTTACACATTCATACCTATTTTCCCACTCTTCCTTTGTTCTCATCTTACAAATATACGAACATTTTCTAATATGGTTTCACTTTTTACTGAAAAACTTTTGAAATATTATCTTCTTTTGAAATTTTTATCGTGTTGTCTGCCCAATTATTAACTATTGGGTTGTGTGAAATAAGTAGAATGACTGGGAAGAAATCTTTAATACCCATGAAGAAATTATGTACCATTTCTAAGTTTTCGTTTGAAATTTTACCAAATACCTCATCAAAAACAATCAAGTTTGGTTTTGGTAAACTACATATCTTACTTAACACAGAACGTAAAGCAAGAGATGCTATTGTTCTTTCATATCCACTTCCTGAAGACATTAACTTTTCAACACCCGTACCATTATCGATCATTGAAAACTCAACCTCATTTTTATCATTAATTTGAATCTGAAGTTTAAAGTAAGCACTTTCCTCCATCAATCTTTGTAGTTCTGAATTAATAAGTGGAATCATTGTTTTCATTATGATTTTAGAAATACCATTTTTACCGTATGCTTCCAAGTATATTTTATATATTTTTTCTTTTTCTTCTTCTTCAGAAATTTTAATAATGTTATTTAAGTTTGTTTTAATTTTTTCTTGTAGTGTTTTAATTGAATATTCGTCACTATTAATCTGATTTTGTTTTTGTGTTTTTTGTCTATCAAGATCTTCCAATCTTAAATTAGCTTTAATTAACATTGAATCAATATGTTCATTTTCTTTGATCTTATCCAACATCTTATCGTATTCAGTTAACTTTGTTTGAAGTCCGTTAATTTTTAACTCGTAATTTTCAATTGTTGCTTCATATTTTTCTTTAATAAGTTTGTTTTTTTCATATTCATCAAAGTCTTTTTTAAGTTGGGTATATGACTTTTCTTTAGACTCTAAATCTTTCCATTTTTTTGAAAACTTGTCGACTTTAGTTTCCCAATCAGATAGTTCGTCAATCTTTTTCTTAGTCAACGCAGCTTCCATTAATTTAATACCACAGTGTTCACACTGGATTCCATCACCAAACTTTTTAACTAAGTCTTCGATTTCTTGAACTTTGTTTTGGGCTGAAACCAAATCACCATTTGTTGTTTTCATTTGGTTCCTAATATCATCGTGTTTATCTTCGTGATAAAATTCTTTTGGTTCAACAACATTAAGTTCATTTAGTTTTAACTTTATTTGTTCAATTTGAAACTCATGTCCTTCAATTTCTTGTTTAACTTGACTTGGATTTAATCTACTTAATTCGACATCAATATCTGTATGTTTTTTTCTTAGCATATCATCACGATATTGTCTACCTTTTGTTAAGTTTGAATCAATATTAATCAACTCAATTCTATAACTCTCAATATTGGTATTTAATTCTGTGATTTTTGTTTCGTTGTTTTCGTTGTCGGTTTTTAATTGTTCCGTATTATAAATGTTTGATAACATTGATTTTGAAAAGTCAGAATATATTGATTTTGCAACATCTTCTTTTCTTCTTAAAAAGTCTAGACCCATAAACCTTGAAAGTACCTGTCCTCTAGCTGTTGGTTTTGAATCAATAAGTTCTTCAAGGTTTGTTGCGGTAGTAAGGATTGTCATTAAAAAATCTTCTTTTGTTCCAATAGATTCTTTGATGAATTTTTCAGTCTCTCTTCTTTGCTCACCTGTAAAGTTTTGTAAGGTTCCGTCAGATAGTTTTTTAAAGAAATCTAATTCGGTTTTAACATTCCATTCACCTTTTTTAGACATCTTTCTTTCAATGTTTCTTACAATGATATATTCTTCACCATCAATAACAATTTCACCTTTTACTGTTACTTTATCTTTATCAGTAAACCTATTAAAGATTTCTTCAGCCTTTGTTGTTTTTGTGGTCTCATTAAAAAATAAAAATAATAGAAGATCAACAGACAATACTGTTTTACCTCCAAAGTTTGGTGGGTTTGATTCAATTACTGTAAGTCCTCCCGTTTTTTCAAAATCAACTTTTTGATTTTCTCCGTATGATAAAAAGTTTGAAAACTCAATATTTTTAATGAACCACTTTTTAAATACCGCGGTTTCATTTTCTGTTTCTTGCATTTTATTTTCAACCATCTTATTATGATTTAAAATATCATCCAAGTGTTTGTCATAATTTTTACTTGTTAAAAACTGTCTAAGTAGTTCAATTTGGTAGTTTGTGTCCATGAT
>Ga0315909_10004807_pt1 | contig 15746 bp, 19 predicted proteins | sample LakEriMetagenome_11_FD_203527 | JGI IMG/M metagenome (GOLD analysis project Ga0315909, IMG submission 203527) | Freshwater fungal communities from buoy surface, Lake Erie, Ohio, United States - Buoy 2 MA125 | ecosystem: Environmental > Aquatic > Freshwater > Lake | place: USA: Lake Erie, Ohio...
ATTGCTGTTATAGCTGCTGCAATTAAGACTGCATTCGAATGGGTTGCACAAAGTGGCGATGATGATCATGAAGTTTTTGCGGATGATGACCGCGAAACAGTTTAAGTCTTCTTTAAATTAAGAATATTAAGAGTAAAACTAACATGGAATATATCGCCGGAAGTTGCAACATAGGCAAAGGCGAAGTCCGTCAACGTCAGGTCGTTGCCCTAATTGGTTTAGTTTTGGTCATTGCAACAACGATTGGTCTGATTGCATCTGAGAGTGCAAAGAGTGCCAGGCTGTCAGTTTTTCTACCAGCTATGATTTTTTCAGTTGGCTTTATTCAATCTCGTCGCAAGTTCTGTTTAGCATATGGCTTCATGGGAACTTTTAACTTTGGCCCACTTGGAAAGATTTCAAAAGTTGCCACACCTGAAGATCGCAAAGCTGATCGCAGGACTGCAATCTCTATCTTGGTTCAGGCGCTCTCCTTGGCGCTAACAATCACGCTCATTATTTATTTACTTCCGCTTTAATACGTTCTGGTGTAACTTAAAGACGTAATTAAAACTTCATAAGCATTATCAATGTTTAGACAGGGGCCTCATGGAAATTGTCATACATGCCAGAAATGCGAACTTGGCTGAAGATTTCAGAACAATCGTCACAGATAAACTCAAATCCCTTGATCGATTCAGCGTTAAAGTCGACAGCATTAAGGTAGAAATCTTGCACGAGCAGAATCCTCGCTTCGGCAAGTCTTCCCATGAAGTTCACTTAACGACTAGTGGCAGCGGACCATTCATGAGGGCCGAAGGTGCGGGATTTAATGATGTGGCAGCTTTTGATAAAGCCGTTACCGCACTTGAATTGCAGATGCGAAAAATCCATGAAAAATCAAAAGATATTAGCCATGAAAGCCTGCGGAAACGAAAATAATTGTTGGGGGACTAATCGAACCCTAGATAGCTCCGTTGTTGGGTCGGTCAAATAGGTTTCAAATTGAAATTGTTGAATATTCAACTAATATATGTCGCACGAACTAATAAGGAGATTTAAATTGCCAGCTGTAACAGTCGCCGACATAACTATTTTGCCAAGAGTTGTTGTGGATCCAAGTTCACGTGCTCGCAACGTTAAGAGCGTTACTACAGCTCCGCAGGGATTTGAAGGCGAAGGTTTTCCAGTTCGCCGAGCATTTGCCGGAGTCGATTTAGCTGAGCTTGATCCATTTATTCATCTCGACCAGATGGGCGAAGTTGAATACGCACCGGGCGAACCAAAGGGAACTCCTTGGCATCCACATCGTGGTTTTGAAACTGTTACATACATTATCGATGGAATTTTTGATCACAAAGATAATCATGGTGGTGGCGGAACAATTACAAATGGTGATACTCAATGGATGACTGCAGGCGCTGGAATTTTGCATATTGAAACACCACCAGAGCATTTAGTAATGAGCGGTGGTTTATTTCACGGCTTCCAACTTTGGGTTAACTTGCCTGCTGAGAAGAAATGGTCGAAACCTGCTTATCAAGATTTGCGTGCAAGTGATGTTAAGTTACTTGCATCAAGTGATGGTGGAACTTTAATTCGAGTAATTGCAGGTGAAGTTGCTGGACATGTTGGACCTGGCTCAACCCAGACTCCAATTTCAATTGTGCATGCAACGCTTGCGCCTGGTGCAAAATTAGAACTTCCTTGGAACAAAAATTACAACGCACTTGTTTATACGCTTAATGGTCACGGAAGTGTTGGCGAAGTAAAACATCCAGTTCATATGGGCCAACTTGCAGTTATGGGTGATGGCGATACTTTGGTTATTCAAGCTGATCCAACGCAGGAATCTAGATCACCAGAGATGGATGTTTTGATTCTCGGTGGCCAACCAATTAAAGAACCTGTTGCTTGGATGGGGCCATTTGTAATGAACACAAAGGCCGAAGTTCTAAAAGCATTTGATGATTTCCAGAAGGGCTTACTCGGCACTGTTCCAGCGATAGATATCACTGGGGTTCACGGAGCTCCAACAGAAGTTGTTGAAGGCAAGTAACTAGTTAATTACATCAATTAAAGAGCTTTTAGCGCATTAACAACTTTAGTTAGCGAATCTTTCGCATCACCAAAGAGCAGCGTGGTTTTGGCATCGTAGAGAAGATCATTTTCGATACCAGCAAAACCTGGGCGCATTGAACGCTTTAGGAAAATAACATTTCCAGCACTCGCAACATCAAGAATTGGCATTCCATAAATTGGGCAACCCGGAGTTGTTTTTGCTGCTGGGTTAACAACATCGTTTGCACCAACAACTAGAACAACATCGGTTTGTGGGAAAGTTGGATTTATTTCTTCCATTTCAACCAATTGCTCGTAAGGAACATTTGCTTCGGCAAGAAGAACATTCATATGACCAGGCATACGACCTGCAACCGGATGAATTCCATATGCAACCTCTACGCCTTTCTCGGATAACAAATCTGCAAGTTCGCGAACTGTGTGTTGCGCTTGGGCAACTGCTAATCCGAAGCCAGGAACGATTACGACTCTCTGGGCATAGTTAAGAAGAATTGCAACATCATCTGGTGAACCTGATTTCACTGGTCGAACTTCGCCAGCTTCTGCAGCTGCTTGTGGCTTTGCAGTGAATGCACCAAACAGTGTTCCGAAGAGGGATCGGCCCATTGCTTCTGCCATCTTGCGAGTAAGAATTGTTCCTGATGCACCAACAAGTGTTCCGGCAACAATGAGTAGCGTTGATTGCAGAACATATCCGCTAGCTGCAACGGTTAAACCAGTAAAGGCATTAAGTAATGAGATAACGATTGGGACATCTGCACCACCAACAGGTAGAACGAAGAGAACACCAAATAGAAGTGAGAGACCAGCTAAAACTAGAAGTTGAGTTGTTCCACCACTTGCAATAACCCAACCAGAAGTTCCGATTGCACCAGCCAAGGTTGCGGCGATAACAAAGCGACCACCAGGGAAAACAACTGGTCGTGTCGTCATTAGTTCTTGCAGCTTTAAGAAGGTAACAACTGATCCGGAGAAGGAGACGCTTCCAACTAATACTGTGAATACAGTTGCTAAGACTTCGCCAGCACTTGCGTCATCACCGAGATGTAAATATTCAACAATTGCGACAAGAGCAGCAGCTCCGCCACCAACACCATTAAATAGTGCAACAAGTTGTGGCATCTGAGTCATCTGAATTCTGCGAGCCGCAGGAACACCAACGATTACACCGAATGCAATCGCACCAATAATTAGTAAGGTGTTATTGCGCTCTTCGATAGCGGGATCAAAGAAGACGATTATGGTTGCAACAGTGGCACCAACGGCACCAATTAAATTTCCGCGACGAGCAGTCTTCGGAGCCGAAAGCCCCTTAAGTGCCATAATGAAAGAGATTGCAACAACAAGTCCAATTAGGGCATAAAGATTTGAATTCATCACTTCTTATCGCCCTTTCCCTTAAACATTTCGAGCATGCGATCTGTCACCACAAAGCCGCCCACCAGATTTATAGTTGCTAATACAACGGCGAGAATTGCCAGGGTGGTTTCTAAAGTGGTTTCTGCTCCAGCTGCAACCAGGATTGCGCCAATCAAAATGATTCCGTGAATCGCATTTGCACCGGACATAAGAGGCGTGTGGAGTGTTGTTGAAACTTTTGAAACAACTTCAAAGCCCACGAAGACCGAGAGAATAAAGATTGTCAGAATTGCCATAGATGTCATTTCTTGCCCTCCGGTGTGCGACGAGCGCCGCCATGTGTAAGTGTTGCGGCATCAATAATTTCATCGGAAAAATCAGGAATTACTTCGCCAGTAGGTTTTCCGTCGACACTCTTTGTCATGAGCAGAAGTAGGTTTACAACGTTTCGTGAGAACAACATTGATGCGTGATATGGCAATTGACTTGGAACATCTTTTCCGCCCCAAAGAACCACACCATTTGCAGTTGTAATTGTTTCTCCTGGCTTGCTTCCTTCAACGTTTCCACCAGTTTCAGCTGCAAGATCTACAATCACTGCGCCAGATTTCATCGCTGAAACCATTTCGCCAGTTACAAGTCTTGGTGCCGGTCTTCCCGGAACCGCCGCAGTTGTGATAACCACATCAGCAGCAGCAAGGTAAGGAGTAAGAAGTTCACGTTGTTTAGCTGCGCGCTCTTCAGTCATTTCGCGGGCATAACCTCCGGCACCTTCAAGTGCTTCAAGTTCGAGGGTAATAAATTTTGCACCCATTGATTTAACTTCATCTGCTGAAGATGGGCGAACATCGTAGGCACTGACAACGGCGCCAAGTCGCTTTGCAGTTGCAATAGCTTGGAGACCAGCAACGCCCGCGCCCAAAATTACAACTTGGGCAGGTGTAACAGTTCCAGCTGCAGTCATAAGCAATGGGAAGAATCTTGGTGAAAGTTCGGCCGCTACTAATGAAGCGCGGTAGCCAGCACAGAGCGCCTGTGAAGTTAAAGCATCCATTGATTGGGCACGAGAAATTCTCGGAACAAGTTCGAGCGAGAGCGCGGTTACACCAGCGCTGGCTGCTGCTTCTATCGAATCAACCGAAGTTGTTGGGGAAAGGAATGAGATTGTGAGGGCGCCTTTTTTAAGTGCCTTCATCTGATCTGGCGTTAACGCGGTAACTGATGCAACTACATCGGCATCACTTATTACATTGCCACTTTTGACTGTGGCACCAGCTGCTGTGAACTCGCTATCTTGAAAACCAGAGGCAACTCCGGCCCCGGCTTCGATAACAACTTCAAGACCAGCTTTAGTTAACTTCGAGATGATGTCTGGAACGAGTGCTACACGAGCTTCACCAGACCGGATTTCTTTCGCTACGGCTATTCGCATGCCAGAAGATTAGTGCCTTGAGCGGGGTGTGTCCTGCTATTTTTAAAGATTACCCACTAGTTACCCGTTAATTCACCGCGCACTAAATGATAAAGAACCGCTTGAATTGTTGTTCGACGATGGAAGGCCTCGCGCCAGATGACTGATTTGGGGCCATCGATTACCTCGGCCTCGACTTCTTCGCCACGGTGGGCTGGTAAGCAATGCATAAAAATTGAATCCGATGCGGTTAGCGACATCAAATTCTTTGTGATCGCAAATGGTGCCAGCGCCTTTAATTTCTCACTTCTAACTTCTTCTGGATCTCCCATCGACATCCAAACGTCGGTATATAAAACACTTGCGCCTTTTGCAGCAGCTTCTGGATCGGTAAGGACTTCAAGTTTCGCGCCAGTCTTGGCAGCGATTTCTTTCGCACTCTTAATTGCATTTTCTGACGGTGCCCATTTACCTGCAGGTGTAGCAACAACAACATGTGCGCCCATGATTGCACCCATTGTTAACCAGGCATGAGCCATATTGTTTCCATCGCCTACATATGTGAATTTACGACCTGAAACATCTGAACCAAATACTTCGCGAATTGTTAGCCAATCTGCAAGCAACTGTGTTGGGTGATCAGTGTCAGTCAAGCCATTTAATACTGGAATTGTTGCGTGGGCACCAAGTTCATCAACATCTGATTGTGCAAAAGTTCGAACGATTAAGGCGCTCGCAAAACCACTTATAACTTTTGCGGTGTCGGAAATAGTCTCGCCCCGGCCGATTTGCAAGTCGTCACCACGCAAGAAAATTGGAGTTCCACCAAGGTGAGCCACAGCAGTTTCTGATGCAAGTCTCGTACGAGTTGAAGATTTAGTCATATAAATCGCGACGCTTTGATTGGCCAAAGCATCCTTAGAACGCATTGGTTTACTTGCAAATTGCGCGGCAGTGTCAAGAATTAGTTCAACATCTTCCCGAGATAAATGCTCGGTGCGCAATAGGTCTTTCATCGTTGAATAATACCCAATAAAGGCGTCAGCCTCGGTAGAATTTATTACATGGGAATCTTTACCCGAACACCTAAATCAGCGCCAGGCTTGGATGGTTTACAGCCATTTGCTGATGTCTTGGAGAAGGAAGAAACTCGGCACTCAAATGAAGATGGCGATCATGAAAAATTCGCGCACTATGTTCGTAAAGAAAAAATCGTCGAGTCTGCCGTAACCGGAAAGGCAGTTCGAGCGCTCTGTGGGAAGAAATGGGTTCCAAGTCGCGACCCTGAAAAGTTTCCGATCTGCCCACTCTGCAAAAAAATCTATGATGGCCTAAAGAAGGAATGAAAAAATCTCGCTCTGGGCTTTTAATTTTCAGCCTTCTCGCTTCACTTCTTGCTAGCTTAGTAATTGCGCCACAATCTGCTGCAGAAGATAAGGCGTTACGGAAAATATTTTCGGGTTGGATGACCGATTACAGCACTTATGGCGACACAACTAAAGGCCAAATTCAGGCGATGGATTATGTAGTCAAGAATGCCGATATGTTTAGTCAGATTCTGCCATTCTGGTATTCGATAACAGGCGCTTCTAAGATTAAAGATAAATACATAACGCAAAATTCAATTAATAAAGCAATTCCGATATCTACTCTTCAAAGCCTTGGAATTAAAGTCTTGCCGACTCTTACAGATAGCACTAAAGAGGGGGAACTCTCCAAGATTATGGGAAATGATGCCAGTCGGGCAACGCTTATCAAAACAATTACAGATTTAGTGATGGCAAATAACTTTGATGGAATTGATTTAAATTTCGAGGGCTTTGCATATGTAGACAAAATTCCAACCTGGCCAACTATTCAAACCAGATGGGTTAAGTTTGTTGCTGAATTATCTGTTGCATTGCGCTCCAGGAATAAACTGTTATCAGTAACTACTCCTTATCTTCTGGATCCAACTACTGGTAAGAGAGGTTATTACCATTACGCATGGCCAGAGATATCAAGCCATATCGATAGATTAAATATTATGTTTTATGACTATCATAAATATGACACTAAGCCAGGGCCGATTGGTCCGATAAATTGGGCAGAGCCTTCACTTCTCTATGCGCTTAAACATGTTGCTCCATATAAAATTTACTTTGGAACACCAAACTATGGGTATAACTGGGTAACTAAAATTACTGGCGTATGTCCAACAAATACCCCAAAATCTGAGACTAGATCATCAAACGCGGCAATTATTCATCAAAACCGATCGCAGGCAATTTTAAATAAACCAGGCGCTGTTGCTACTTTCAACGAAAAGTTTGGCGAGACCAATGTTTTATACACAGCAGAGTTCAACGGAGTGAATAGCAGCGGAGCTCCTACAAGTTGTAAAGTTAACCATTCGGCATGGTTTGTAGATGCTCGTGGCTACTTTGCAAGAGCCAAACTTGTTGAAAAATATCAACTTGGTGGCATCTCTGAATGGGAAATTGGTTACGGCGATGATTTAGCCATCCAAGAGGTAAGAAAAGTTGCAATTGCAATGGGGCAAGACAAAGTTGTTGGTGTTGCTACTGCAGATTCCGAAAGCGCAAATTATGGTGAAGCAATAACCTTTGCAGGCTCATTTAAATTGCCTGATGGTAGGCCAGTAGCAAACGTTCCAGTCTTTATTGAAATAAAACGTCCAAGTGGCAATACTCGTAAGCCAATTGCTCAGACTGGTCTAGATGGAAGTTTTCAGGCAAAAGTATTACTTGGCGAATCTTCAATTATCTCGTTCTCTACAGATGAGACCAGAGATCGGACGCTTGGTATGACGCCAGAGAAAACCATCGGAATTTCAAGAGTAATTTCCTGGAACCTACCGGCGTCGATGAAGCGGGGAGTTGGCTACAAAATAACTGGGGAGCTGCAACCTAGAGTTCCAGGTGTAAAAGTTATTTTGGATGATGGCAAGAATCAGCTCAATACCACCTCGTTGGCCGATGGAAAATTTGAATTTGATTTTACCCCTACGAAAATTGGAGTAATACAATTTAGGATAGTTACAGAAACTGAGCCAGGGTTTAGCGGTTCAGCAACAGCTCCCGCCTCAGTTTTGGTGCGTTAGAAATTGGAAATTACAAACATGGTGAAAACACTTCCTAAAGATGAAGTAAGTATTAGCGAACTAGTTGATCGACCTTGGATAACGATTGTTTGGGACGATCCAGTGAATCTCATGAATTATGTGACCCATGTTCTAATAAAACTCTTTGGATTTTCGAAGGAGCGAGCTCACGAATTAATGATGCAAGTGCATAACGAGGGTCGGGCGGTTGTTTCTTCCGGGACACGTGAAGAGATGGAGCGCGATGTTCAGCGCCTGCACGAACATGGCCTATGGGCGACCTTGCAACGTGATGACAAAATTTAATGTCTAACTTTGAAAAAGTTGGAGATGGCTACTCTTTAGATCTGACCCTAGATGAAGCTCAGATTTTAATTAACTTAGTTGAACAGTTATTGGAATTACTCGGTGAAGGTGATTTCTTTCATCACTATGATTCCAGCGATCCGCTAGCTCAATTACTGGCAATGCCATCAGAAATTGTTACACCAGATGATCCGGTCTTGCTAAGGCTTTTACCAAATGCATACACCGACCCAGAAGCTGCATCAGATTTTCGGAGATATACCGAACCACAATTGCGGGGCGCAAAGCAGAAAAATCTGCGATTAGTTCGCGAACAGTTAACAGTTTTGGTAGATGAGAATTTGGGCGGGGTAATTGAGGATATCGAGGCTGATGTTTGGCTAAAGGCTTTAAATGATTTGCGGATAGCGTTATCAATTAGGCTAGAAATATCTGAAACAAGTTTTGAAACCTTTGAGCTTTTGCTAGATGAAGATCCGCAGAAGCCGGTCTATGCCGTTTACTTCTGGTTGGGTTGGTTGCAGGAAAATTTGTTAGAGTTGCTCCTATGACTCTTCGAATTCGCGCCGACATTGTTGCAAAAATTTTGGAGCAGTCCCGCGCAGAATATCCAGATGAATGTTGTGGAGTAATTCTCGGCCCCGAGGGCAGTGATAGCGCCGTGGAATTGAAGCCAATGATTAACGCTGCACATTCACCTACCTTCTATGAATTTGATTCTAAGGATCTGCTCGCTCTTTACCGCGAGCTAGATGAAAAATCTAAAGAGATCGTTGTTGTTTATCATTCGCACACTGAAACTCAGGCCTATCCATCTCGCACAGATATCGCCTATGCCTCTGAACCAAATGCGCACTACGTCTTGGTTTCTACCCGCAAAGAGATTGCACCTGAGACTGAGTTTCGTTCATATCGAATAATTGATGGTGAAGTTACCGAAGAACCCGTTGAAATAATCACCACGCCCTAGCAGATTCTACGATTGGCAAGTAAGGCGCGCTTCTAGGATACTTATCCCATGTCCTCATCAACATCCTCAGCAGAGATAGAAGTTCGCATCCCAACGATTCTTCGCCCCTACACAAAAGGCGAAAAGTTAGTAACAGCTGAAGCGAGCGATTTAAAAGGATTAATCACAGCGCTAGATGTTAAATATGCTGGACTTGGCGAACGTTTACTTGAAAATAACGAGTTGCGCAGATTTATAAATATTTATATCAATGACGAAGATGTTCGATTTATGGGTTCACTTGCCGCAACACTCAAAGCTGGTGATTCTGTAACAATTTTGCCCGCCGTCGCTGGTGGCTGCAAGTGACAAGATACGAATCGTTAGAAGCATCTCTTGGCCATACTCCGCTAATCGGATTGCCAAAACTTTCACCTAAAACTCAACCAGGTAAACCAGCAGTTCGACTCTGGGCGAAGATGGAAGATCGAAATCCAACTGGCTCGATTAAAGATCGCACTGCAATGGCAATGATTGATGATGCCGAAAAAACCGGAAAGTTAAAACCTGGCGCAACAATTCTTGAACCAACAAGTGGAAACACTGGAATCTCACTTGCGATGGTTGCGAAAGTTCGTGGCTACAAATTAATTTGTGTAATGCCAGAGAACACCAGCATCGAACGGACTCAAATTTTAGAGATGTGGGGCGCAAGAATAATTTACTCACCAGCTGCTGGTGGTTCAAATGAAGCAGTGCGAGTTGCAAAAGATTTAGCAGCAGAAAATCCGGATTGGGTATTTCTATATCAATATGGAAATCCAGCAAATACTCTGGCGCACTATAAGACAACAGGGCCTGAAGTATTTGAAGATTTACCAACTATTACGCACTTTATTGCTGGACTAGGAACAACCGGAACACTTATGGGAGCCGGGAAGTTTCTACGCGAGAAAAATCCAGATATCGCAATCATTGCTGCAGAACCAAGATATGGTGAAATTGTTTATGGCCTCCGTAACTTAGATGCGGGTTTTGTTCCAGAACTTTATGATGCATCAGTTATTACTCGAAGATTTTCAGTCGGGGCCGAAGATTCAGTCCGTAGGGTTCGAGAGTTACTTGAAATTGAAGGAATATTTGCTGGTATTTCAACCGGTGCGATTCTCCATGCCGCACTTGGAGTTGCTAAGGAATGTGTAGATGCTGGCAAGGGCGCAGATATTGCATTTATAGTCTGTGATGCGGGATGGAAGTATTTATCTACCGGAATTTACGGAAAAGATAGCGACCCTGAAGTTTTAGATGGCCAACTTTGGGCTTAATTCTTTAGTAAAGGTAGGCTTGGCTATATGTCGGGCGCTGCAATAACTTCAACCTCACCAACCTCACCAACCTCACCAATCGGAATTTTCGATTCAGGTGTTGGTGGATTAACAGTTGCTAGATCAATCATTGATCAACTTCCTGGTGAATCAATTCTTTATGTTGGCGATACCGCCCGCGGCCCTTATGGCCCAAGACCACTTGCCGAAGTTCGAACCTTTGCTTTAGAAATTCTTGATGAATTAGTTGAAGCTGGAGTAAAGGCAATTGTTATTGCCTGCAACACTGCAAGTGCGGCGATGTTACGTGACGCACGCGAACGATACTCAGTTCCGGTGATTGAAGTTATTCAACCAGCTGTTCGAAGAGCTGTATCAGCAACTAGAAGTGGTCGAATTGGTGTAATCGGAACAAATGCAACAATTGAATCCGGCGCTTATCTAGATGCTTTTGCTGCAGCCCCACAGTTAGAAATCGCTTCAGTGGCCTGTCCGTTATTTGTTGAATATGTTGAACGTGGTGAGACTTCAGGAACTGCTATTACCAAGGTGGCTCGAGATTACTTGAAACCGCTCATCGAAAAAGATATCGATACTTTAGTTCTGGGTTGCACGCACTACCCACTTCTAACCGGTGTTATCTCTTATGTAATGGGAAATGAAGTAACTCTCGTTTCAAGTGCCGAAGAAACTGCAAAGGACCTATATCGAGTCCTAGTTGAAAAAGATTTGCTCAACAGTTCTGGGAAACCCTCCCATAAGTTCGTTTCTACTGGTGAAAGTGAGTTGTTTAGCAGATTAGCTAGACGTTTTCTTGGGCCAGAAGTTTCTAAAGTCGAATCGAGGATTTAAATGTCACCAGAGCATAATGATAACAAGTCGAACCCTCCAAGAATCGATGGCAGATCGCCTGAACAATTGCGACCAATTAAATTTACTCGTAACTGGTTAAACAATGCCGAGGGATCAGTCCTAGTTGAATTTGGAAATACCCGAGTTCTCTGTGTCGCATCATTCACACCAGGTGTTCCGCGTTGGTTAGTTGGGAAAGGTGGCGGTTGGGTAACAAGTGAATATGCAATGTTGCCGCGTGCAACTCACACCAGATCAGATCGCGAAAGCGTGAAAGGAAAACTTGGTGGTCGCACCCAAGAAATTTCACGATTAGTTGGTCGCTCACTTCGCGCGGTTGTTGATACCGCTGCACTTGGTGAAAATACAATTGTGATTGATTGCGATGTCTTGCAAGCAGATGGCGGAACTAGAACGGCTGCAATCACTGGTGCCTACGTCGCGCTACAAGATGCAATTACCTGGGCTAAAGAGAAAGGTTATATTCCGGCTTCACGCAATCCAATAACTCAATGCGTTTCTGCCGTAAGTGTTGGAATTATCGGCGGAGTCCCAATGTTGGATCTCTGCTACGAAGAGGACGTCACCGCTGACACAGATATGAATATCGTCTGCACTGCAGATGGAAATTTTGTTGAGGTTCAAGGAACTGCTGAAGGAAAACCCTTTGATCGGGCGCTACTCGATAGCTTGTTGGATCTTGGAGTTTCTGGTTGTAACCAACTTTCGAAATTGCAACAGAACGCGCTTAACTAATTAGCAATGCGAAAGCTAGTTCTGGCAACCCAAAACAGCGGAAAGATCAAAGAATTCGAGAGATTACTTGGTGAGTTTGTAAGTGATGTTCAAGTATTAGGGCTTCGCGATTTTCCCGATATGCCTGATATCCCAGAGACTGGGAGAACTTTTATTGAGAATTCATTATTGAAAGCGCGTGGAATTTCTCAATTTACAAATCTTCCAGCCCTAGCAGATGACAGCGGACTCTGCATTGACTACCTAAATGGCGATCCTGGTATTTACTCGGCAAGGTGGTCCGGAGTTCACGGCGACGATGCCGCTAATATTTCTAAGGTGCTGTTGCAATTAGATGGTGTTCCACCCAGCAATCGAAGCGCGCATTTTAGGTGCGAGGTTGCTCTAGTTTTCCCAGATGGACATGAGCACCAAGGCCGAGAGATCACCGAGAGCGGGAAGTTGTCAGGAATTATCACCCTTTCACCCCGTGGAACCTCGGGCTTTGGCTATGACCCAATTTTTCAACCACTTGGCTCGGAACTAACACTGGGTGAATTAACACACGGCGAGAAGGACAGAATCAGCCACCGGGGAATTGCAATGCGAGCAATTGCACCGCGAATTTTAGAATTACTCTAGAAATCTTAGTTTTGTTGAGGCCTAGGGTATCCTTTCACTATTGAGTTTTAAATCTGTATTTCAATCTCAAACCAAGGAGCACAACTGTGGCAGTTAAGAAAGCAGCTAAAAAATCAGCGAAGAAAACTTCAGCTAAAAAATCAGCGAAGAAAACTTCAGCTAAGAGAGCAGTTAAGAAAAGTGTAAAGAAGGCGCCAGCAAAGAAGAGCGCTGTTAAGAAGTCGGCTAAGAAAGTTGTTAAGAAGTCGGCCAAGAAAACTGCAAAGAAAGCATCATCAACTTTTGTAGTTCCAGCGGTTCCTTCAATATCAAGTCGATCTAGCTTCCAGAGTCCTTCGGTAGTTGAGCGTCCCGCTAAAACTCCGGGTTCAAGTGTTCCTGCTGGGATGAAGAGCTCGTCAAGTGATGCAACCTCAAAGCGCGTAGTAATTGCTGTTGTAATTGCTGTTGTTCTACTTGCAATAATTGTTGTCTCCCGAAATGGTTCTACCGAAACCCAAACTGCTGCTCCAGAAGCAACAGCGACTGCGCAAGCATCACAAGAAGCGGAACCAACTGCTGAAGCATCTTCCGAGGCATCTGCTGAAGCAACAACTTCAACAGTTGTAGATCAAGGCGGAAGCGAGCCAGTAGGTATCGTTGCGCAATACACTTCATCTGGTGCAACTATTTTCTGGAAAGCCCCAACTGATGGTGCCGCTGTCTCAAACTACAATGTTGAAATCCGTTCAAATGGCGGAACTTGGAAATTGATTACAACAGTTCCAGCTGATCAATATTCAATCGATATTACAAAAGGTGAAACCACAGGGTGGGCCTCTTTTAGAATCTCATCTGTTCTAGAAGATGGAACCGTTGATGGTGGAAAAGTCTTTGGTCTCCCAGGGCAGTGGGCTTAAAACTAATTTGCGTTAAGAGCTTCAAGTATTGATGCAACATAAACATCACTACCAGCTTCAATTAAGTGGACACCATCCGGAGCAAAAAACTCCGGGTGGTTTTCTGCTATTGAAGCCCAATCAACTAAAACTGCATTTGGATATTTAGAAACTACTTCACTGATAATTTTATTATTTCCATCTCGCCAAGTTCTAGGAACAGCTGTGTTTACAACTACAACCCGTGGCTGGTCTTTAAGTAGCTCCAATAACTTGACCATATCTTCACGAGAGACCGAATTATTGTTTCCGACATTTAAAACTACCTTCGACTCCCCAACGCGTGGTTTATCTGCCTCTACCTCTTTTATAAGTTCCTGAATCTGGCGCCCAACTCGGGCATTGATCAAGGCAATTTCTTCCTGCGCTGCTAACTTGTTGCGGATACCCAAGATAACTGAATCTCCAGTAACCCAGAGCCCAGACTTATTGACTCCCATAACGGTATCTGGCAATTCAAGTTCTGGTTTTACTTCAACAATTATTGATTGATCACGCTGCCAGGCAACAGCAACAGAGCTGCCAGATATTACAACTATAAATGCGGTTACAGATGCTACAAAAATTCGTTGTCGCCTCTGCATCACTTTGGTCCGATATTTAATTCCCCTAAACCAGTTCTGCACGACCCCGTTTCGGATTGGTATCTCAATTGCGCGTAGCGAGATATCAGCAAGTGCTAAAACAACTAAAACTCTGGCGACATTTAGCGCTAGTAGATTTCCAGTTAGATCAGCGCCAGGTCTGGTAACTTGAAAAACTACCCAGTGCCATAGATAAATTCCATATGATCTCTGGCCAATCCAGAGAAAGACTCTATTGCTTAGCAGCGGCGAGAATCTTGATGCTGGGTGAACAATTGAAACCATAGTTGCACAACCAAATAGCGCCGCAAGCGGAAATGCAATTTGATATAACGTTGCATTCTCTTGATCTATAAATAGAAAAATACAGAGCAGACCAATAAAGCCAAAGACTCCAATTCCATCAATAAAGTCTTGGGCACGCTGTGAAATATTGCGAGTTAAGTTTCTGGGGATCCAGCTAACCGCAAGGGCCGATCCTAGGAATAAACCAAGGCTATGAGTGTCTGTTCCAAAATAGATATGGCTAATTCGACCTGCTGTTGCATTATCTGCTTGTAATGAGAATAGGAAGAGCGCGGTGCCTGAGAAGGTAGCAATAATTAGAGCAGCGCGTCTGACTACATGCTTACCAAATTTACGCCACACAAATAGCAAAATAATTGGCCAGATAAGATAGAACTGAAATTCAACTGCAAGCGACCAAGTGTGTTGCAGGAGCGGTGGGCGCCCAATGGCTTGAAAGTAATCCTGCTCTAGCGCAACTAAGTGCCAGTTATTGGTCCCGGATAGCACGTATGGGACATCCTTAATAAATCTTCGAATCGCATCAGGAGCAAATAGCGCAATCATGACCGATGTAGCAATCAAAAGGGCTATTAGGCCTGGAAACAATCTTCTTATGCGCGCCGCATAAAACTTTTTTAGATCTAATCCATTTGCACTTTCAATTGAATCCAAAATAAGTCTCGTAATCACATAACCTGAAATCACAAAGAAGAGATCGACGCCAAGAAAGCCTCCCGGCATCCATGAAATCCCTAAGTGATAAAGAACAACGGCAAAAACTGCAAGTGCACGCAAACCATCAATTGCAGGAATATGCGTGGAAGAAATTGATGCGCGTTGCATCTAGACTACCTACGTTTTTTAGTTGTGCTTTTCTTTACAACTTTTCTTACTGGTTTAGTTGCAGAGCTCTTAACTTCGGGTGTTGATGAGTTTCCGGCTGTAGCTGAACTTTTTCCATTATTGCGCACGAACGTCTTTTCTACTGGGCGGTTATTGGAATCAATGTTTGCATCGATATCGCCTTGCAGCGCCGCAAGTTTTTCAAAAGCCTGCTTTAATCTGCTTCTGGTCTCACCAATTGCTTGTTCTGCGGCATTGAGCGACTGAGTTTGAATTCTATAAAGACGCTCTGATTCAGAGATTGCACTTGTAAGCCAAGAGCGGAATTCGCCAACAGCAACTGTTGCTTC
>Ga0315909_10004808_pt1 | contig 15746 bp, 30 predicted proteins | sample LakEriMetagenome_11_FD_203527 | JGI IMG/M metagenome (GOLD analysis project Ga0315909, IMG submission 203527) | Freshwater fungal communities from buoy surface, Lake Erie, Ohio, United States - Buoy 2 MA125 | ecosystem: Environmental > Aquatic > Freshwater > Lake | place: USA: Lake Erie, Ohio...
CGCCTGAAGAATACCTTCGATTCACCATCCTAACCGCCTCCGGCGTCTCCGCCGCCGATACCGCGACACAGCTCAATCGTGAGTTCCACGGCGGCGAGGCGGTACGGACGCAGTCGAGCATCGTCAATAAGCGGACCCGAGCGAAGCTCAAGGTCGGCCCGAAGCCCACGAGCCCCCTCCCCCCGGCGGGCTTGCCGATCGCCCGGGAGCAGGAGGTCGAGCACTCTGAGGGCGACGATGGCATCACGGCCCGGGCGGTGGGCACTCGCATCCGGACGGTCGAGGATCTGCTGGCCCACATCGAGGCCGATCTCACCCGGTTCGAGGTGGCCGAGAGTCAGGCGACCAAGTACGAGACCGCGGCCAAGGACCCCAACACGGGGCAGGTGATCGTCACCGAGCTCCATCGGGTGTATGTCAAGCTCCGGCCCAAGGCGGGACCCTCGATCCTCGAGGCGGTCGAGGCGTTAATTGCGGGAGCCGTTAAGCCACGGTTGACGATTCGGCCCGTCGTGCCTAAGCCACGGGTGAATACGTCGGTCCTGCAGGCGCTGGTGATCGCCGATCCGCACGTTGGCAAGTATGCGTGGGGGCAGGAGACGGGCGACAAGGACTACGACATCGGGATCGCGACCAAGCTGATCCGTGAGGCCAGCACCGAGCTCCTCGAGGACGGGGCGCACCGCGGCGTCGGGCACCGGGCGATCCTGCTCCTCGGCGACTACTTCCACTATGACAACCCCCACGGGCAGACCACCAAGGGCACCCCGCAGGATCGCGACGGGCGGGTCGATAAGATGCTCGAGGCTGGGTCCGAGGCGCTCTTCGATCTGATTGAGACCTCGGCGCAGATGGGACCGACGGCGGTGGTGCTAGTCCCCGGCAACCACGACGCCGTGCTGACGGTGGCCCTGCGGCAGATGCTGGCGGCCTACTTCCGCGGCGATCGGCGGGTGAGCATCGAGGCCGGGAAGACGACCCGCAAGTACCTGACCCACGGCAAGTGCTTGATCGGCCTGACCCACGGGGACAAAGCCAAGAAGCGGCTCGGCGAGCTGATGGCCGCGGAGGTCCCGCATCTCTGGGGGCAGTCTACCTACCGCGAGATCCACACGGGCCACCTGCACGGGGAGGCGGAGGTCCAGACGGTAGCGGGGGTGGTGATCCGGACGGCCCCGGCGCTCTGCCCGCCGGACGGCTGGCACTCCCTCGAGGGGTACGTTGCCAAGCCCCGCGGGATGCAGGCCTTCTACTACCATCCCGACGGCGCACTCCTCGGCATGACACTTAGCAATCCCGATCGCGGGCGTTAGATTGGCGGTATGTCCACCTGCCTTCACGACCGCGCCGAAGCCTGCCCTGAGCGCTATAAGGCTATCAGAGACGGGCGGTGCTGGTATAGCTGGGAGGCCAAGGGCTGGTTCGTGATCCGCGGCGGGGTGCCGACAGGCTACACCCGGTGCCCGTGGTGCGGGGGAAAGCTCCCCACGCTGGTCGATGCCGTCTTGCGGGCGATCGCGGAGCGTGAGGACGATGGCCGCTAGACGCCGCAAGTCGTCGGTCTTCACCAACCGGAAAGCCTCGGTCTCGGTCCACCGGAACGGGCTGTCGATCGAGATCGGCGACGTGCCCGCCGTGGATGCGGGGGTGGTGGCGAAGGAGCTGTTGGATATTGTCCGCCAGCTATGGTCGGCAGGCTACGATGAGCTGACCCTCGACCGCGGGGCCTTGCACGGCGGAGTCATCGAGGTGCCGGAAGAATACGACGGCGAGGACTACGTCATACCGCCAGAGGCCAAGCGCCGGATCGGGTTCCACGCATGATGGTACTGGCCTCGCTCGGTGTCTTTTGTGTCGCCTTTGCGGTTGACGTAGCCTATGCCTATTACATCCGGCGCACGGCTGAAGGACGCGCTATCTCAGCGGCGCTCTGGTCTGGTGGCATCGCCTTGTCTGGGGCCGTAAACGTGCTGGCCTATACGCATGACCGACGGCTTATTGTCCCGATAGTTTTCGGGTATATCGCTGGCACATACTGGGCGGTCAAGCGCGACCACGCCTAACGAACATCCGGCTACCCCTTACTGGCTGATTTCCACCATAACTGGTAGAAATCTACCCCTTACCGAGACCCCTGAAACGCACGAACCCCAGCACCGAGGCTGGGGTCGTGGGTCACACACAGGGGGAGCATGACGTATCGCCCGTCTACACAGGCGTGAGAGTACGTTACCGCTGGGCCTGCCCCCTGTCAAGGGGTGCCATACCGCCTCGCGTTATCCCGGGCGATCTGCACCGCGGCCCAGTGCTCGGGGTAGACGTGGGAGACGATGCGGTTCCCTCGAAACTGGGACAGCATCAGCACCGCCTCTGGGCGGCGACGCGTCGCGACCCGCTCGCTCAGGCTGGGGGTCGGCTCGACCAGCTCCTGCACGTCATCAATCGTCATTGTCTCGCTCCTTGAGGCAGGTGGCACAGAGGGCTTCCTCGCAATGCTCGCCGTAGCGGTTCTCGTAGCACCCGTAGGCCACGGCATCCTCCTCTCCACAGCCGTCGCACTCGACAGCGTAGGGCAGTTCGGTCGGCAGATAGCTAATCGACATCGGTAAACCTCGCAGGTTGGGGATCGGGTTCCATCTCACGGCAGTAGACGCGGAGCCGCTCACGGACGGCGAGCGGAATCGGGTGGGCCTTCCGGAGCCAGCGCCAGATGCTGACCCGGGAGCGGCCCAGCACCTGCTTGGCAAATTCGTCAATGGTGCCGCCGTGGAGCTTCATCGCTCGTTTAAGGAGGGTCGTGCCCGGGCGGTTCGGGCGAGGCTGTGTGGTCGTCATGTGTGGGACATTAGCATCGATTTCCCATCGGCGCAAGTCCCCCCTGAAACACGTTGCAATTGGCACTTGCGTAAGTACAGGCCCACGCATAGATTGATGGCACACTCACACAGGGAGGCTGTATGCACGATGTAATTCCGCTCGAGCGGCAGGTGGAGGACCTGACCAAGTTGGTCGGGCTGTTGTTCCGGAAGGTGGCGCTCCTCCAGCAGGAGCTCACCGATCTCGATCGCGCCCGCATCCTCGACGCGCAAGTAGCGTGGGGCGAGGTGCAGAGCCTGAGCCGAGAGATTATGTAGGACTGCAGGACCCGCCGTGGCACGTCGGCCGTGGCGGCACACTTACGGGGTCGCGACCCCAAGGAGACGCAGATGGCTACCAAGTTGACGCTGGAGAACGCAGGAGACCGCGCCGTGATGACGGTGACGGAGTGCAAGTCGGTGACGACCAAGTTCGGCACCAAGCTGGTATTCACGGGGACCACGGACGAGGGCGAGCTCGTCGAGACCCCGCTTATCCCGGATACGACCGGGCTCAAGCAGTTGGATCGGCTCGGCCTCACCGCGGACACCGCGGTCGGCGAGCGGCTCGAGTTCTCCCGAGCCGCCAACCCAAGCGGCAAGCCCTACTGGAACATCGACCCCGCCCGTTCGGGTAGCCCGGCCCCATCCAAGCGGATGGCCGCGCCTAGTGCAATCACTGCACCAGCTACGCCAGTGGCGGATAAGAGCCCGGATCAGCGCCGGGATGCGATCGTGACGCAATATCTGATGCTCTGGCAGACGGTCGCCACCCAGCTCGCGCAGGTGAGCGCGGTCAAGGTGGACGCGCAGGCGGTGCAGGCCGCGACCGCCACGCTCTGGATCAGCCTCAAGGACCACGGCCTGCAGGTGACCCAGCCTGCGGCCAAGGCGGCTCCGGCGATCCCGACGACCCCGCCCGCCAGTGGGAGGCGGATCCAACCGCCTGTCTCGCTCCCGCCTGAGGACCCGGCTGATGACGACCTCCCTTTCTGAGTGGGACGAGGATGAGGTGCCACACTGCCCCATTCACGTCGAGTGCGAGCAACCCTGCCGCGTCTGTGCGGCACCGCTCAGCCCGGCGGAGGGTGAGGAGTGAGGTGCCCGCTCGTGCGGTGCCGGGCCGTGATGGGAACGCGGATCGATCGGCTGGGGCGGGTGACGTATACCTGCCCCGGCTGTACCCGCCGCAAGCGGGGCCAGTGCCAGCGGTGTCCGAAGGCGGTCGATGGGACCAAGGGCGTGGCCTATTACTGCACCGAGTGTCGGAAGCAGAAACAGCGGGAGTCGGTGATGCGCTGGCAACGGAACCATCTCGACAAGGTCGCGAGGAACCAGCGGCGTAGACGCTGGGCCGCGCAGGGGAAGAAGATGCCAACCGAGCCGATGAGTCCGAGTGAGGCGGGCAAGCTGGGCGGGAAGAAGGGATCGGCCGCCCGGATCGCCAGCTTGGGGCCAGAGCGGGTGAAGGAGATCGCGCTCAAGGCGGTGCGGACGCGGTGGGCTAAGCACTGGGAACGTCAGCGGGCTCTTGCGGAATCGCCGAACGTGTAGTAAGTTGGCGGTGCGTAGTTCACGGCTATGCACAAGTAGTCACAAGAGAACGGCCCCGATAAGTACCCCCTCGGACGCGGAGCAGAACCGCAGTCCGCCGTGAAGGGAGGGAACGTCGGGGCCTCTTGTTTGTCTGCGGGCTTAGTCTCGGTTTCCCGCGGCGCTGTATTACCGAGTACAGCGAATCAATCCTAACCGTGCGCTCGTCCGTCCGTTCCAATCACAAATCCAAGCAACCTCGGCCTAGGACTTGGTGGGGCAGACTGACACGACGTGTACGAGCGGTGTAGTGGCAGGACGTGGAGCCGTCACACGGACACCCACCCTCGACAGCACCCCCGCTGACTACGGGACGCGACAGAGGCGGTGAGTACGGTACCTTCGGTTCAGAGGCGCAACCCGGGGTAACTGCCCCGGAATGGCTAGTCATATCGTGGAGCAACGCATGAACGAAGCGTGGGCAGAAAAGAAGCGGCTCGTGTGGAAACGGGCCAGCGGGATCTGCGAGAAGTGCAAGGCCAAGCCGGGCGCACACGTCCACCACCTGCGTTACGCTCAACGCCGTGGGCACGAGAAGCTCGAGTGGCTCCAGCTTGTCTGCCTCGAGTGTCACGGGGCCTATCACCCGCACCACACGTTCCTGACCCTCGAGCAACAGCGTGTCCGTGCCCAGCAGAAGGCCGCCAAGCGCCGTACCACACCCACCCCCGTCTGCCGTCACTGTGGCGGCACCTACCCCAAGGCCAAGCACAAGTCCGTCTGCGTTGCCTTTGGCCTCCACCGTTAATCCTCATATGCCGCTCGCCATTGCCACTGAGACCGGACAATTCCACGAGCATCGCGGCCGTCAGTTGCTCGAGGCCTTCGCTCGCCATACGCACAGCGAGCTCGTCGTCACCGATCCCCAGTCCACCGCGGCGCTCGATGCGCTCTTCACCCGCGATGGGGTGGTGGTCGCGGTTGCCGAGGCCAAGACCCGCGTCAGCTACGACTACCCGGCGATCGAGCGGCTCGGCTCCTACCTCGTCACCGCGGACAAGCTCGAGACCCTGACCCGCGTCGGCACCGCGCTGGCCGTGCCTGCCTTCCTCGTGACCGAGCTCAGCGACGGGGTCCGGCTCTACTGGCACCTGACCAACAAGCACGGGCTCCGCCAGCTCCACTGGCTCGAGGCCCCGAGCCGCACCCTCTCGACCTCGATCGGAGCCGAGACCATCGTGCGGATGAACGCCTTCCTGCCGATCGAGGACGCCACGATCTGGGGCACGGGCGAATAATTTCTCTTGCGCGACCAGCGTGTCGGCGCTATACTCAGCGTGTCGCGGCACAACAGCGACTCACACATAACCTCTGGGGGGGAGTATGCACGACCCGGCAACGGCCACGAAGGCCGTCCATCCTGTGGTGTCCGCGGTGCTCGAGCAGTTGCGGGGACCAGAGGAGCGGTCCAACGCCAAGGCTAAGATGCGGCTGGCGATGACGATCAACTACAACATCCACACGGTCCAGCACTGGGCGGCGGGTCGCCGTCAGCCCTGCGCGGATGCCATCGCCAAAATGGAGGAGGTGCTCAATGCCGCTCGTGCTTGACATCGAAACCATCCCGCTCGAGGCCTCGCTCACGCGCCCGTATCCCACGGACCGCCAGCCGCCTGCCAACTACAAGTCCGAGGAGACGATCGCCAAGTGGCGCGACGCCGATCGCGCTCGCTGGGAGGTAGATCGCGCCAAGGAGTACAGCCTCAACCCGCGGCTCGGGCGCGTCCTCTGCCTCGGCTGGGCGACCACGGATGACGAGGGGAACCTCTTGACTCACGGCCTTGAGTATGCCGCGGAGGAGCCGAGCGAGGTCGATGTGCTGGAGCGCTTCTGGCAGATGGTGCTTGATGCCGACGGCCGCGTGGTGACGTGGAACGGGAGCTGGGATCTGCGCTTCCTCGTGATGCGCTCGCTCGCTTGCGGGGTCCAGCCCAGCATCGGGGCCTACTACATCCGAGAGTGGTTCCGTAAGTACGTCACGACCCCGCACTTCGACTGCAAGGCCGTGATCCTCAACTGGGACGTGCGCGTCTCGGGTGAGGGCCTCGATGAGTGGTCCAAGTTCTTGGGGCTCCCCGGCAAGACCGAAGGGATCAGCGGCAAAGACGTGTGGCCACTCTACCAAGGCGGGATGCACGACGAGATCGCCGAGTACTGCGTACGCGATGTGCTGGCCACCGCGGCGGTCTATCACCGCCTGCTTCCCTTCTTCGGCACCAAGCTCGCGCCCTCGCTCGAGATTGAGTTCGCCGCGGCGGAGGACTGACCGATGGACTACCGTCAAGCACCGTGCGGCGACTCGGACTTCTCCGGCTACTCGGACAAGACCGCCTATGCCCCAGTCACGGGCGAGTACAAGGTGCCGTGGCCCCCAAAGACGACCCTGCATCGGCACCCGTCTGACTTCGCGATCTGGTTGGTGATTGCTCTCCTCGCGATGTGGGCCATCTGCGGCATCGTCGGACTTGTGATGGTGCTCCGATGGCTGTTCTAAAGCCCCGCAAGCGGCCGCAGTATCTCGAGGCCATCGAGCAACGGCTCTTCGTCAAGCGGCTCCGCACTGATTCGCGCACCAAGGATCTGCCGTGGTGCTCGGTGCCGAACGGCGGCAAGCGGAGCGCCCGCGAGGCCGCGTTGCTCAAGGCCGAAGGGGTGCAGGCTGGCGTCCCAGACTGGCTGTGCTTCGTCGCGACGAAACAAGCCAACGGGCTGGCGATCGAGTTCAAGTCGCCGACGGGCAAGGGGCGAGTCTCTCCGGATCAGAAGCACTGGCACGATCGCCTACGTCACAACGAGTGGGCCGTGGACATTTGCACCACTGCCGAAGAGGCGTGGGGTACCCTTATGCACTATCTCGGATATGAGCTATAAGCCCGTCGCCTGTCACTGCCACGATGTCTGCCCGCACTGCGCCGGGTGGAATCCGACCGCGCAGACCATCGCCCAGCACAACCTCCGCTGTGCCTGTCACGGCGAGCGGAGCTATCCCTCGACGCGGTATCACACCATCCCCACGGAGTCTCTATGTCCAACACCGCCTTCGTCCTTCTCGTTTTCATCATCGTCGCGCCGGGTCTCGTTCTAGCGGGCATCGTCATCACCGACCTTCAGCGGCAGGTCGCTCAGCTTACCGAGGCCCTGCGGACATTGACACGGCCCACCATCACGGCGTCCACCAACCCGCCGGAGAGTGTCAACAAGGTGGACCTGACCGCGGCGAAGACTGCGACCAAGACGCGGAAGCCTCGCGCCATTCGGGGGGCACGATGAATGGCAAGGGAGACGCCGCTCGCCCGATGAGCGTGACGCAGGAGGAGTATGCCCGCCGCTGGGCACTGGCCTTCGGATCGGCGGAAGAGTACGAGGCCGCGATCCGTGAGGCGGACGCGCACTGGGAGGTCATCAAGGAGCTCGAGCAGGCTACGCGCCGCGGGATGTTGCCGTGACGGATGACCCACGCTTTCGGGCAATCTGGACGCAGTTGGAGAAGCTGTGGAAGACGCAGGACACCGGGACGCCAGAAGACGTTGAGCGCGAGCACACCATCCTCACCACCCTTGTCGCCGAATGGCAAAAACACAATGAGCCATAACATCGACCTGCCCCACCACCGCTACGTTTGGGTGATCGAGAAGGCGGTCTACCGCAAGGGCTCGCAGGAGAAGGCGATCCCCGCGGTCTGGTGGGGGATCAGTGCCACGCCCGGCCGGATGTTCGGGTGTCACGTCCTCCTCGAGTCCGGCGCGATGGTCGTCGATCTCCCGCTCCACGCGCTCCGCCACGAGCCCGACGCGACGCACTATGTCCTGCCGGAGCTCGCGCAACGCTGGGACGCCTACGGCTGGGACATCGAGGCGCACCAGCCTGCCTATCTCTCGGGGCTCGACTGCCAAGTGCTGGACCCCACGCACAAGCACGTCGCAGGCACGGGGAATCTCTGGTTCTTCCTCGATCACGTCGGGGACGGCTACTCGTTCGAGCCCGGCCAGCACAAGCATCACTGGATCGTCGCGATGCACGAGGGCCACTTCGACTGCGTCCCGCAGGATATGCTCTTGATCAAGGAGGCCAGCTTCACCGTGCTGGATGGCATCCCGCCTGTCACGCGGCAAACGAAAATCTGGAGCTGTGAATGAGCGAGCCTGCGATCGACGCCACCCTTTCCGATCACGAGCTCTTGACCGTGATCGCCGCGGCGTATGACAAGCACCAGTGGCAGAGCGTCGTCGAGCTCACCGATGCGTGGCTTGAGAGCCGCGGCACGATGCCGCCGGGGGCCTGCCACTTCCGATCGGCAGGCCTGCAGGGGCTCGGGGAGTATGAGGCCGCGCTCGCGTGGGGTGGGCTGGCCTGCAAGGTCACGCCGCTTTCGACCAAGCCGAAGGAGGCCGAGCGGACGATGTTCGTCTCGACTCGCGTAGGGATGGGGATGTGCTTCGCCCGACTCGGCCAGTGGGACGACGCGCTCCGGTTCTTCCGGGCCGCGCTCCGTGTCCCGACCAAGGACCCCTACGTCGCCGTCGCGCAGGCGCACTTGCGGCTCGCGATCACCGACTCGTGGAAGAAGGCGTGGCGGGAGCACGAGCAACGGATCGGCACCGATCGCTCGCCCGTCCTGCCCAACATCCCCGAGTGGGACGGCAAGCCGACCGACGGCCCCGTCGTGGTCCTGCACGAGCAGGGGATTGGCGACGCGGTGCTCTTCGCTCGCTGGTTGCCGTGGATCGCGGAGCGCTCGGGTCACCCGGTGATCTGGGCCGGGCCGAAGTTCCTGCACCGCTGGATCGCAGGCATCCCCGGGGTGGGCTCTGTCGTGCCGCCAGAAGCCGCTCTGCTCGAGAAAGTCGGGGAGGGGGCGACCGATGTCCGCCTCGTCCTCGGATCGTGCGTCACACGGGCAATGACGGCCCCCTACCTGCACGGCACGACCCGAAAGACGATCCCCGCGCCTGCCGCCCCGCCGCTCGAGAAGCCGAAGCGCCGTGGGCCGATGCGGATCGGGGTGTGCTGGGCTGGGGCCGCGTCGGGGCATCACGACTTCGAGCGCTCGATCCCGACCGAAGACTTCGCCCTGCTGTGGGAGGGGGACCTGCCTGTCGAGTGGGTGAGCCTGCAGTATGCCACTGAGCCGCCGGAGGGTGCGCCCTTCCCCGCGATGCCGACGGGGGACGTGTACGCGACCGCGGAGATCGTCCGCTCCTGCGATCTCGTCGTGACGGTGGATACGAGCATCCTGCACATCGCTGGGAGCCTCGGTGTCCCGACCTTGTGCCTCACGCCAACCACGCCTGACTGGCGCTACCCGCACTGGCCGGATGGGGACGCGACCCCGTGGTATCCCTCGGTCTCGCTCATCCGACGCGACAACGCCCGAGCGACCGCGGATCAAGTCCGCACCGCCCGGGCGTTGGTGGAGATGCTCCTGCAGTCCCGCTAACCGCTCCCCTCTCGTCTAACGGCAGGACCCCGCACTTTGGATGCGGTAGTCGTGGTTCGAATCCACGGGGGGGAAGTACAACCCAGTCCTACTTCCGGCGTCGCGCCTGTCGTGCCGCCTGCTTCGCTCGCCGATCGGCCTCGACCGCCAGCTTGACGGCCTGCAAGAAGGCCGTGCCGTAGGGCAGGAGGAAGCCCGATCGTCGGCGCGGTTCCCGGAGGATGATCCCCTCCGGGGTGAGGGTGGCGACCAGTGTCTCGCCGCGGAGGGTGGTCACCTTGCGGGTGACGTTACGGGTGAGCTCGGTCACTGGGCGATCCTCCGGCGGCGGGCCAGCTTCCGTTTCCAGCGCCGGACCATTGCCTCGTGGCCATCCTTCGCCTCGTCCTCGGTGTCGTACCCGGCGGTGTCCAGCTCGCTGAAGTCCGTGATCCGGTAGCCATCGGCCGGGAAGACCTTGGTCTCGTAGCTTCGGTTCCAGTTGAGCGGGTACGGGATGCTGATCGTGCTGACGACGTGTCCCGGCACCGCGGTGTGCAGGGTGAGCTCGGTCGCGTGACGCATCGCTCAGCCCTCCTGTTCGCAACGATAGCCGCCGTGGCAGAGCGCGTAGCTGACGCTCTGGGCCGTGTGCTTGAGGAGCCAAGTGAAGGCGGCCCCGCTGTTCTCGACCGTGGCCAGCAGGTCGTCGTCGCGGTAGATCCGCACGGGCACGTTGGCCGGGATCGGCGTGAGGGTCGGGTACTGGTCTCTGTGCTTGGTCATCGCTTAGGCCTCGATCGCGTTGGGGTTCCTGCGCCAGCGGATGTAGAGCGAGGGGGACATCTCGCACTGGAGCAGGTTGGCATCCCAGAGTCCGTCGGCGGTCTCGAGGTAGCGGGTGGCGAGGCATCCCAGCAGGCCCCCGTCGATCAGCCGCTGGAAGAGATCGATGATCTCCTCGGGCGTCAGGTCGCCCCGCTCGAAGCTCTGTAGCTCGGATAGTTCCACGTTCAACATTCCAGCCCCCTGTGTGTCGGCATTCTGGCCTCGTCAGTCGCGGCACTCACCGCGAGACGCCCCCGTCGTGCTGGAGGCGTTTCGGCCTGCTCAGGCGGCGATCATCGGCAGGGTCATCTTCCCCGTCGCGAGGAAGTCCAGCCGGACCTGCGTGTACTCGATCGAGTTGTCCCAGAGCAGGCGCAGGAACTGAGTCCGGGTCCGGCGCACGGCGTTGGTCTTGAGCCCGACGAACAGGTGCAGGCTCTTCCAGAGGTAGATCTCGGTGCGGCCATCCGCCGAGTAGCGGGTCGCGCCGTTGATCTCTTCCCAGAGCCGGGTGCGGTGGATCGCCTCGGCGAGGTTCTTCTCCGTGATCGCGGGGATCCCGATGACCATCGAGTTCCAGATGGCCCGCTCCAGATCCTTGGCGTACTGCTCGCGGATCTTGGCGGGGACCTTCTCGGCGTTCCAATTGAGCGACATTTGCATCTCCCTGTGTGTGTGAGACGTGCTGGCCTCGTCAGTCTGGGCCTCACCCAGAGACCGCCCGAAGGCGGTTTCGGCCTGTTATACCTGCGCCTGCAATGCCGCCCGCTTGGCGTAGACTTCCGCGACATACGCCTCATACTCCGCCTTATCCCGCCCGTCGAGGCGGTACCACTTGCGGCAAGCGAGGCACGTCACCTTGTCGATGTCCGTCGTAATCCGGCTCGTATGCGACGTGCGGCGGGTACGGTTCGTGTTGCAGACCAGTCCGAAGATGCCATTGTAGTGAACCTTCATCGTTAGCTCCCTGTGTGTGAGTGTCGTACAGCGTCGTGCTGTACAGGTGAGACGTTAAGAAACCCCCCCGTCGTGCCGCCAGACCTATAACGCAATCTTAATCAACTCTTAATCTTTCTTTCGGAATCTGTTCGGTATTGGCCCGATCGCTCGCTTGCGTCTCGCTCTAGTTCGGTATATGTTCGGCCTATGGCAAAAGCGAAGACCGCCCCGCCTGCGAAGTCCGCCGCGCACATCGAGTTCCGGCTCGATGTCATGCGCCGTATCTGTGAGCGAATCAGCCGCGGTGAGCTCGCCGCCGCCGCCGCGCAAGCGGAAGGGATCAGCGCACCAACCGTCTGGCGGTGGACCGCGGAAGACGACACTGCGCGAACGATGTACGCACACGCGAAGCACCAAGCCGCTGACGCGCTCGCGGAGGAAGCGATCCGCATCGCGCTCGAGACGACGAACGAGACCTACTCCGCGGATCGGCTGAAGGTGGACACGCTGAAGTGGGCCGCGGCCAAGCGTCGCCCGAAGGAGTACGGCGAGCGGCAGGCGATCGAGAACAGCGGCGAGCAGACGCTGAACGTCGTGATCCGCTCGGAGTAAGCCGCGGCGGTGTCCACGCTCTTCCTGCCTGCGGCACTCCCCCACCAGCGCGAAGTCCTCGATGCGCCCGATCGGTTCAAGGTCTGGCGGGCCGGACGCCGCACGGGGAAGTCGCGAGCGGCTCTGATCGCCGCCCTGCTGGGCCACGGCAAGGGGAAGCACGTCGGCGCTCTGCACGGCGGCAACGTCGTCTGGCTGACCCCCGACTACCCGCAGTCTCGAGCGATCTGGCGCGAAGAGATCAAGCCGCGGCTGGCTGGCCTGCCGGGCGTCGCCCTGCACGAGACCGATCGCCGCGTCGCATTCGCGGGGCTGGGCTCCCTCGAGCTCCGCTCTGCCGAAAGCATCGACAACCTGCGCGGTCGATCGCTCGATGGCGTCGTGATCGACGAGGCCGCGTATCTGGACCTCGAGTATGCGCTCAGCGCTGTCGTGCTCCCTGCCCTGCTCGACAAGGGCGGCTGGCTGATCGTCGTCTCCACGCCCTCCGCAGGCTGGGACGGCAACGCGGCACGACAGACGCCCAGCTATTTCAACCGACTCTGCCTGCAGGTGGACGCTGGCCGCGACGGCTGGCGGCACTGGCACCACCCGACCGAGTCCAACCCGAAGCTCAGCCAGCACGACATCCAGCTTCTCCGCGCCGAGTACCCCGCTGGATCGGCCCACGCTCAGCAGGAGCTCGACGCCAGCCTCACCGCCAGCGGGGCCAGCTTCTACCCCGAGCTCGCCAGCCTCGAGGACTACGTCGTGCCGCGGGACCATCTGCCGACCTACCTGCCCGACTGGTGGCAGGCGTGGTCCGGCTACGACTGGGGCTATGCCCACCCCGCGGTCTGGGTGCCTGTCGTGGACGACGGTCGTCACGTCTACGTCTTGGACGCGCTCTACCTGCACCGCGAGCAGGACCACGAGCAAGCCGCCTCGATCCGCGCCCAGCTTGCCCTGCCCGGCAACGAGGGCCGCGTCCCATCGGCCTGCGCCAAGCGGGTCTATGCGGGGCACGACGCCTTCGCGATGCGGCAGGCCCACACGGCCAGCCCCGAGTCCGTGGCCGACATCTTCGACGGCTACGGGCTGGCGCTGTCCAAGGCCAGCATCGACCGCGAGGCAGGGGCCAAGGTCCTCCGCCGCCTTATCACCAACGACCGCCTGCGGTTCGTGGACACGATCGGCACCCGTCGCCTGCTCCGCGAACTGCAGGGGCTGGTGCCCGATCCCAAGCGTCCCAACGTGCCGCTCAAGCGGGACGCCGACGAGCGGGGCGAGGGCGGGGACGACGGGGCCGACGCGCTCCGCTACGCACTGGCCAGCCTGCCGTACTTGGTCAGCGAGCCTGCCCCGGACCGCGGGATCGGCGAGGAGGGCAAGGACCCCGGCGACTGGACGCTCTACGTCCCCGGCACCGCGGAGGACTACCGGGACGTGGCAGGTGGGATGGTGCTATGAGCTCCGCTCTTGCGCTTCCCCTGCTTCGGTGTATATTCGGGATTGACTTGGAGGGTGTTATGCCATACGCAATTGCCGCCGCTCGGCGGAAGAAGCTGTTGCTCCTACTCACAGAGGCCTAACCGATGGCGAACGAGACCGCGGTCTTTTCGACCGAGAAGAAGTACCAGCAGGCGGCGTGGAACGGGCAGGGCTTGCTCGTGCTCACCAGCGTCCCTTCCGCCGCGGCCAACGGGCTGATCGGCACCAAGCTGGTCGATGCCGGGGCGCTGACCGTCGCGGGCGACTACATCTGCCTCGTCCCGCTGGCCGGGATGGTGAGCGAGGTCGAGGTGCATCTCAAGGCGACCTTCGCCGCTGGCACCGTGAGCTCGGCCAACGACACGCTCTACACGATCCGCGACTTCACCGCGCCCTCGACGTGGACCACGAAGACGGGCTTCACCAGCGACGGCTCGCTGACGACGGAGACCCTGCAGACCTCGACCTGCGCCACGCTCAAGGGCGAGCAGTACGCGCAGGTCAAGATCACGATCGGTGCGACCACCTCGGCGACCTTCACCGTCGCTGAGTACAACGGGCTCTAAGCCCATAACCTCACGGAGCTATGCCGACCTTCGCGATTCCGCAGGACCTGCTCGAGAAGATTCTTGCGTACCTGTCCAGCCGCCCGTACCACGAGGTCGCTGGTGGCATCGAGGCGCTGAAGGCGCTTCAGCCGATCGAGACGAAGCCGCAGGCGGTGGAGTGACCCATCTCGTCTGGGCTGGCGTGGTGGTCTTCGCGCTCGTCCGAGGTGAGCGGGTCCTGCGCGATTGGTGGGCGCATCGCTATCCGCCAGTGGCGCTGACCGAGCAGGACGTGGTCGTGCCGGACGACATCGTCGCGCTGGCGATGCGGGAGTCGGAGGAGTGGGCGCAGGAGCAGGTGCTCCAGACGGCGAAGGAGCGGTACGTCAAGGTGCAGGATGCGTCAATGCCTGACGCGCAGAAGTGGAACCTCGTGCGCCGTGCGCTCGGCATCGGAGAACTCGGATGACCATCCCGAACCTGAACCCTGACTACGAGTCCCTCCTCCGCGAGCTCGCCGCGCAAGTGCCGGGCGACGAGGAGACCGAGGTCGAGATGGAGGACGTGGACTACGGCGAGGAGCCCGAGCAGGACGACGTGCCGGGTGCCGCGGAGCCGTATGTCGCCGCCTCGAGCGGGGTCAGCACGATCGTCATCGACGCCAACGGGCAACGCGCCAACGAGGAGGTCGCGACCAACGATCTCGAGACTGCGGCCCGCATCACCCTGCCACGGGATGCCGAGCTCCGGGCGCTAAGCCGGGCGCTCTACGGCGATGACTTCCCGCTGGCCGAGGACAACGACGGCGACGATCCCCAGCAGTGGGTGGACTGGGTCCGCAACCGCTGGGGTGAGCGGCGGATGGCGATCGAGACGCATATGCACTTGGTCGAGCGGAACCGCTTGTTCCGCGCAGGCCAGCAGTGGGTGAGCGCGACCGGACTCGGGCCGTGGCGTGAGCCTGTCCGCCCAACCGAGTCGAGCCGGATCGTTTACAACTTGATCGACAAGGCGCTCGACCAGCGCTTGCACATCATCACCGAGCAACGCCCCGGCTTCAGCATCAACCCGATGACGCTGGACCCCGACGATCAGCGCAAGGCCGAAGCGCGGCAGGCGGCGCTTGAGTTTGCGTATGAGTCGCAGGCGATGGGCAAGGTGATCCACGAGGCCTGCTACTGGGCGCAGACCGATGGCATCTCTGGCCTGCACGTCTTCTGGGACCCCGATGCGGGGCCGTGGGACGAGGCGATGGGCGAGGCTGGGATGCAGAAGCCGCTCGGCGATCTCAAGACCGACGTGGTGCGGGTCGAGCAGTTCCGCGTCTCAGCGAACGCGACGGCCACTAAGCGGCCGTATTACGTCATCCTGCGTGAGGTAATCCCCGCGCAGGAAGCGGCCCAGCGCTACGGCTCGACGGGTGCGGTGGCCGCGGGCGGTGAATCGACCGTCGCGCTGAGCGATGGCGGCGACTCGCTTGGCGAC
>Ga0315909_10004809_pt1 | contig 15746 bp, 15 predicted proteins | sample LakEriMetagenome_11_FD_203527 | JGI IMG/M metagenome (GOLD analysis project Ga0315909, IMG submission 203527) | Freshwater fungal communities from buoy surface, Lake Erie, Ohio, United States - Buoy 2 MA125 | ecosystem: Environmental > Aquatic > Freshwater > Lake | place: USA: Lake Erie, Ohio...
CGAACCTATTCCGTTACCGGCTACAACCAAGAAGGTTAAGAAAGTTGGAATAATGGACCGTCCTCTTATTATCGAAGAAGATGACGAAGGTGTCGAGCCACCCGTTGTTGAAGATATTACAGAAGCGGATGAGTTTGTAATGAAACCGAAAACGACAGCAGTGGAAGACGTCGTAGCCATTAAACCACCGAAAAGGAAGAAACGATTGACCGGAAAAATTGAAAAGGGCGTCGCAATATTAGGACCCGAGTCTTTCGTTGAAATCGGTTCTACTCCTCTCAGCCAACGCTTACCCAGAAAAGCCCCACCTGTGCTTATCAAGGTGCCTAGTTATTATATGAACAATAGAGAGATTTTTGTCAATTTTATAAACTCTATATTTGAACCATATCGTAAGGAGCTGGACGAAGATAAGGAGGGAATCTCGTGTGATGCGATCGGTAAAACCTCGACAAGTTTCTCTCTATTAACACACCAAAAAATCGTTCGAGACTATATGAATTTATACACACCCTACCGCGGATTACTCTTATACCATGGTCTCGGATCTGGTAAAACATGTACGTCGATTGCGATTGCCGAGGGTATGAAGGACTCAAAACGCGTGATTATTTTGACACCAGCTTCATTGCGCGCGAATTATGTAGAAGAATTAAAGAAGTGCGGTGATTTACTTTATAAAAGAAACCAATGCTGGGAGTGGGTATCAACTGACGATAAACCAGGTGTTCTTAAAACAATCTCAGCCATTCTAAACCTACCTCAAGAATATATCGAGAGACACGGGGGCGCATTCTTTATTGATATTTCCAAACCGCCTAATTATGACAAACTTAACGATGTGAAACGAAAGGTTCTTGAAGAGCAGTTAAACGAGATGATACGACAAAAATATACATTTATTAATTATAATGGGTTACGTTCACGACGATTATCTGAGATGACTTATGGTTTCACAAAAAATATTTTCGATAATGCTGTTGTAATTATAGACGAAGCGCATAACTTAATCAGTAGAATCGTTAACAAATTAAAGAAAGAAAAGCCTGTTCCTGAAGAGGAGAAAAAGAAGAGAAAGGATAAAGAGAAGGAAAAGGTCGAAGAGGGTAAAGAAGATAAGGACGAAGAAGGTAAGAAAGAACCCGAGGAGAGTTTGTTTGGAGAACATACACCGATCAATCTAGCAACAAAGTTATATTACATGCTACTAAGAGCCAACAATGCACGAGTAATATTATTATCAGGAACACCTGTTATTAACTATCCCAACGAGTTTGCGATACTTTTTAACATCTTGCGAGGTTACATTAAAACATGGAAAATACCATTGGTTGTTAAAACACAAAATAAGATTGATAAACAGGCGCTTAATGACATGTTATTGGGCGAAAAATCGCTCGATTATTTGGATTACTCTCCTTCGAGTAAAACGCTAACTGTTACGAGAAACCCATTTGGATTTAAAAATAAGATCAAGAAGGATTCTGGTTACCAAGGAGTCGCAAATGTTAAAAAGGACGAAAAGGGTGATACTACAATGGATCTTGAATTTATTTCTGACGACGAATTCGAGAGAAAAATCATTGGCATATTAAAACGCAATGACATTGAAATTGTCCCACAAGGAATCCAAATTATGAATAAAAAGGCGCTCCCAGACGATTTAAATACCTTTATGACGCGATATATTAACGACAGTGATAAAAAGCTGAAAAATGTCGACGCATTAAAAAGGCGAATTATCGGTCTGTCATCCTATTTCAGAAGTGCGCAGGAAAGTTTGTTACCAAAATTCGACAAACAACTCGGGGTTGATTATCATATTGTTCGTATTCCTATGAGTGATACCCAATTCCGCATTTATGAAGGGGCGCGTAAAGATGAGAGAGAATTCGAGAAAAAGAAAAAGCCGCCATCTGATACAGCCGAGTTGTTTGAAGAGAAATCATCAACATATCGTATTTTTTCGCGTTTATTCTGTAATTTTGTAATGCCAGATAGACCTATTCCTTCTAACAAGAAAAAACAAAAAGAAGGAGAAGAAGAAAAAGAAAACAAAGCGCCCGAAATTGCGCAAATAATTAAAGAGGGAATGCGTGTGGAGGCTAAACAAGACGTAGAAGACGAACGTGAGGGCGAAATCGAAGGCGATGAAATCCTTGATGAGATTGGCGGAGTTACATATAAAGAACAACTCGAAATCGCTATTAAAAATATCAAAGAACACGCCAATGACTTTTTGACCCCGGAAGCGCTTCAAACCTATAGCCCCAAGTTTTTACACATATTAGAAAATATTCAAGACACCGAAAACCAAGGATTACATTTGGTTTATAGCCAATTCAGAACAGCCGAGGGCATTGGTTTATTCAGCTTAGTTCTAGAAAAGAACGGGTTCGCAAGGTTTATCATTAAAAAGAATCATCTCAATACATGGGAAATTGATATGCCCGAGGTGGATGAGGGGAAACCAACTTATGCCTTATACACAGGAACTGAAACTAGTGAAGAAAAGGAGATTATCCGACATATTTACAACGGAGAGTGGGACCAAATCCCGGAAAGTATCGGTAGTGTATTAAAAGCGAAATACCATAACAATAATATGGGTGAGGTAATAAAGGTATTTATGATTACATCATCAGGTTCAGAAGGGATTAACTTGCGAAACACTCGTTTTGTTCACATAATGGAGCCATATTGGCACCCGGTGCGTTCAGAACAAGTTATTGGTCGTGCGAGACGTATATGTAGTCATAAGGATCTGCCTAAGGCACTTCAGACGGTAGAAGTCTTCGTTTATCTTATGATATTTTCTGAGTCCCAATTAAAATCCGACGAAGCCATTGAATTAAAGAGAAAGGATTTGAGCAAGGCGCTCCCCCGCGTTCCTATTACTAGCGATCAATATTTGTTTGAGATTTCTGAAATCAAAGCAAATCTGACTGCTCAACTTACAGATGCTGTTAAGGAATCCGCATTTGATTGTTATATTTACTCTAATGGCAAATGTGTTAATTTTGGCGATCCTGCAAACAATAAATTTTCATATGTCCCTGATTATGCTGAACAACAAAATGATACGACGGTTAAAGCTAACAAAATGGCGATTGAATGGGTCGGAAAACCGATTACAATTAATGGAGTTGAATATGTCTATAGACGGATTAGTAAAGATGTATTAGATCTTTATGACAAAGCAATATACAAACGGGCGGTGGAAGACGCGTCTATCGCACCATTAAAGGTCGGCACCTATGAATTGAATGATCGTGGAGAACAGGTTATAAGATGGGTGACTGGGCGCGGTGAAAAATAAGCGCATATGTAGAATATTATATAAAAAATCAAATTTATATAATATAACTCCTAATGTAGTATAATCCACATCATTTTTTATCTACATAAAGCAGCAGCATTTTAAGTATTTCTCTGTAAAAACCTGTCTAGTTTATCGTTTAGCATTTTCATTTGCGTTTCTAAGTTTGTAAGTCTATCGTCTATTGTATGTCTATCATCAGTTGTAGGCTGTTCTTCTAATGTAATGGTTATGTTGTTTGATTTACCAGAATCGTCATTATTCACCCTTTTTAGCTTTTTGAAAATATTAGTTTCTAACTCATCTACATCATCATTGATCGACACGGTTTCTTTATTATTGCCCCAGGTAACATTTTTCTTTGGCGATGGTTTGTCATTCGTTACACTAGTGCCGTCTAAATTTATATGCTTTAATCGCGGATGTTGATTCTGCGCAGAGGAGGGTGTGGTTTGCGGCACAAATTTCTCAGTTTTAATCGATGTGTCTTGCGGCTTTAACCAATTGGTTGTTTGATTTATGTCTGGCGTATAACTGCGATTTATTTCTTCAACATCGTAGTTTCTTTTCGCAGTCATCTCCTTAATAATTTTATCTATTCCGGTAATAGGTTTGTCTTCATAATTATCAGTGAATTTCGGGGCCTCTGGCACATTTAATTTCATCGCACTGGTAAATTCCTCTTGGCGCCTGGTTAAATCTTTGTCAAATTGAGATAATCGATCTGTCTGCAGTTCTTCATATGTAATTAGTTCCCGTGCTGGTGGCGGTGGATCATCTAAGATTTTTATTTTGGATGGCATTTTCGCATTGGTGCTCTGTTTTATGTAATTTAAAATAAGTATGATATATTTTTTATTCATGTCAATTAAATTAGAACTCTTCGCCCGTTCCGATTCAAAGAAACCTCGAATATTATTTGTAAATACTTGTGAGATTTCGGATTGTACTGGTTTTTTCAAAAAACGAAATATATCTTCATCACTTATCACATCCCACAGTGTCGCTAAATTATCCTTTTGTAAAAAATCATTAATACTCATTAATATATAAATAATCGAATGTTATATTTATATATTTTTACAGGGAATCATTAAAATAAATATGACGAAATTTATTCATATATTCGTCCTTTAAAATATGGGTCTTTAAATAATGCGCAGTCATCTTATCCTCTAACATGTGTACAATGAAATAGAGAGAATAAATACCGCATTCTGTATTGCCATATTGGTGCTCGATGCCTTCATTGCTATCAAATTGGAAGTTTAGTTTGGGAGACATTGCTAACCCTTGTTCTTTAATGCGGTCGACCAAAACCATTATTTGTGATGTGGGTTTGTCGCCCGTGCTATCGAAAAAGAAGATTTTTCGTTTCTTTATGTTAATAAACATTGAAATCCAGTGTTGCCCCGGCTTATTATGTGGGTCTGTATTAAATATTATTCCAATTTTAGTCTTGCCATTTTTGATTTGTTCGCTTAAACTAAAATTACAGAGTTCATCCCACACACATTCTCCGTATAGTTTTCTAGTGTCAAAATCGATCGGCGATGGGCCAATAAAATCAAAGCACTTGTAGGCCTTCTCATATTGTTTCATAACATTCATAATATCAATACTTGAGAGCCACTCGTTCGGGTTTTTCTTCCACTCAGCAGGCGATTCTGGTGCGAATGAATCAGATAACTCGCTTTCAACCGGTCCAAATACGGAGCGCTGCCTTATCCAACAAGATTCCTTATTACAAATACCGCTCAATTTTTCGGATATAAACCGATGAATCTCCTTCGGGGAACTAGATGTTATTTTTACGTCTGGATGTCTAGCATTCCACATGTCTCGCAACCGATAAAGATTTTTGTTTGTATAACACGAGAAATGGTTAATTTCCCCCTTTGGTTTTGGACTACAGTTTAACCGTTTCAATTTGATTTCCTTTTTCGCATAATATGGGGTCGGGGTTCTTGAGATCTTTTTAATGGTTTTATTCATCTTATGTTTCTTATTTTTGACCCTTTTTGTGTTCGTCCTCATAAATACTAGTGATATTATTCTTTTTTACACCCTTGCTTTTAAATTCCGGATTTTGTAGATTTATGTCTTTCTGTTGAGGAAGTATAAGCTCCTCCTTCTTTTTTGTCCTTATTTTTGTAACATATTTGTCTAAAGTAGGGGTGTTCATTTTAACTGAACGCAGCGAAGACAACAAACCCTCATTATAGTCAGTCGTGCCATTTATAGAGCAATTTATAGAGCAATCTATCGTGTTATTACTCAAATCTTCTACTGATACACTCTCACCATATTCAGATTGTATTATATCGCTTCGGTCAATTGCCTTAAAGTAATTTATAGCAGTAGTTACAAATGTCTCGTATGTAGATTTAACATCTAAAAACAGATCTTGCGGCGGTTTTCCGCTAATAATCTCCTTAAATAAACTATAAATTCGTTTGCGATAAAACCGTTTATCCTCCTTGCTTAAAGCTCGCTCCTTTTTAGTTTTAATCTGATTACTATACATCTCCTTATTTAACAAGCAGTCTAATGTTACACGATTCACGAAATCATCTGACATATAATTTATATGTAAAATAATTATTATAATTTGTAGAGGTTTCTGTATTGCGGATATATTAACACTTTTGTTTTGTCATGTCGCGCACTTGGACTCGTGTATTATTATAAAACATTCCAGAACCAATTACAGACTTATCTGGATTCGGGTTGAAATCCGAAAACTTGTCCTCTTGAAATAATAGGTCATGTGGGCTGGGTTGTTTTTGAGAGTGAAATTTATAATTGTATAAATCACTATTACTACTAGGGACAAAAACAGCCTGACTACACTTTTGTAAAGCGAATACCTGGTTTCTCAACTCGGATTCGGTGTTTACATTGGAGGCAAATCCAGACCACGGTGATGTTGTGTTCCCTGGATTAAAGGTTTTATTAATATTATATATCGGTAGCTGTTCCATTGGAACGGTAATGGGTTTTCTAGGATCAACAATGGGGAAATAAGAATATTTCGTCATAACAGGACGGACGTCTAAATACGGCTGTAACAATTGAGAGGGGATGTTTCTATCGTAAATTCGTGTATTTGTTTCTTTGTGTATTTGTGAATTACATAGCTGAGGCTTGTTTTGTAAATTGTCCATTGATATAAATATAGTAGATTATTATTTAATCCAAAACACCTATAAAATACATTTAAATAAATGTAAAATACATATAAAGAGAAATTTAATAATTAATTATAGGGATCATGTGTGGAATTTTTGCTATTTTGAATAAATTAAACACACATTATGATAATATCTTTACTGAATTCGCCAAGGGTAAGAATCGCGGACCGGAATTTTCTAAATTAGACAACACCTATAAAAAAATGGTCCTTGGTTTTCATCGTTTGGCTATCAATGGACTCAATGATATATCAAATCAACCACTGGTTATCAATGATATTATTCTAATTTGTAACGGCGAAATTTACAACTATAAACAATTATATACTGATATGGCCGTTGTGCCAACAACTGGCTCTGACTGTGAAGTAATTATTCATCTTTACCTGAAATATGGCATCGAGCAAACTCTTACCATGTTAGATGGGGAATACGCATTTGTTTTATACGATAATCGCGAGAACAATGAAAATATTAACCGCGTTTTTGTTGCCCGCGACCCATTTGGAGTTAGACCATTGTATTATTTAAAAAATAGATATAACGGTGGAGATATGAATCATCAGTTATACGGGTTCGCCTCAGAGCTTAAGTGTTTGTCCGGATTTTATAACGAAGACACTGTTAATTACTCGATTGAACAATTTACCCCCGGGACCTTTAGTGCTTTACATCTCAAAAATAATACAGATTCACATTGGGTAATGGATAAAACCAATGTTCCGTATTTTATACCTACACCTTCTCACGGTTGGTTAATTAATAACAATGTAGATCCTATGATTATTGAGAATATTTATTCTAGAATTGCTGCCCATTTAAATGCGGCAGTCGTTAAAAGATGTGTTACAACGGAGAGACCGATCGCGTGTTTATTATCGGGCGGACTAGACAGCAGTCTAATAACCGCACTTGTCAATAATTATTATGCATCTAATAAACTACCAAGTAAATTAGAAACATATAGTATCGGTCTCGCTGGTTCCGACGACTTGAAACACGCGCGAATTGCGGCGGACTACCTCGGAACAAAACATACGGAAATTGTTGTCACTGAAAAACAAATGTTCGATGCTATACCCGAAGTAATTCGGGCGATTGAAAGTTATGATACAACTACCGTAAGAGCGAGCATTGGAAATTACTTACTTGGCAAATATATCGCCGCAAACTCCGAAGCCAAGGTAATTTTTAATGGTGACGGATCGGATGAGCTCTTGGGAGGATATTTGTATATGAATAAATGCCCAGATGACATTGAATTTGATAGGGAGACTAGACGGTTATTGAAGGATATCCATTTATTCGATGTTTTGCGTTCTGATAAATCAATCTCATCACACGGGCTAGAGCCAAGACCACCATTTTTGGATATAAGCTTCGTAAATTTCATCCTGTCAATTCCCGCGCATTTTAGAAATCACCGAAACTCAACCCGCATAGAAAAATTTATTTTAAGACACAGTTTTTCCGAAGCCATTTTTAAGGATTGCTTGGGAAGACAAATTCTACCAGATGCGATTCTTTGGAGAAAAAAGGAGGCATTTAGTGACGGTGTTAGCAATCATGGCCGCTCATTGTTTACAGTATTACAGGAACAGATTTCACAACTCTTCCGCGCAGAAGACCCGACTACCAATTATGAGCCCTGCATCCAGCTTGAGAAACAATATTACAAGCAAATTTTCGACAAGGCATATCCTAATTGCTTCCACATTTTACCTTATTTTTGGATGCCGAAATATACAAATGCTACCGACCCCAGTGCTAGAACGCTACAATTTTACTCTGATCCACCAGCTAACACAGCATAACAAAAAATATAATTATTAATTATTTGCGACGCTTTATGGTCATATTTTTAGCCATCCTTCTGAATTTTACTGTAGACACGCGTTTACATTTAAATTTGCCACGCGTATATCCCCTTCTATTAAATATTGTTCTAGTGCAAATTCCAATCGCGCGCGCCTCATTATTTTTATCAACCTTTTTAATACACCTGCATAATTTACTTGCTAAAATTTGTTCCGCCGCATTTTTCATCAGACGGGTTGAACCAGGTATTGGTTTCTTATAATATTCCAAAATCTTTTTGTAATCATTTGTAGTCAACTGTGTCATTTATATTTGATATATATTACACATAAAATAATTTTGGAACTTGTATAAGCCCGAGAATATTGAAACGAACCTTTTAGTATTTTATATTTAATATTTTATACCAATTTGCCGGACTATAATGTATATTAAAGTATTTTGTAAAATGAAAAACCTCAACATATATTAGTAATGAAAATAGTTGTATTTGATTTAGATGAAACTCTGGGATATTTTACAGAGTTTGGTATTTTTTGGGATAGTCTAGCATATTACTTGAAAGATATGGATAGACCCGACCTAACTCAAAGCGACTTTGATAATACCTTGGATTTGTTTCCGGAAGTGCTTCGACCAAATATAATAAATATATTAAGCTACTTAAAGGAGAGAAAGGAGGCAAAGTCTTGTAGTAAAATGATGATATATACCAACAACAATGGTCCTAAAGAGTGGGCAAATAAAATTGTAAAGTATTTTGAAAAAAAGATAGACTGTCGATTAATTGATCAAATAATCGCAGCCTTTAAGGTTGACGGTAAGCATGTTCAAGTTGGGAGAACTAGTCACTATAAGACGCACGATGATTTGATTCGATGCTCAAGAATACCAGCAAGCGCTGAAATTTGTTTTATAGATGATACGTTTTATCCTGGAATGTCAAACGATAAAATATATTATATCAATATTAAGCCTTATTACTATGATTTAAAATTTGAAGAAATGGTTGAAAGATTTGAGATGAGCGGTGTTGGTAAAAAACTAATTAATAACGATGCCGAATTTGGGCAAAAAATGATAGACCATTTACGTATGTATAATTACAAATGTTTAGAGAAAGATCCACAGGAATACGAAGTTGATAAAATTTTAGGAAAACAAATAATTGTACATTTGAATATTTTCTTCAACAACCCAAGACGAAATAAAACAATTAAAAACCGTAGGAAGCATAGCGCAAAAAATCAAAAAACAAAACGAAATAACACTCTATAAGCTTTCTGTAATATGCGTTATACCTTCTTTTCAAAGTAAGATATAGCTTTTTTAATTGTATTTTGTATTTCAATTATATACTGGTTTAATGCGGTTGTTGTCATGATAAAAACACCTGCGCTAAATGCGATTTTTCTGTCTAGTTCAGTAAAGGTGTCTAATTTTCTAAAGGGGTTAAATCGCCAAAGTAAAAATAAGCAAAGATAGATGTTAAAATAATAATTCATTTTAGATAAATATTCAGGGGCCGAATTATAAAATCCCAAATATGAAACAAATATTAACGCATAAGAAGTAGCAAGGAACAAGGTAAAGAATAACTCTTGAATATGATAGGCGTTTGTTGAAGTATTCATTATTTAATATAAAGTGATATTTTCTTTTATGGCTTTATATACTTTTAGCTCAGTCACGTTCCAAATACGAAGGTGTATTGAATTGTGCTGGTTATGACGATAAATGGTCTAATGCTGATAGCAACACTTGCTCTTGTGTTGTCAATTTTTGAAATATAAGTGTTTTATCCATTGATATTTGAAAATGTCGTGTGTTAAATCCATGATTTTTACAAACACAGAATACACCTTTGTCTGTTATTTTCATTTCGCAAAATATGCCTCCCTTGGTCAAAGAAATCTTCTCTGGGTTATCGATGGATATCCATCTAATATAAGCGCCATATTTCAAGTCATTCATTTCGTCCACATATTTATATTCCTTTAATTTCCCAAGTAATTCGAGCGTATCAGTCTTTGAAAGATGGAGCTCCTGTAAAATTTTCAAATTCATTTCTTTTATTTTTTTTGTTGTAAAATTTAATAGATTCTCATTTGTTTCGTCATCTAATGCGGTTAGTAATTTCTTAACGTCCATATATAAATATAGTAATATGATTATATTTATGTAATTATGTTTATGTTATTATGTTTATGTTATTATGTTTACCATGCGCTGCCAAATCCACCTCCACCACCTAGAAACTCACTCGCAGCAACAGGTCCATTATTAAATGATTCTTGCATTCCTCCAGGAGAAGACGCCCCAACTAATGGAGTGGTATCTTTTCTATGCATCGAGTCATAGTCTGGAAGTTGTTGCGGTTGAACGGTGCCACCCCCGCCATATTGAACATCATTTGTTGGAAGAGAACTAATTGCTGTGCCATCAGTGTATAACGATTGAGCTGCCGCAGCATTATTCATTTGCTGACCAGTTATTTGTCCGGCAATTGGCTGAGACACTTTGACAGAGCTCTTCGCGTTTTTCTTTTTATTGTCAGATTTACCGTCCCACAACTCCATTACACGGTCCACTAACATGCTAATCTTCTCTCCTAGTTTTGTTTGAAGACTCATCATAATCATCAATATTGCTAAAATAATATAGACAACATGGAACTCGGGGTACTTTGATTCACTGTATGTTGGAATGAATGTAATTGCCCTGTGAATAATTAATAAACCCATAAATGTCACGATTACTTGGATAACAATTTCGGCAGTTATTTCTAAACTACCCTTTCTGTCATCCGCCTCGGGCACATATTTGCCTATAGATTTATTTAAAATTACTACCGGGACAATAGCAATCAACGCATATTGAATAATATTTAAAATGTCAGATTTTGAATCATCATCGAAATTAAAAACATGCTTAAAAAAGTTTTTATTTGAATCGTCTGAACTATCCATTTCCTATATAGGGTATAATTAGAAATTAAAATACAGAAAATTGTCTCTAAACTAAAGTATTTAAAGGTATGCGATTACTAAATAAATGGAGCACATTGCGGAAGAATATTGTTGTAGAATGGAAATTCCACCCAGTTTAGATAATACTAATAATGTAGATTCTAAATTATCAGACAGAATCTTCGCAAATATTCAAAAATATTCACACGAAGAATATCAATATTTAAATATTATTGAAGATATTATTGAAAATGGCACTTGGGAAGAAGGTCGAAATGGCAAAACTAAGAGCATTTTTGGCTCGTCCATGCGTTTCTCTCTTAAGGATGGCAAGATTCCTATCCTTACCACAAAGAAGACTGCTTGGAAGACCTGTTTGAAGGAACTATTGTGGTTTATTCGAGGCGAAACTGATAACAAAATCCTAAAGAAACAGGGTGTCCACATTTGGGATGCTAATGGTTCTCGAGAGTTTTTAGATAGTAGAGGCCTAAATTTGTATCCTGAAGATATGCTTGGTCCCATTTACGGTTATCAATGGCGCAATTTTAATGCCAGCTATAATTGTTTCACCGGCAAACCGATTGATGATCTCGCACATCCTTTTACTGGGGTTGATCAATTACAGCAAATTATCGACGCTTTAAAGGACCCTGTCCAACGCATGAGTCGTCGCTTGATAATGACATCATGGAATCCTAAACAACTCAATCAAATGGCACTACCACCTTGCCACGTTATGTGCCAATTTAACGTCCACGATGGCAACAAATTGTCGTGTTCTCTTTACCAAAGATCGTGTGATTTCCCCATCGGAATTCCCTTCAACGTCACATCATATTCAATGCTAACTCATTTAATCGCCAAACATTGTAGTTTGGAGGCTTATGAATTTGTTCATTTTATGGGAAACTGTCACATTTATGAAGAACATATTGAACCTATTAAAGAACAATTGGGAAGAGAACCACACCGGTTTCCAACCATCTCTATTAAACAAGTTAGAGAGAATATTAATGATTATTGCGTAGAAGATTTCGATCTTCAGAATTATACGAGTCACGAAGCGATTAAAATGAAAATGGTAGCATAAGTTAAAAAGTTAGGCGCCTTTAGGAATTGCGATTGTTGCGTAAGTAATTTAAAAACAAAGTGTATATTATTAATATTATGAGTTCAAGATCACTTGCTGCCGCTAGAGCTAGACGAGCCGGAGAAAATGCTCCGCCCGTATCAGGAAACAGACCAGGAACCTCTATCGGTTCTCATGCCGCATTTGCGCCACAAGGCCCCGGCCAACCCCCTTCTAATGTCCGAGTTTCACGAGGCCCCCAATCTCAAACAATTAACGACGTCAGACAATCCCAACAACAAGCCCAGGCGAGTTTGCCATTTTCTAAATTAAGCATTTCCGACGCAATCGGTTTGATCACACTACGTTTGGGGCGTGTCGAACAATGGGTTATGGAAACAGAACATAACGCAGACACTGCTCAACAACATAGTCCTGCCGAATCTAATTTACCAAACAACTCGAAGGTTATAGATATTAGCGTTTTAACCAACATTGTTAATAGACTCGACGCTTTAGAAAAACTCGGTGGCGGCGGCGGAAGTGTCAGCAATGAATCTGTTAGTAAATTGACTGAGGAGGTTGCTAAGCTGAATCAGCAGGTAACTAGAATTGGCGACGACGGTAATAAACAAATGTTGGCGGTAGCTAAGCACACTGAACAACTGTTTAAATTCGAACGAGACTTGGTGGAGACAAAGGACATTTTGAAAACATTTATGCTAAGATATGACGCGTTTGTTCAAGAGAGCTCTGAAAAATTCACTGATTTTGAGACGGCGTTGACAGAGGTCGAGCGAGGTCTACAAGTAACATGTGATCCGGGTGTTTCCGGCACGGATATCGACTCCGCCCTGGGCCAAGAAACCGTCGGCGCAATTGAAAGTGCTGATCTAAAGTCTATGGTGAAACAGGAAATGGCTAACAGTTCAAATTAAGAATTAATCCAATAAATATATTAAACATTCAAGCTTATTATATTTACTATGAAAATCCTATTAAATGATAGAAAAAAGAAGGACGTATTCGTTTCGTTGTTTCAGGTATTAAAAAACTGTTCTAGTGTAGTTTCTATTACACTTGAAACTGAATTTGTGCATATTCAGGGAATGGACAAGTCTAAGATCTGTCTGTTTGACGTGACTATTACTAAAAAATGGTTCGCAGAATATGACGTTCACGAAGAAACCAAAATCTGCTTTGATTCCAACGTTTTTCATTCTATAATTAGCACCAAAGGAGATGGTCAAGACCTAGTTATTACATTAGAGAACAGTAACAGCGAAACACTCCACATTAACTTTATATCTCAAGAGGCTAAAAAGGGAGAATATAAAAAATCATTTAAAATGCCTCTTGTTGAATACGATTACGAAGAAATGCATATTCCAAACGTTGAATACGACGCCGAATTTTCCCTATCGGCCAAACAAATTTCGGAGATGTTCTCACAATTAAGCAATTTCGGTAATGACATTATAATTAATTGTTCCGAAGAAGACATTAGCTTATCTACAAATGGTGTTAGTGGAGAGATGACTGTTGATATCCCGATTGATGACATATCTACTTATAGTATTGTTGAAGGAGAGAAAATCATATTGACATATAGTTTAGCGTATATTAACAAAATGTGTATAACAAATAAACTCTCCACCGATGTAGACTTTTCTCTGAGTAATGATATGCCTATGAAAATTCGATACGATTTAGGAGATGACAGCTCAATAATGTTTTTTATCGCCCCTAAAATGAATGACTAATGATTCTTCGTTATAGTTCGCAAAAATTATTATTATTTGTATTTAAGATTAATGGAAATAATAATAGGGTTTTTTATATTTTGTTTAGTGTTATTCATTTATTTACACATTCAGTTTCATTTAAAAACGGGCGAAGACCTTGAGATGTATGAGATTGAGCAACCATCTAAGGAAAAGTTGGAAGAAATATGTGATGTTCGACAACCAGTTCTGTTCGATTTTGACTGTCAAAAAATAGTAGAGTCCTCTAATAAAACATACATTTCGAATAATTATCAAGCTTTCGAAGTTAAAATTAGAAATATAAAGGAGACTGACACTGACTCAGAATTATATATTCCATTGCCCATGCATGCTTCGATGAAATTATTTGAAGAGGATAAGAACGCAATGTATCTGTCCGAAAAAAATACGGATTTTTTAGAAGAAACGGGTGTCGTGAAGAATCTAAAATATAACGACGAGTTCCTGCGACCTTATATGGTCTCAAATTGTAATTATGATGTGATGATGGGTAGCAACGGAACATGCTCCCCATTTAGATATGAAATTAACTACAGGAATTTCTTTCTTCTAACCGAGGGCAGCGCACAAATTAAATTAGCCCCGCCACACAGCACAAAATATCTATATCCTATTTACGATTACGAGAATTTCGAATTTAAATCTCCCATTAACCCCTGGTCTCCACAACCCAAATATACGGCCGATTTCGACAAGATTAAATGTCTCGAGTTTACTTTAACTCCCGGAAAAACACTGTTTATTCCTGCGTATTGGTGGTATAGCATTAAATTTAATAAAAATACTAGTATTTCGGTATTTAATTATAGAACTTATATGAATAATATAGCCGTTGTTCCGTATATTGGAATGCACGCATTACAAATACAAAATATAAAACGCAACGTCGTTAAAAAGGCCAGCATTCAAGAATTAAATAATGAACCAATAATCGCACCCACTGAGCATGCGAATAATGAATACGCGCGTCAACCAGACGAACAACCCGCGCACCAGCAAACTATTTCAGAGCCAGTTGCTATTATGAACCAGATGGGAACCGACTTGAATGATTTAGATGGTCCAAAATTATAATATTATTATATTTTAATGAGCTCGTTTAAATACTTTCTCTCTATGTTCACCGGTTCGCAACCGAGTAAAAGGCGGAAAACAAGGCAGCGAAAAACTGGGAACAAAAGACGCACGCGACGCGTTTATAAAATGCGCGGTGGATGAGGTGGGGCGATGCCTCCGCTACCAGGAGTAATGACTGGTGGATGAGGTGGGGCTATACCGCAAATGCCTTAACAACCTAGATACACTTCAATATAAAACCTATAAACCTACAAAAACCCCGCATAATCCATAAAATATTTATGAGTTCTGGAATGACAATATTTCGTCTACAATATGAAGGCGACTTATTTGAGATTGGACTTGGACGTATTTTTTATCTACACGATTGTAAATAAAAAACCAACAAAAAGTATTAATTTACACCTACATCGCACAAATTTAGGCGACTGCGTTTGAAATTTCATTTTGCACATCAATACTTCTTGATGTAATATTATTTATATCTGCTCTACAAAGCGCGCAACATGG